>JACCDR010029160.1_pt1 | contig 21383 bp, 25 predicted proteins | sample 7446431 | NCBI WGS metagenome assembly JACCDR01 (sample SAMN15323443, study PRJNA562643) | freshwater metagenome | isolation source: river surface water | place: USA:Blue River Watershed | collected 2017-08-17 | reverse complement strand
CGCCCAAGTAATCATAGGCAAATCTTGTGTCATCCAGAAATCGTTACTACATTTTTTATCATCGGGTAAATAATCCGCAATTCCATGACTATGGCTAATAGGCGAAAAAACAACATGACCCTCAAGCATTAATTGTGCTGACACCTTGTTTGCTATCCTGTATGACAATGCAGGATTAAACGTGTAGGGTATTGCTAAGTATATTTTCATAAGACCTTCCCCTTGAAAATCCTTTTATTGTGAACCGTAAAATGTCCATTCTCTTCCACGTCTACAATCGCAAAGCCGTGATTCCAACTGTTAATCGGAAGGTATGCCGGATGCAACTCACACAAAGAACCTACCGACCACGTAGTAACTATCCTACCGTTTATATCTTGCTCCGTATGCTCTGAAGTCCTGTGGTGATGCCCACCGATTGTATTAGCCTTAGCCCTCAAATAAAAGCCCCGTGCAATGTTCACCGGAGAAAATACACTACCTCCGAATTCATGACCATGAACCACATTCAGTTCCCCTAATTTGGCTATCCGCTTATCGTCAATAATTGTGATGCCTGGAACCCGTTTAGTAAGAAGATTGTGAAACTCGAAATCCTCCACCCCGTTGAGTTCGCCTAACTTCTGCCATAAATAGTGCTGGTATCTTTCGTCATGGTTACCCAATTTGAAGTACACAGGGCAGTTTAACTCCTTTTGGATGATACGCAGTATTTCAGACCCTATCTCTAATTCCTGTGCAAAGTTCTTTTTTCGGGGGTCTCTAAGGAATCTGGAAAGCCCGTGGAAGTCGAACAAATCCCCGTCAATCAGTACGGCATCTACCTTGTGTTTTTTGGCGTAACTGATAGCGCAAGTCAGCGCATCAATGTTATGATAAGGGGCGTGAATGTCGCAGAAGATAGCGACTTTGGAAGCGTTTAAAATAAACGGTTCGTATTTGGCTTCATCGGATTCAGGGAGTTTGTAGGGGTTTAAAGGTCGGGCGGCATCCATCAGGTGAGATGTCTTTAACACTTTAGCCCTGTCCTTTTTGCCTTTCTTACCTTCAATGTATCTTAGCCGTTCCCGTGCATCCTCTACGTTGTAGAATAGCTGATGATTGTCCACGTACATAATACGGGCAAGTTTTGCGGTTGGCATATCAGGGTGCTTGTCCCTGTATTGCCGTGCTACTTCAGATTTTTTCATTGTATAGGTTTAGGTACTAATACTGCTTTAGCCCTTCCAAAGATGGATTTCCTGTCCTCAAATCCATTTAAACCCCCATTAACCAACTTTGTTTCTTTTGTAACGTCATCGTCATCATCGAACCTGTCCAAGTTTCTCCACTTCCAATAGATGCACGCACTTGCAACAGCGTATTCCGGTTGCTCCAATATTTCAGGGTTATCTAATAACCTGTCATCTTTGAATAAATCATTACTCATACGGGCATAGTTTACCCGCCCTGTAATCTGCATTAGTCCCCTACCCATGAACTTTTTCCCATCACCGGGGAAATTGTTACCCAAATCTCTGCGCCCTTCGTACCTGCGCTGTGTGGAAGTCGGCCCCCATATCTCCCTAACGTATCTAAAACCGCCTGATTCATGGATGATCTGCGATAAAAATGAAGCCTGTTCAAATGGTGTATCAATACCGTACTTTGGTAAAAGAGTATTGATAAAAGGCAAATACCTTTCGATAACTTCCCGCCTTGTGGTAGGAGAAATAGACCGTAATTGTTCTACTGTAAGGTTCATTTGTACTTTTCGATTATTTCGTTTAGTTCAGTTCGTGTCCACTTCTTAACCCGATTGCTTACCGCATCGTTTTCTAATCCTAACACCATGTCCTCCCCGTACCTTTTGACAAGTCCTATTCGGTACATGGCCTGATTGCCGTGCTGATAGCGGTTACAGTAGGCGCATTGTAGGTTCACATTCCGTTCATCATATCGTAACGCACTAAACCCCTTTACCGGGAAGTAATGCCCCGCCTGATTGCCCGGTTTACCGCAAGAGATACACGGTTTACCCTCGTCCCTTTTGCGGATATAGGCGTTAAAAATTCCTTCAGTTTTTTTTAGTAGCGCAGGTAAACTCATTTAACCCCGAATAGCTTATGATAAAAGAGCCAAAAAGTAAAGTTCCACAGCAGCCCACCACAGATAACATCTAACACACCGCCTAAAACCGGCTCATAGCTGACAATGGCTAAAAGGAAAAAGATAATCATGCCCGACTTAGCTAAATGCCAAGCATCAATTTTGTAGCTAAAAACCTTACGGGCGAACTTCCATGACTTCCTTTTGTACCAAAATGTTTCATCCATGTCGCTGAAGATGCTCTCATAGAAATTTTCATTTTCAAGAGCATCCATAACAGCGTTAAGGGCTGAAGCGATAAAAAGGAATAGGATAGATAGCATTACTTACGGTTTCCTCTGCTCCAATTAATAGCCCACCAAATAGCGAAGGCAACGAGAAATAAAATGCCAGTACCGACCCAGAATTTAGGCCAAAATGGGCCTTTAGCGATTTCGGTAAAATGCCAACTCATAACGGCTCCGAGAATAATGACAGCCGCCATAAGGAAAAAGTAAACAGGTGTGGGAAGTTTAGGTAATTTCATTACTAAGGTTTTAAATATGGTTTATCATCAATAGGTTCTGATACACACAGAATAAGGAATACGGTTAAGAAGAAAAGAGAAGCAATAGCCCAAATGATAAGGAAGTGGATCATAATGGTAGTTTAGTTATTAACCGCATGAGCAATTTACGATTACACCACACCGCTAAGCAAATAAACAGACCCCAACCTATCCACAACGCTTTTCTAAGGCCGTTAATTTTTTCCTCTAATTGACTTATGCGGGCATCTCTCTTAGTTATTACTTCATCCTTCCCCTTCAGTTCCTTTTCCAAATCGCCTATAACACCATTGGCAACCTCTAATTGTCTTGTGTCAATAACCGTCTTTTCAACCACCTTTATATTGTCAATACATGGCTTTACTTTCTCCCGAATCTGTAAAGTCAATACTTTACGAAGCGAATCAACGTCTATCTTCTCTCCGGCAGGGTTTTTGTCTAACTCATTCAACAAGCTGTCCGAATACCTCAACAGTTCATTGAAAACCGTATCATAATCGGTAGAATCTACTACCTCTATCGTGTCCGTCTTTTCAATAATAGGGAACCGGTCAAAGCAATACTTGGCCGCCTCAACCCTATTCTTGTCTAAGTATGTGGTAGCTTTTTTTAGGTTGGTGCAAGAAGAAAGTATCAGTACCATTACACCCAGTAGTCCGGCAACCCGAAACGACAATATTTGAATCCTCATAAATAATCCTCCTGAATTTATGCTCACCAAAGTGAGTACGATATGAAACACATGAACAATGCAGCCAAATAACCGCAAACACAAAAAGGACAAACCCTATTCTAAGCCTCGTGTCTATCCTCTCGTTCATCTACATCTATTTCACGTTCCCGAATGTCTAACCTTCTTAATTGAGCATCCTGTACGCCCTTAATGACATAGAACACAAGACGAGCAATACCATACAAAACAGCGATTGAAAAAAGCACGTAACCTTTAACGTCCCCCAGATTGATTAAGAAAGCATACGCAAACACAGGAACGCCCAAGAAATCAAGAAACATTAAGATAGTTTTTGCCTCTGCCATTGCCGTAATTCGTTTAATAATAGTGCCGTTAATGCCGATGCCAACACCGTGAACAGGTTTAATACTGCTTTCGGGTGATTTATGTCCATATCTGTAATCCATGCGATGATCTCCCATATTACCCTTGCCAATGCGTAAACTATCGGCCATCGTATGACCTTTCTGTATTTTGGCAACAGGTTGTAAATGGCTGTTAAAAACAGTACGTCTTTCAGTTTGTCCCATAAGTGATAGGCTTTTTTCCAATCCTCAATAGAAAAGTCGGCAATAGTCAGGAATACCATTACGCCAAACAGGTAGAATAATATAGATGCTATTGCCGTTTTCATTAGGGAATCGGGGGCGGGTCTTTAGGTCTGTCTCCACCGGGGTTAGTGCCTTTCAAAGCTGTTACCACCTTGTCTCCAAAAACCACAGAGAATATCCAGATTAACAGGTAGAACAACTGACTTTTTAATACGTCATCCAGATTTTTACCCGTGATGACATTGTAAAGAGAAATGCCTACAAACAGGAAAGTAAGGATGAACATTACTAACCTTCTGCTTGATGGCGTGCCATCGGATTCACTTAGAACCCCTTTAATAAACTTCCACATACTATTGAATTATGATTTTGGTGAATTTCTTACTCCTTAATATAGCCGGTGGGTTAGTTGTATAAGTTACTTCCACGTACACAGGGGCTTCATCCACTAACAATGTAGCCGCCCCGCCTGATAGGGTCAGACTGCCCGTTGTCCCTCCGACTACGTTATTAGTAGGCCGTCTGTAAGTCGCTGAAGATGCCCCCGGCAGACTAAGCGAATAGGAAGCATTGGACGTATTGTTTCTCGTCCCGTACCATACTGCCCTCAACTTCTTAGAGGCATCCGACACGTGAGGATATTCAACTATCCATACCCCTGTACTGTCCCCGCTCTGTATTACCGTCCCCGCTGCTTGGTAATTCTGTTTAGCAGTCATCATGGCCGTGATGTAGAAATATTGCCGTGTGGGGTCGTTGTAGTAAATAAAAGAGCCTGGAGGGTCTTCCCGTGGTTTCACAAATCCAGTCGAAGCGAAATCACCGCCTCCGATTGTGGTTTGGGTGTACTGATAAACGGCATCCAAACCCGCAGCCGCCCCTAACTCATAAGACCGCAGCATCCATTCGGCTTGTGCGATACCCGTATTTGCTTTCCCCGCGATAGTAGGGATATTGTAATTTGATCCTGATAAGCTGTCATATCCTATCTCTGTCCAAATCAAATAAGAGTTAGGGAAGAAATAATCATGAAAACGTTTCATCCGAATCCACTTAGAGTAAGTGTCATCCTGTTCAGGCGTAACTCCATCGGTGTTACTTCCACCCTGCCCGCCTGCAGTGGTGTGATAGTGGTTGTAATTGATGGAATAAAGGCTGTCCATGAAATTCGGATAGCCGTACAGCATACGAGACAAAAGGAGCATCCCTTTACGGTGGGAACTATCTCTAAAAGGAGTTGGCCCGAGTGCCACTTCACAATTCGCACAAGCTGCTTTAACGCCTTTCCAATAGGCGGCTAATTTCCGCAAACGAACTAAGGGAGAGTGCCAACGGGTAGCACCGCCCCAGTCTGCCTCATCTTCGTTACCGCATTCGTAAATCATGGTATTACCTAAACTGTCAGCAAGCCAATTAGCGAACCTATACTGATTAATCCATGCCGCCTCTGTTGTCGAATCCGAGCCAATAGGAATATCCTTGCTATTAGCCCCATAGGCCGGGTTCTTGTTCTTTGTCGAAGCGGAGGCGTGGTATATCATTAACTCTGACCCATTATTCCTTAACGGATCATATTGCAAGGTCTTTTCGGGTTGGAACTTGTCAAGTACGTAGGTGTGAGCGTTGTCAGGACAAGTAGTACACGTGTCTACGTAGTCCATGTCATTCTGCTCCCGTATGCTCATCCCCAATGCCGCCAAAACGGTATCGTAAGAATAAGGGAGGAACACTTTGCCGTACCCATACGCCCTGCGGCCTTTGTCGGGTCTTGCGATAGTCCCGGTCGCTACAATGGGTAACGCAGTCCCTGACCTTCTTTTACCGTACACTTCCACTTCCCCGAATTGGGTAGCGTTTGCACCCGGTGAAAAAAGTATCTGCATCAGGGAAAAGGAATCCGCTATTGCCTTAGTTGTGATAGTGTCTAAAGTAGTCCACCCGTTAGCCGTTAAGTAAGTGAATTGGGCGGTCTTTGTGGCTGTGTCTGCGTAAGACTTATAGAATCTAAAGTAAATAGGTACGTTAAATGAACCGTTCTTGTTGTTTGCCCTGATCCTAAATTTCGACAAATAGCCTTTTAAATCCACCCAAACGTTTAAACCTCCATCGAGTATATACCCGTTGAAGAAATCCTTAATGGCTACCGTTGCTGTATCTCCGTCAAACAGGTTTTCAGGGTTCTTGTAACCCGTTAAATTATACACGTCCCTTGCTGTAATGGGTATCTTTTCAAGTGTAGTTGTATCAGGCACAGGCGCAGACCATTCAGCGACAAGCCGCCAAAAGGACTTTGAACTGTCCGTGAGCGTGTTATTGGCTACCCCGTAAATAGAGTAAGCCGAATCTGCACTATGCCCCTGCCCTGTCGCAGCGGGTTTCTTCAGCGATTTAAACCCTGACAAATCCGTAAACAAGTCATTGGCCGCCCCTTCAGGGGTTCCACCGTTGGCATCATCGCCATTTCTGAATACTACGTTTCTTTTGCCTTCACTTATGGCAGTTACGTCCACTCCTAAAAAGGTAGGGGAAACGGATAGGGTCGTTCCAATTACATTTGCGTATGCAAAGCCGCTCTCTAATAAAGTCCCCCACATTCGCCCAGGACCACCAGAAAACGAACCCATCGCATAATACTTGTGAACGGATGTATCAGGTAAATTGGTAGCATTGGTAAAGAAATACTCAATATCACTTTTGTACGTGGAGGGAAAGTAGCCGATGTTATACAAGGTTAGTACCATGTATCGCACCGTGTCCCCGTTTGCCCGCACTACTTTACCGTCCCAATTCGTTCCGGCATCATTTAAGTATTTACCTGGAGCCTGTGTGGTTCGTCCCGCATCGTTGGTTTCCCCATCTCCCTCAAAGTGAAGCAATACCCTTTTCAGCGAATCAGGCGCAGTAGTAAAGCCTTGTGAACGGAAAAACCCGTGATCCCGGCTATTAAAACTCCAGTTCACGAAAGTACCGTCCACATATCCTCCCGGCTGGGAGTTCGCAAACAGAGAACAGAAAATAAGAAATATGACTAATTTATAGCGCATCTAATACGTTATTAAATTGAAGTGTTCCACCTCCGGTAAAGTTGCTTAATACGGTAGCCTGACTGACCCCGATTATATGACCGCCATTGATGTAAACAGTCGAAGTCTGAATGTGAGGATATACACCGCCTCCGGCACCTGACATACCGCATCCATTCAAAGACACCCCTTTAGAGTTGACTACCTTTAAAGGCGCTCCACCGTAAATAGAGCAACCCGTTAAGTTCACCCCTGTATCTACGTCCTCAATCCTTACGTTAAAAGAGGCTAAGGAACTATCTTGGTGGTTGAACTGCGCCCCAACGATTGCAAAGTGGTCAGAGTTACCTACGTTACCCACTACATAAACCCCGGCAGTATCATTCCGGATAAACTTCCCACCGATTATATCGCAGTTAGCAGAGCCGTCATTAAGAATACCGCTACCTTCGTTATCTATGCAATAGGCGTTTTCAATCTTCACATACTCTCCGGCAGACTTTAAGGCAATCCCGTTACCGTTGCCTCTTGTCCCTCCAAAGCCGTTATTTTTCATGCCGTAACAGTACACGTTACTAATACGGGTAGCTTTCATCTGGTTTGTACCTCCACCGCCTCCACTTACTAAAATCCCTTCATTTCCGAAATTGGTAATAGCAACACCTTCTATTTTACAGTCGAAAGTATTCACTACACGAATCCCCCTGTAAGCATTAGCCCCTGAAGGTGCATGACGAATAAGAGGAAGACCCACTCCGATGATAGAACAGGAAGTATCCATCTTAATAGCCGCCTTTGTTCCATCGGCTGTATTACCTTCCAATGTGAGAGAACCACCGTAAAACACAAACGTCAGCCCCTTTTTCATTACTATCTCGTCATTAATCTGGTACTTTCCAGAAAACACAATTACGTCCCCTGCGGTACGGGCATTAACGAAAGCCTGAATATTGGTTGTGTTTGTGCCTACATTGGAGGCTGTACTGTCATAGTTTACCCCCGATGCCTGATTGATATAAAAGGTCTTACCAACGGGCGCACCTAATTGATAGGTAATGTCATTCAGCAGCAGATATAAGCTATCCTGATAGAACGCCTTAGCCGCTGACCTACCTTGAATGTTTCTAAGCAGAGCCGCCCGAATATCGGGGGCGTTAGAATAAATCTGCGCCTTAGCAGCAAATGAGCAAACAAGAAGAAATAATACTAAAATCCGTTTCATGCTTAATTTATTTTTAACCATACTGAACCGTTACTAATAAGCCTATCACAAGTACCGTCCGCAAACGTTGTTCGTGTCGTTCCATCAGGGAGAGTAATTGCCGATGCATAAATCCATTTAAAAGTGGCATCACTTGAATTGTTCCAAAACACTATTTCCCATCCGGAATAGGTAGCCGCTGAAGGGAGAGTAATTGTAGCATTTCCAGTACCTGTTAAATCGGCTAAAGTGTAAACCGTCCCCTGAATAGCTGTAAACCCTGAAGGGTCTGAACCAATAGGTGTAAACTTAGGAGGAAGGGATGCAATAGAATCCTGAACCGACTTCCAGGCACTTCCATCGTAGTACTGAACTTTTGATAGTGAACTATTCCAAACCACCGAACCCGCCCGATGAAGTAAGAGCGCATCCCGTTGGGTGGTGGTCATAGAACCCAATCCTAAAGCGTGGGCTGAAGTCATTTCCCAATAACCATTAGCCTCTATTCCACGGTATCTTTCGAGCGTTCCCGCTGCCAATACCCTTAGACCTCTATCCGTACCGTTGTACGTTCCCGAGTTGGCTAAGTTTTGCGTGATGTAAATACCACCGTACCCGTTTGATCCGGACGAGGCCGCCCGTGTGCTTGATACGGTCAATTGATACTCCGAACCTGCGCCCGTGGTGCTTGTCCAGTTTTGAATAGTCGTTTTACCGAGAGTTTCAAAGATGTAGTGAACCGTTACCCCGCTGGCTGAAGTACCTACGATTGCGTTACTTTTACCTGTCCCATCGAATGACAAAAGAGTGCCGGATGAGAAAGGCGCGCGGCCTATGCCTATGTTAGCGTTTACCCCGTTTATTCTCATTACCGTGGTAGCACCTGAAGTAAAGTCATGGTAGTAAGAAGTAGTTAATGCACTTGTAGCGTTTTCGGTGTAAGTACCGCCTATCTTGAAATCCGAACCGGATAAGGTCAATCCAGAACCCGCAGCATACGAACCGCCTCCAATAGCCGCCCATGAACTACCGTTGTAACGATAAACAGACCCTAAATCCGTGTCCCATACCATAGCACCGGCAACAAGTCCGGTTAATGCCGTTCTTTGTGAGGTGGTAAGTCTATTAAGCCCTAAGAATCCGGTAGTGCCACTCATTAACAGTTTCCCGTGGTTATATACACCCGTGGTAGGCCGGAAATTGATTGTGTCCCCATGCATATTGTAGGTGGAATCAAATGACATATCTATAAACTTGCCATTGAGGTAAAGGAATTTTAGATTGTCATACGCTACATTATAAGTATTCGCACCGTCAAAAGTTGTGTTTCTGTCTAACGTACCGCCATTGATAATGCTATCCGCTGTCTTAGTAAGACCGTTCTTAGCCAAAACCGAACCTCCCCCACCACTTGCAGAAATCGTCAATGAACTGTCTGCGCTTGTAATGGTTACGTTAGTACCTGCAATGATCTTCTTGAAACCCGCTGTGCTATCGTTGATTGCAACCAAAAGACTATTTCCAGTTGCCCCCGTATTGCGGAGAAACAGGTTATTGGTCGCAGCCACAATCTTTGCGCTGTCGATATGGTCAATGATACCACGTAACAAGGTCTGCCCTCTCAAGTTGGTAAACCACGTAATTGCGGAGTTAGTGGTGAACCTCGTATTGTAGTTCCGCAAAGAATCAGTAGTGGGGAATCCACCCTGCGCCTTTGTGGCCATTGCAGCCAATACAAGTAAAAAAACAATGATTAATTTCCTCATGATATTGTAAATTTTCCTTTTCCCTGAAACTCGATATTCTGCTGCACCAATGCGTTAGGCGTAGCACTTAAATTCACCGACCGAACCAAACACACACCGTCAATCTGTTTTGTATTACTCTCCGCATCGGTAAAAATCATCCTGAAGTCAGCCTCAATAAACTGCGTAATAACACTAATGACCTCCCATACTGTGTCATTCGTATCGTCAGTAATCTTCATAATACCCTCTAAAGAAAGCTGATATGACAAAGCATCATAGTCGAAATCTCTCCATATCCCGCTTTCGGGGTCGCTACCATCGTTATACGTGGTAATCTCTACAAGGTCAGCCGATACATTAAGTGAAAAGGATTTAGCACACAGTACGGTCTTGTACCCGCCTGTGATGTTAAGTTGAAAAACACAATCCCTTCCCTGTACGGCACTTGCCATAGTCGCTAAATTATTTTCTAAAAGATGTAATTAAAAGTGTGGCTATCCCCAACGTCTGAATACTCCGTATTATCCCGGATAACCTCTACTAATGTCCCTTGCACCCGTGCATTCACCCAATCCATTTCCACCGGAGCGCAAAAGATGTAATAGTGTGTTGTGCTTAGTGGTTCATTCTCAAAATAGAACCTGTTGTGCAGGCAAATCGGGTGAGTGGTCAAAGTACCTATCAGTAGGTTAGTCTGCCACATAACGCCTTTAAATGCCCCTGAAATCTTCCTGATGGGTCGGAATTGGTGCTGGTATCTTGTCAGGTTAACCAACTCCTTAAAGTGCCTGTTTTCTGCTGTGCCGTATCTGTACCAATCCGGATCGGTTAAGGCCGTCCCTGCGTTGTCCCACAATGCCCCTTTAAGAATCCGTTTAGGGGCATCTGATATATACATTTCTTCCTCCAATACATCATTGAGTACGGTGTTTTGGCTTGTCAACCAATAGTCCCCCTTTACGGTCAATCGAGAGCCTTTGACAAAAGGTGTATAGACTAATTCAATGTCTTTAAAGTGTACCTCATTCCCTGATACAACAACGTCTCCGGAGCCTAACAAAAGATACATAGTGCCATTATGCGGAATCTCTACGTTGCTAAATGATACCGTTCTCCATAGCGTTGTATCGCTTGAAATGTTATATTCTGCAAAAGCCGTGTTCGGGTTGTTATTCCACGTTCCCGTATCGCTTAATGAGTACCAATCTCCGGAGGAACTGCCCGTTGTGCCGTCTTTAAGTATTATAAGAGAGGCTAAAAAAAGGTCTGTTGTGCTTTCGTCAAACTTTGTCCTAAACGTAATTCCTATGCTTATTTTATCCCCTGCATCTACCCAGAAATCACTATTATCATTCCTTAAGTAGTTTTCAAGTGTAGTGGAAGGGGCGGTTACATCTTTGGGAACTACATAGTACCTGTCTGTTTCAACGTTGTAATTGTTGAACTCCGTTTTTATGTATGCGGTTACCGAAGATGCAGACTGTGAGGTAGGTTGTCCTTTGTAATGCGACCACCCAACTAATCCCCATGCTGAAAATCCAGAGCCGGAAGAAGGGGCAATAAAGCTGCCTAATTCCTGCAACCGCTGATTATTTACAAGGTTCTCCGGTATCTCGTAATTGTAGATTGTCTTAACCGACTTGAAAGGTGAATCATAGGAAGCGTATTGATTCAACTCAATAGGCTGTAAAAATTGCTGTTTGCCTATTGGAATGTCCCCGTAAGTTTCCAATGTAGCGTTAAGAAAGTTCCCCTGATAGTCGTATTCAGTAAAGAAGTAGTTTGTACCACTACCCTTTAAAACGTCCGCCCTCGATACAATGCAGTATTCCCCTTCGTATTGGTAAAGTATAGCCCAACCCTTTAAAATCCTCTCTAACGCCTCAAAACAGCTATAAAAGCTATTCACGTCCTTTAGTAAACTCCTATGGTGTAATTGGGTCTGTGTAAGCATATCCGGGCTGCCTAAGTCACCCCTATCGTTGTGGTCTACGTTGTAGTAATTCACGTAAGACCTTACGTTTACTTGTGTTTTAGTTTTAGCCAATGCCCCTACGATGTATTCGAGCAAAGAATTACGCCCGTTGAACTTAGCCCCTGCCACATCGGTAAGAGGTTGGCTTTTCAACTGCATCAGTCCATCAGTAGCCCTTACAACGATGTTATAAGGTTTTTCCTTCATCTGATAAGGCTCAACGTCATTTACTATGAACCCGTTGAAGATGCAAACAGAATCCGAATAAGCAATTACCTTCCATTGGTCAGCCGCCTGGGGGTAGAACATTTCAGCGTTCACATTAGAACCAGACCCGTCTTTAGCCCGTATTACTACCTCTAACTTCAGCCCTATGATAGTGGGCAAAAACTTGTTTTCCTGACCTTCGTAATAGGAAGTCTTTAACGACACACACGGCAATATCTCGACCGTATCGCTAAACACGTCTTTCTCCCAAAACTCAACACGGATATTGTTGGTGTTCCGGTTATTGAAATTGCATTGATATTTCTGGTAATACGCCATTAAATGCCGAATGATTTATTGGTTCGTTGTAGTGAGAGAGCAAGGGTAGAGCCTCTTAATTCGCCTACAATTACCCCGCCTCCGAATTGCGCTGCTGATCCTGTGATGTTTCCGGTGTTCACTCTGTTTGCTGAATTGCCAAAATTGAATCCTGAAAACTGACTGAACAGGCTAAGGAATGAGGGCGCAGCAGCAGCACCGGCAGGATTGATAGCCGTAATAATTGCCCGAAAGATTAACGCTTTAGCAGCCGCAGCGGCCAATTGAGCAATAAGTTGCTTTATAGCATCTCCAAACGCTTTAAACGGACTTTTTGACCCAGTGGCAAGTGAATTAAAGAACGCATCGAAAGCCGGAGACAAAGCACCCACAACTGTATTAGCTGTGTTGTTGGCTTTTTCTGAAAGTATGTCTAACTCTAACTGTGTCTTGTTTAATTCGGTTCTTGCATTGAATGAAGCCTCTGCAAGTTCAATAAAGGAATCATTAAAGCCTTGTGGCAACCTTTCAGCACCCAGTCCCGTACTGCGATCATTTGAAATGCCATTGAAAACGTTGTCTATTTCCCTTATCTTCTGCAAGTCTTCAGGGAATAATATACGGGCTGGCTTAATGTTGTTTAGCGCATCATTCAGCTTTACTACTTCCTGCCTTAGTTCCTTTACCTTTTTAGGTTTCTCAACAAATAAAGTCCCTTCAACCGCATCCTGTTTGGTAAGATTGTCTAATGCCCCTGTCAGCAGGTTAATCGTTTCTGTTGACTTGTCAGCCTCTTTTTCAAGGCTATTCAGTTCCCGTATTAACCCTACCTGTGAACCCTGCCCCGCACCACGGACAGTATTTATAAACTGATTGAGTAAATTGTCCTGATTCTTTATCGCCTCCACTCCGGCCAACAGAGCCTTAGCCTGTTTTTCGGATTCCTTAGTGATTAATTCCTGAATCCCTTTAATCTTAGCCTGACGTATTAACGCCTGTGATAAACGGTCAACAGCTTGCGTAGCCTGTTCGGTTGCTACATTATCTCTCGTAAGGGTAGGCAGGTATTCGCTGTACTTTTTATTCAGTACGTCAATGGCTTCCTGCTGTGCCTCCCTGCTTATGGTTTGATCTCTTGCAACCCTTATGAGCGAATTAATTGCAGCAATTTCACCCGCTACACTCGCCTCCGCTGAAGCGTAAGAGGCATTAAGTTCACGTTGTGCCGTTGCTAAGGCTGAAGTATCTCCGAGTAAAGCGTTAGCCGCTGCACTTAAACTACCGTACTTGTTGATTGCAGTTGTAATCACACTAACAACAACAGAAAAGCCTAAGGCTATTCCTGCTGGCCCTGCTAATTGCGCCCCTAAAGCCTTGAAAGCACCACCTAAACTACCTGTCTGCTGCCTTAACTGCGTGAATGAGTTAAATAACGGGTCTAAGTTGTTTGAGATAGCGATGAATCCAAACGGGGCATCCTGTGCAACCCTTGACAAGTTGCCTAAGGCGGTTGTGGCTGAATTAGATGCAGGGGCAAGTTTCTTTAGACTTTCCTGTGCTTTGTTAATTCCAGAGGTTACCTCCGATACGTCCGCCCCTATCTTTATTTTCAATTCAGCATCCATCAAATCAACTTTTGTTCTTTGTACTTCCTTAGAATCTCTAACGCCTCCTGCTCCTCATCCATCTGCATCGCCTTAATGTCCTCCGGCTTCGGGTCTGTCTCCAAATCCATAATGGAATAAGGAGTGGGGAGGCTATTCTTAACATCATGCGGCCTGACACCAAACCAAGCTAAAAACCTCGCCCGCTCCCACTCCCTTGTCTGCCTCATCTGATAACCCCGGTAGTATCTAAACACCTCTCCAGGGGTCATGCTCAAATAATCATCCGGCAGTAAACCACATTCAGCGGCTGCATCCAAAAAGTCAATCCATGTTAACTCTTTCCCGCTTTTTTTTTATCTTCCTTTGCTCCCTTGTCTACTAAGGCATTGGTAGCGGTGTTAATACACTCTGCCAATTCTTTACCGGCAATACCTCCCATTTCATCCATCCATTCGGCTGCATCGTTGAGGGTGTAATCGCCCCCGCTGGCTGCAATGAGTAGATTGGCAACGTGCTTAATGCTTAGGTTGTTAGAAAACAAATCAAGCATCTGGCTAAAGGAAATATCCCCCGACAGTTCGCAAAACCGGAGAAAGGCCATCGTGTTAAAAGTAAATGTGACCTTATCCCCGTTTTCAAAGTTCAAAACGTAAGTACCTCTTTGTTTAAGCATGGCTGTATGTTTTATTAAGGTGTTACGTCAATCGCTCCGGTGCTTTCCCATCCAATGGAGAATTTGATAACCTCCCCAACGGTGAAAGCTTGTGAAAGACTTGTAACGTAACAGTCAAAATTTGTGTAGAAATCAGTACCGGGAGAACCACCTGAAGGAGACTGCACACGGAACTTCAAAGCAGTAGAACCGGTGAACCATCCCAAAGCATCCTCATAAGATACCTGCGTACTTGTCGGAGCGGTTTCGCATACTGCATTTGCTGATCCTGTGAAGCCGGGAGTACCCACACCAACTACCTGACCGCAAAAAGTGTCTTCTTTGTTTACGGTGTTAGAACCGTCCAAAGTCCAATCGGTAACGCAAACGAGCGTTTTCCATGTAGTACCTCCGTCAGAGGAAAACTCAGGAGGAAAGTTTTTAGCTTGTAACTGTGCCATTGTTTATTTTAATTTTCGTGAACTAATACCTGATAAGTGATAATCCTTCGTATGACAGTCCCTAAATCATTCAGCGTAAAAGAGAAGTAGTTATCTGTTAACTTCTCTACATTCAAGAACTGAAGGCCGGGCTGTACACTAAGGCCGTTGGTTGTAGGTGTAGGTTGTATGATATCGAATATCTGCTGTGCCACATCGTCAACTCCGTCCTTTGTTACACCATGGACAGCTTTATGTACTATGTCTAATTGCATCGTGCATACATGGTCAAACTTTGCGAAATTGGAATCTTCAACCGCTGTTTGACTGCTCAAAAGCACGTACATTGTTGTATTCTGGTTGAACAAAACAGCATCATCAACCACGGGAACGGGCGAACCCTCGAAAGTCAACCCTATAAGAGCCTCCCCGAATCCATACCGCACCGCTTTGTTTACGTCAACCATTTTTGATAATCTCTTTTATCCTTTTGACTAATTGCACCCTTTCTTCCAGGAACGAATTGAACAGAAACGGCCTTGCAGGTATCGTCCCTTTCCCGTTTACGTAGAACTGCCGTGCATATTCCTGAATCTCTTTTGGCAGCGTAGGCACATAAGAAGCAGCGTAAACACCCGTACCGAACTCCACATAAGCCGAATAATTAGCGTTGCTGGCTACCTCCCAAACTCCTTTGCTTACAGGTCTAATCGTTATCCCTTGTTTCAAAGTGCCACCGTCTTTCAATTGCACCGGCACTCTCCTTACTGCCTTAGCCCTTATATCCTGTGCCGTTGCCTCTATTTCTTCCTCCACCCTGTTTTGTATCTTCTTAGAGTAGTCCTTCAGCCTCTTTTCCAGAGCATCCGTACCCAATAAAGAAAAACTAAAACTCATTCCTTTTCAGTTAAGACAAAACGTATAAACCGCTTCCTGTTATCCATCAACTCATAGTCATCAATCGAAAAAAACCTGTTGTCAATGACCCATCGGGAACTAAGGTTAAGGTTGTTGACTATTCCGGCCTCATACCTTACTATCCATTCCCACCGATGACTTAAAGCTATCTCCCCAAAATCCGCTACCCTTCGACCTCCTAACTTCCTAAGCCGCCCTCTCACGTCCCCTAACCCTGATACTTCAGAGTAGTTATCCTTTGTTCCAAATCCAGAAGGCGTACTCGTACTGTTCTGTAAAGAGCCGACCTCCCGTAATTCTGCGATATTTACAGCCATGCTTTTCCGTTTTAGTCGGCTCTTTATAGAGTATTGAATCTTTTATACGTAATCACATCCCTTTTCACATCTTCAGGTAATGTCCCTGTGTCTCCCCTGTTTTCATAGTACCAATTCACCAACCTGATCCACCCTGTTTTTAAATCAGCGGGTAATGTCGCATACCCTGCTTCATACGTCAACTCCCACCTTCCTGAAGTAAAGGGAACGAACTTCTTAAAGTCCAATCCGTCTACATCGTAATCATCCAAAGCAATCGCTAAGGTATATTCCCCGAAATCACTTTTATACTTAGCCGTTGTGAGTGTCGTTACTGGCCCATAAGGAATTTCAAACTCTTCCCACCCGTTCAAATCCACTAACGTTTTTAACGTCTGTGTGCCAATAGCAACCCCCAAATATTTTTCAAGTGCCAACCTTGCTGAAGTAATCAGCGAAGTGAGCAACATATCGTCATCTGTATAGGTTACAGCAAGTGCCGCCTTAACGTCATTAACCGTTAATAAATCCGTTGGGGCTGTTACTATTTTAGTTTCTTGCATCTAACCAGTATTTTTTCTTATATAACATTGCCCTTCTCATCGGGCGAACCTTCCGTAACTCCACACTTGCACCCACTACATTGAATATTCCTGTTTCACATGAAACAACGTAAGTACGAATGAAATTTACATCTACACCGCTTACGTTATAAACTCCGCTATCCACAATAAATGGAATCGACTTCTCTAACGTTGCATCTTGTCCGTTAACCGAAATACTACCACCATCCGCTACCAACCGCCTGTTGTATTCCAAAGCGATTTCCTGACCACTCACCACAAACGAGCCATTGTCAGCCGTTATCTTGCGGGTTACATATAACCCCGCTTCCTGTGTGGTTACTAAGAAATCCCCTGGAGAGGTTGTCAGTAGCCTTGCCTTACTCAATCCGGCATCACTTCCCGTTACCGTGTAGGCTGCATAATCGCCTATCATTATACGGTCATACTGTAATCCGGCATCTTGCCCCGCTAAGGAGAAAGAGCCGCTATCAGCCGTTAAAACACGGTTATAGACAAAACCTGCTTCCCCACTTACAGTAAATGAACCCGTTTCAGCCGTTACCGATAAGCCAGTAGAACCAAAGAACTCATTGTTTAATATCTCCGATGCAGGTGAACCATCCACCCACACCATAGTACCTGACCTTTGCCGGGGAAAGCCCCTGTACAAATTAGCCATGTGCTATTTTGCCGCCTCCCCGCAGCGTACCTGTGGAAGTGGTCGGACAAAGAACAACTACCTGCAAACAGGCATCATTAGGCACTTCAGGAAATCCTAATTGCGCCCAATCCCATTGCTCTGTCTTGTTGGCTACGTTCAAACTACCTACCGTCCGGGGACGTGTGGCAGTAAATCCAAAGTTTCCGGCTGTTCCCGTACTTGCAGAAAGAATCACCGAGTTAATACCTCGTATGAATTTCCCCTGTTGGGCAGTCGGGATTAAAGGAGTTAACGGGATCATACGCCCCGCCCTTAGTGTACCGCCCACAGCTTGCACGTTCAGGTTTCCGTTTGTTCCATCGTCATAGGTTACGTTAATAGTCGCATTCGATGCCGTAGCACCACCGTCCGTGTAAACCTCTAACCACCATTGGCAGTCAGAATAGTTAGCATCTCCACGTCTGTCAGCTACAAGCCCAAGAGTAGATAAATCCATGCCAGTTACCGTCTGTGAGGTTGTTAAGTTCAATACAAGTCCTCCCATGTGGGCTAACCTGTCATGAATCTCTACCACAGTAGCAGCGTTGGCACTTACGGCATTTAACCAACCTATGTAAGACTTAGCCGGAGCCGTTTGGTTGACAAATCCCATTGCCCCGAGTGTAGCACTTGTCGGAATAGCAGCGGACGTAGGAATAGCCCCCTGTGCCGGTTGACCCGTTGCCCTCCAGAGTGAGAAATACTGCCCCGCTGCTGCGTTAGCAAGGGAAGCCTTATCAATTACCACTCGGGAACTGTTATTGCCTAAAGCACTCAATAAGCCGTCTACTGTTGTTATGCTCATACTATCTGGATTATACCATTAGTCGGGTCGGTATCAATTGTAAAGGATTCCCCGTTTTGCAGCGTGATTGAACTACCGTAATCAAACCACCCTATCAATTCGTCATTGGTAGCCGTATCGTTGTAAATAGCCGCATACCGGAAAGGGCCTATTGCGCCCGTTGCCGTAATCGTTACATCTCCGGTAATCAGTCTGTATGTCCCTGAAGTCTGTGCGCTGCTTGATACAGCAAGCGTATGACCTCCGGCCAAATAACCGTTACCCGCTGCGATTTCCGTAAGGTTGGCCTTAACCGTATTAGTGGCAACCGGGGCAGAGTTGGTCAGCATCACCTTCAGCGTATCGCTACCGAGGTTGTGAACTTTCTCCGCTAAAGCCTCCACGAATGAATTGAACTTGTTAAATGTTGCCATGTGTCTTAAATAAAGGGGAGGGGTTACCCCCTGCCCCTATGGTTAATCATTATACTACGTTACCGAGGTCACCGAATACGAATGCTTCGGGGCGCTCAACAGCAAGACCTACACGAGCCTCACAGCGGAGGGTCATCAGGTTCTTAATGAAGTCATCCTGATCGGTATCAGTCGCACTTACGTTGATACCTTTCACCTGAATGATTTTCACCTTGCTCCAGTCTCCAATCAGCACCTTATCTTCAGGGATAAAGGTTGATTCGTAAACAGGAATACCACCGATGCGGATATTACCATTGGTGTCAATCAGCACCACAGACGGGTAGTTGTAGTCATTCGGCTTAGTGATGTACACTTTGTACAGGTCAGCCGGATTCATTACAATACCGTTAGGGGCATGATTGGCGGCACGCAGGTTGGCACGCCATCCCAGAATCTGCTCGATGTCTACTGTGGGTGTACCCGTGATGGTAGTCGAACCAGTCGCAGCACCGCTCAATGTGGTGTAAAATGCGCTGTCTTCGCTTTGGAGGTACTCTTCAACCAGACGGCCAGGGAGGTAGCCTTCAACAAAAGGCAGGTCTTCCATCATCTGCTTAGATACCTTCAGGTAACCGGCACGATAAGCAGCGTTTACGGTAATCATTGAGAAATCGTAATCCACCTGACCTTTTGCACTACCTTCAGTCTGTGCAGCAAAAGCACCTTCACCACCGGTAAAACGGGGGAACTGATAGATACCTGTGGCAGAGGGAACAACGCCCGCAAGCTGACGGAAATGCAGCAGGGAAGCGGGTTCATCGGCAACTGTCAGGTTGTAGGTAGAAACCGCAGAACCGGCAGTAAGGTTATTACTGATAGTCATATTGGCAACAGCCTTAAAAGAGATGTTACCATTAGACAGGTTTTTGAAGGCGTCATGGTTCTTAGTCAGGATTTCAGCGATTGCGCCTTTTACTCCTTTCTCTTCACCGTTAGCACCGTTCAGACGTCCGGCCTTAGCTTTGATTTCCTTTACCTCATTCTGAATGTCCAGCAGGGTAGCACCCTTAGCGGACAAATCTTCATTGAGTTTCTTTACCTCTGTGGCAAAATTGTCGTTGGCTTGCTTTACTTCAGCAGCCAGTCCTTCTTTGTACTCTTTCAGTTTAGGGTCGAGTACGTCGAGAATGTCTTTAACTTCCATTTTAGAAATGTTTGATTGTTAATAATTGCACCGCATCAAACAGTTTCTGTCCTTGCTCCGGCTCTGTGGTATCTTGCTGATCCGGCAGAGTGGTTGTCCCTTGCTTCAACTGTATGAATTCGTTTACGATATGTTCTTTAATCTCTTTAATCTGTGCTTGCAGAATCGGAAATACATCATCGGAATAGTCCCCGTCATTGTAGCACTTCTGTAATAGGTTGTATTGGGTCAGCAGGTCATCATGGCTCAAACCCTTGAATCCTGTAAAAGGAGTAAGGGAATTAGCCCCTAAAGCGACAGTAGATACCTCGTATATCATTACTTCGCTGATTTCGTTATACCCGCTTTTCTGTGATTTTCTTACGGTCTTAAAGCCGAATGAATGCTGATTAATAACCCCATCCCTGTACAGCTTCAAAATGTCATTACCCTTTGTAGTGTCGCTGATAGTGGTTTCAAACATTCCACCGTCTTCAGCCTCCCATAGTTTGGGTTTACCGAGGATATTGCCTGTGTCTAACCTATGGTCCGCCAAGTGCAGGATCAGGTTAGCACCGTCAACGCCCCGCTCCTTTATGGTCTTAGTAAATGCGCCTTTCACCAACACATCACCATCAGAATCCACGTTACCAAACCGGGAAAAGTACCCTGTTACGGTACGGGACTGCATCTTTACCTCACCTTTAAAGGCTATGTCTTTTATTTCATAATGCTTTCTCATTCTCCTATGATTTCATTTATTAATCCCCCTAATATGTTTCCAATCGTTATACCCCAAAGTGTCTCAACCAAACTCCTTCTAAACACCTGTTGAGGCTTTCGTATCGGGTTACCGTTGGCATCCCTCTTAACCCGAAAAGCAACCGTACACCGGCAATTCACTACCTCACTTGCTACACCTGCCGGATCACCCGGATATAATAGCCCGTTGCTGAATCGTTGGTTGAAATCCACTACCTCACCATCTACTCCCGTTCTCGGTCTGTGCGTGTCCCGGGTACGTCCATCGTCAGCAGCTATCCATTCTTTCAGGTACACATAAGGACTGTCATTAGCCGCCAGCATATGCCCGAAATTGGCCGCCCTTCCTGCTTCTGTTCTCACTATCCGCATAGCCCGCACCTTGTTCACGTCCTCCAATCCCCTAAGCATCTTCGCTATTTCAGCAGCACCTAAACCCTCTTCAACCCCTTTCTTTATCGCATCTTCAATGATCTTCCTACTGTAATCGCTTATCGGTAAAACCGCTTTATTCAATAGGTACTTATCCAAATAAGCCAGAACCTCTTTTTGCCATGCCTCATTTATTCCTATGGATGCCCTCTTAACCTTTAGGCCGTCATACATCGCATTAGCCTCTCCTATCATCACTACCTTATAGAGCTTTTCTAAGGCTTTCCGAACCGGCT
>JACCDR012163217.1_pt1 | contig 21385 bp, 19 predicted proteins | sample 7446431 | NCBI WGS metagenome assembly JACCDR01 (sample SAMN15323443, study PRJNA562643) | freshwater metagenome | isolation source: river surface water | place: USA:Blue River Watershed | collected 2017-08-17 | reverse complement strand
GATCGCCCGCAGCCTGGGCTATCCGAATGCCTGCGGCCTGCTGGCCGACACCACCGAGTACGGTTTCGTTTTCCGCGTCGACCTGGCGCTGCGGCCCAATGGCAACTCCGGCCCGCCCGCCGTCTCGCTGGGCGCCCTCGAGGAATACTTCCAGGTGCAGGGCCGTGAATGGGAGCGGTTTGCCTGGCTCAAGAGCCGTACGGTGGCGCCCCGGCGCCAGCTGCAGGACGGCTCGGTCATGCAGCTGCGCAACCTCGTCGTGCCTTTCGTGTTCCGGCGCTATCTGGACTACAACGTCTTCGACTCGCTGCGTGTGCTGCACCGCCAGATCCGTGACCACGCAGCCAAGCGCAGCGCGGGGCACCCGGAGCGCAGCAACGACGTCAAGCTCTCGCGGGGTGGCATCCGCGAGATCGAGTTCACCGTGCAGCTGCTGCAGGTGGTGCGTGGCGGCCAGTTCCCCGAGCTGCGCACCCGGCCCACGCTGGACGCGCTGACCCGCCTGGTCCGGGCCGGCCTCATGCCCGAGGCCACGGCCCAGGCCCTGGCCCAGGCCTACACCTTCCTGCGCCGTGTCGAGCACCGCATCCAGTACCTGGACGACCAGCAGACCCATGTGCTGCCCACGCGGGACGAAGACCTGGACTGGATCGCCCGCAGCCTGGGCTATCCGAATGCCTGCGGCCTGCTGGCCCAGCTGGACGCGCACCGGGAGATCGTGGCGCAGGAGTTCGACATCCTGCTGGGCGGTGCGGGCCAGAAGGAATGCAAGGGCTGCGGCAATGGCAACGGCAAAAGCGGTGGCACCGCCGCGGGCACGCCTGATTTCGATGGCCTGCTCGAACAGCTGCCCCCCCTGTTCCGTGAGCGGGTCACCGCCTGGCGCTCGCACCCGCGGGTGCTGGCCCTGCGGGACGAGTCGCGGGCCCGGCTGATCCGGCTGATTGCGCGTACCGCAGAGTGGGTGCGTGAAGGTCGTGCCAGCGACGAATCCGCCAGCCGTCTGGTGGACTGGATGGAGCCGCTGCTGCGGCGCGAGAGTTACCTGGCCATGCTGCTGGAGCGCCCGGCTGTGCATGAACGCCTGCTGCGCCTGCTGGGCGCCGCGCGCTGGCCGGCGCGTTACCTGCTGCAGCACCCCGGCGTGATCGACGAGCTGGCCAGCCGCAGCATGATGGACGAGCGTTTCGATCCGGCCGTCTTCGAGGCCGAGCTCGACACCCGTCGCAGGGCCCTGCAGGCCTCTGGCGATGGCGACGAGGAGGCCCTGCTCAACCTCCTGCGCCGCGCCCACCATGCCGAGGTCTTCCGCACGCTGGCCCGCGACGTGGAGGCCGTGCTGACGGTGGAACAGGTGGCCGACGATCTCTCGGCCCTGGCCGACGCCGTGCTGCGCACCACCACCCGCTGGTGCTGGGAGCAGTTGCGCAAGCGGCATCGCGACACCCCCCAGTTCGCCATCATCGGCTACGGCAAGCTCGGCGGCAAGGAGCTGGGTTACGGCAGCGACCTGGACATCGTGTTTGTCTACGAAGACGAACACGAGGACGCGCCCGAGGTCTACGCCCAGCTGGTGCGCAAGCTGATCAACTGGCTGACCGTCAAGACGGGCGAGGGCGATCTCTACGAGATCGACACCGCCCTGCGGCCCAATGGCAGTTCAGGCCTGCTGATCACCACCTTCGAGGCCTACGCCAACTACCAGCAACAGCGCGGCAGCAACACCGCCTGGACCTGGGAACACCAGGCGATGACACGGGCGCGTTTCGTGCTCGGCAGCGCCCAGCTGCGCGAGCGCTTCGACGCCGTGCGCGCGGCGGTGATCCAGGCGCGGCGCGACCCGGCAGCCCTGCGCGAGGAGATCGTGAGCATGCGCGAACGCGTGCGCCAGGCCCATCCGGTGCGCGGCAATCTCTTCGATGTCAAGCACAGCACGGGCGGCATGGTCGACGCGGAGTTTGCCGTGCAGTACCTGGTGCTGTCGCAGTCGGCCGCGCACGCGGCCCTGGTCGCCAACAGCGGCAACATCGCCCTGCTACACGCGGCCGAAAAAGCCGGGCTGCTGCCCGCCGGGGTGGGCCGCGCCGCGGCCGACGCCTACCGCGAGCTGCGCCGCATCCAGCACAAGGCACGCCTGGACGAAGCCCCGACCGAAGTGGAGCCGGACACCGTGGCGCGTGAACGCGAGGCCGTGCTGGCTTTGTGGCGTGCGGTCTTCGGCCCTCCGGCCTGAAGCGGCTCAGCCGGTGCTGCGGATCTTGCGCACCAGCGCTGTGGTGGAGTAACCATCCACGAAGGGCAGGGCCAGCGCACGCCCCCCCCAGGACTCGACCAGCGCCGTCTCGGGCAGCTTGCGCATGTCGTAGTCACCGCCCTTGACCAGGATGTCGGGCCGGATCTCGGCGATCAGGGCCTGCGGCGTGTCCTCGTCGAACCAGGTCACCAGGTCGACGGCCCCCAGGGCCGCCATCAGGGCGGCGCGGTCCTCTTCCCCGTTGAGCGGGCGGTCCGGCCCCTTGCCCAGGCGCCGGGCCGAGGCATCGCTGTTGAGGGCGACCAGCAGGCTGGCGCCCAGCGCGCGTGCCTGGGCCAGGTAGATGGCATGGCCGCGGTGCATGACATCGAACACGCCATTGGTGAACACCAGAGGGCGGGGCAGGGTGGCCAGGCGCGCCGGCAACTGAGCCCGTGGGCAGAGTTTGTCGAGAAACGCCGGCAAAGGGAAGGTGGCGGGAACGGTCGTCATGGCCGCATCCTAGCAGCCAGCCAGCGGGCGGAAACCACCCCTCAAACGGCCGAAACGGGGGCGCTTTACCCCGCAATCCCGTGCTGCGGGGCCTGCGCGCAGGGCGGATAATGGCGGCGCCTCATGACGACCAAGCTCGTATCCGTCAGCATCGATTCGATCCGGATCGGCGAACCTCTGCCTTTTGCGCTGATGGACGCCGAGGGCACCTTGCTGGCCAGCAAAGGGTATGTGATCGCCACGCGCGCCGAACTGCAGACCCTGCTCGGGCGCGGCGTCTCGCTTTACATCGACGCGGCGGACTCGGAAGCCCACCATCGGGCTTACGTGGGCATGCTGCACGACCTCGTGCGCAAGGAAAAGACCCTGGGGCAGATCGCGGGGGCTCACATCTCGCGCGTGGAGCTCGAGTCGGGCCGGCTCGACCCCGACCTGGCCGTCGGCCCGCCTGACTGGCTGGACTACCAGGCCCAGGCCAACAGCATCCTGCGCGACAGCGGCGCGCCGGTCTTCATGCAGCGCCTGGTCCGCCTGCAGAAACAGTTGCGCCAGCACGCGATGAGCAACCCGGATGGCGCCCTGTTTGCGCTGCTGCACCTGTCGGCCAGCGAGATCCGGATGTACAGCGCCACCCACGCCATGCTCGTGAGCGTGATGTGTGGGCTGGCCGCCCGCGAGGTGCTGAACTGGCCGGCCGAACAGGAGCAGGTGCTGTGCCTGGCTGCACTGACCATGAACCTGGGCATGACGGAGTTGCAGGACAAGCTGGCCCAGCAGCTGTTGCCTCCCACGCCGGAACAACGACAGCAGATCGACCGCCACGCCCTGCGTTCGGTCGAGATGCTGCAGAAGATCGGCGTCAGCGACCCCGACTGGCTGGAAGCGGTGCGCAACCACCATGGCGTGCCACCGGGTCCGCTCGCTCCGCGCTCACCGGGCCTGCGCATGGCCCGCCTGATCCAGCGGGCCGACATGTTCGGCGCCCGGCTGTCGCCGCGTGCGTCGCGCACGCCCACCTCACCCGCTGCCGCCATGCAGGCCAGCTATTTCGACGAGAACCGGCAGGTGGATGAAGCCGGCGCCGCCCTGATCAAGGCCGTGGGCATCTATTCGCCCGGATCCTTCGTCAAGCTCAACACGGACGAGGTGGCGGTGGTGATCCGCCGCGGCGCCAACACCACCACCCCCAGGGTGGCGGTGCTGATCAACCGCGAAGGCATGCCGGTGGCCGAGCCGGTGATCCGCGACACAGCGCAGCGGGACTACCGCATCGTGGCCAGCGTGGCGCACCGGGAGGTCAAGGTGCAACTCAACCTGCAGCGCATGCTGGCGCTGACGACAGCGACCGTCTGAGACCGTTTCAGGCCGGCAGCTGCGCCGGCCCCGACAGGTCCTTGCGGAAACGGTTGAGTTCCTGCACGGTCTTGAAGCTCTGGTCCATCAGCAGGGACAGGTTGTGCAGGATGCGTTCGACGACCTTGGTCTCCCAGACCGCGTCGAAACGGATCTGCTGGTCCAGCCAGTGCTCCAGCCACTCCGGGTTGGGCAGGCGGCTCTGGATGGTGTCCCGCGGAAACAGCGCCTTGTTCACGTGCAGATTGGTCGGGTGCAGGGCCTGAGCCGTGCGCCGGGCACTGGCCATGAGCACACCCACCTTGGCAAAGGCCACCTTGGCCTCGGCACCGAAGCGCCCGATGGCGCGTTTCATGTAGCGCAGGTAGGCGCCGCCATGGCGGGCTTCGTCCTGGCTCAGCGTGTTGTAGATGTGCTTGATGACGGGCTCGGTGTGCCATTCGGAAGCACGGCGGTACCAGTGGTTGAGCCGGATCTCGCCGCAGAAATGCAGCATCAGGGTCTCCAGCGCCGGCGCGGGATCGAACTCGAAACGGATGTCGTGCAACTCCTGCTCGGTCGGCACCAGGTCCGGACGGAAGCGCCGCAGATACTCCATGAGCACCAGCGAGTGCTTCTGCTCCTCGAAGAACCAGATCGACATGAAGGCGGAGAAATCGCTGTCATCGCGGTTGTCGCGCAAGAACATCTCGGTGGCCGGCAGGGCCGCCCACTCGGTGATGGCATTCATCTTGATGGTCTGGGCCTGCTCGTCACTGAGTTTTGCCGGATCGAACTGGTCCCAGGGGATGTCCTTCTCCATGTCCCAGCGCACGGCTTCCAGCTGTTTGAACAGTTCGGGATAAAGCATCGGCGTTCCTCCAAGTCGGGCCGATTCTAGGGCGGCGGGGTCACTGCCGCCCGGGGCCCGGACGTAGCCGTACGCCCCCGAGGGGGAAACCGCCGGCCGACTCAGTGCGGGAGGGTATCGGCAAAACTGGCGCGCTGCATGAGCTTGTCCTGCAGGCGCACCAGATTGGCATGGTCATCGCGCCAGGCCAGCTGGGGAAAACGGAAGTCCAGATAACCCAGCGCCGAACCGACGGCCACATCGGCCAGGCTGAGGTGGTTGCCGGCACAGAAGGGCTTGTCACCCAGGCCGCGGCTCATGGCTTCCACGCTGGCGCGGATCTTGCCAAACTGGCGCTCGATCCAGGCCTGGCAACGCTGCTCCTCACGGCGCTGGGGCCAGACAGCCTCCATGCGGGCCAGCAGCGCAGCGTCCATCACACCGTCGGACAGTGCTTCCCAGGTCTTGACCTCGGCGCGCTCCCGGCCCACGGCCGGGATGAGCTTGCCCACCGGCGAGAGGGTATCGAGGTACTCCACGATCACACGGGAATCAAACAGGGCCTCGCCGCCCTCCATGATCAGGCAGGGGATCTTGCCCAGAGGATTCGCGTCCACGATGCGGGTCTGCTCGGACCACACGTCTTCCAGCACGAAGGTGTAGTCCAGTTTTTTCTCGGCCATCACGATGCGCACGTTGCGCACGTAGGGGCTGGTATGGGAGCCGATCAGTTTCATGGGTCTTCCGTGAGTCCGGAAGGCGGATTTTAGCGACACCGCACGCCCCGGCGGGCCCCGGACGTTGCGCACAGGCCACCCCACTACAATTCCGGTATGACTTTCTCCACCATTTCCGCCCTGTCACCGCTGGACGGGCGTTATGCCGCCAAGCTCGCCCCGCTGCGCCCGCTGATGAGCGAGCAGGGTTACATGCACCGCCGCGTCCAGGTCGAGGTGGCTTGGTTCATCGCTCTCAGCGATGCCGGCTTCCAGGAGTTCCCGCCGCTGTCGCCCGGCGCGCGCACCTATCTGCTCAATCTGGTCAAGAATTTCTCCGAGGCCGATGGCAACGCTATCAAGGAGATCGAGAAGACCACCAACCACGACGTCAAGGCCGTGGAGTACTGGATCAAGTCCAAGTTCGAAGCCCGACCGGAACTGCAGAAGGCCAGCGAGTTCGTGCACTTCGCCTGCACCAGCGAGGACATCAACAACACCAGCCACGCCCTGCAGCTGCGCAGCGCGCGCGACACCGTGGTGCTGCCGGCGCTGGACAAGCTGCTGGTCAAGCTGCGCGACATGGCGCAGGCCTATGCCACGGTGCCCATGCTCAGCCGCACCCACGGCCAGACCGCCAGCCCCACCACCGTGGGCAAGGAGATCGCCAACGTGGTGGTGCGCCTGCAGACCGCGTGCGACCGCATCGCCGCGGTGAAGATCCTGGGCAAGATGAACGGGGCCGTGGGCAACTACAACGCCCACTTGGCCGCCTGGCCCGACTTCGACTGGGAGGGTTTCGCGAAAAAGGTCGTGGAGATGCCTGAGCCCCTGGGGCTGGGCCTGAGCTTCCAGCCCTACAGCATCCAGATCGAGCCCCATGACTACATGGCCGAGCTGTTCGATGCGATGGCGCGCGCCAACACCATCCTGGTCGACTTCTCGCGCGACGTCTGGGGCTATGTCTCCCTGGGCTATTTCAAGCAGCGGCTCAAGGCCGGGGAGATCGGCTCCTCGACCATGCCGCACAAGGTCAACCCGATCGACTTCGAAAACGCCGAAGGCAACCTGGGCCTGGCCAACGCCCTGCTGCGCCACCTCAGTGAAAAGCTGCCCGTCAGCCGCTGGCAGCGCGACCTCACCGACTCCACGGTGCTGCGTAACATGGGCGTGGCCCTGGGTTATGCCGTGCTGGCCTACCAGTCCCTGGGCACCGGCCTGAACAAGCTGGAGCTCAACAGCGACGCCCTGGCGGCCGACCTGGACGCATCCTGGGAGGTTCTGGCCGAACCCATCCAGACCGTGATGCGCCGTTACGGTGTGCAAGGCGCCTATGAAAAACTCAAGGAAGTGACCCGCGGCCAGACCGTGACGGCCGCCGATCTGCACGCCCTGATCCGCAGCCTGGACATTCCCGAAGCCGACAAGCAGCGCCTGCTGGCCATGACACCCGGCAGCTACACAGGCAAGGCCGCTGAACTGGCCAAAAGGGTTTGACCCCCTGAGCGGCTGAGGCCGCTTCCCCCTGGAACGGGGGACAACACCATCGGCCCGGCAGGGCCGGTTCCGCGGTGTTCCGCGACAAGCCCCCTCACTCCCACACTTCCTCATGGCGCTCAAATCCACGGTCTTCAAGGCCAACCTGCAGATCGCCGACATCGACCATGGCTACTACGCCGACCACGCGCTGACACTGGCCCGCCACCCCAGCGAGACCGACGAGCGGATGATGATCCGGCTCGTCGCCATGGCCCTGCAGGCGCATCGCCTGCAGACCGAGCTTGGTGGCGACGGCACCCTGGCCTTTGGCGCGGGCCTGTCCGACCCCGACGAACCCGACGCCTGGCTGCGCGACTACACGGGCCAGACCCGCCTCTGGGTTGAAGTCGGCCAGCCTGAGGACAAGCCCCTGGCCAAGGCCTGCAGCAAGTCGGATGCGGTGGTTGTCTATTGCTTCGCCCATGCGGCCGACGTCTGGTGGCGCGGCATCGAAAGCAAGCTCACGCGTCTGGACAAGCTGCAGGTCTGGCGTGTGCCCAGCGCGGCCTCACAGGCCCTGGCGGCTCTGGCCGAGCGCAGCATGCAGCTGCAGGCGACGATCCAGGAAGGCGTGCTGATGCTGGGCAACGGCAGGGGACAAGTGGACGTGGAGCCGCTGCGCTGGAAGTAAGTCAGGCGACCTGCGCCTGCGCTTCGTCCCGCCGGCCATGCTCGGCGGCGCGCTCGGCATACCGGTTGAATCGCCAGGCGTCCCCGTACAGGGTGATGCGCCGCCAGGTCTGGCGTTTCTCGGCAGGACTCAACTCGGGCCAATGCTGGACTTCCTCGAAGGTGCGCCCGCAGCCCTTACAGACCGGGTCACCCTGGCTGGTCGAGCAGATGGCAATGCAGGGCGTGTCGGGCGTGGTCTCGTACCAGGCCAGCCAGGCCTCATACGCCGCGCGCGGCATGCTGCGCGCATCGGCTTCCTGCTCGCGGAAATAGACCATCAGGGCATAGACTTCGGCCAGGACGCGCACGGGCCGCGCCAGGGTGACGCCATCAGGGGAAGGCTCACGCTCGCGCCAGTGGTTGATGGCTGCCTCGATGTCGGTGATGTGGATGCCTGCCATGGGGGGACCGATCATAGCGCCTGGGGGCCCGACTTGCCCCGAGGCACAGCCCTGCAAAAACCCTTTGAAACCTGGGCAATTGTCCAGCGTGTTTCAATCGTGGTCTCCGAAGGGGAGTAGCTCCCGGCGAGCGCGGTACCGCTGCGTTCGTACCGATCAGCATGTCGTCAATACGAAGCCGCTGGCTTCCGGCTTGCTGGGCAATCGACGTCATCACGTCATGCCGGGCAAGACCTTCGACTGAAACCTGTGCCGGGATCCGTCGAAGCGTCTTTTGCAGCCCGTCCGCCGCAATGTCCGCTCTGTCCCAGTCCAGGTTGTCCTGCCGATACAACCCGGAGTTTTTTCATGGAACTGTTTTCCGCACCCTGGTGGTCCGCCCTGCTGGCCATCATCCTGATCGATCTCGTACTTGCCGGCGACAACGCCATCGTCATCGCCCTGGCCGCACGCAACCTGCCGCCCGCGCTGCAGAAAAAGGCCATCATCTGGGGCACTGTGGGTGCGATTGCCGTGCGTTCGGTCATGACGCTGGGCGTCGTCTGGCTGCTCAAGATCCCGGGGCTGATGCTGGTCGGTGGCCTGGGCCTGGTCTGGATCGCCTACAAGCTGCTGGCTGACCAGGACGATGGCGGCCACGATGGCCCCGTCGCGACCACCTTCTGGGGCGCCATGAAGACCATCATCGTGGCCGATGCTCTGATGGGCGTGGATAACGTGCTGGGTGTGGCCGGTGCAGCCCACGGGGCCATGGACCTGGTGGTCCTGGGCCTGCTGATCAGCGTGCCCATCGTTATCTTCGGCAGCAAGGTGGTGCTCAAGCTCGTCGAGCGTTTCCCCATGATCATCCAGCTCGGTGCAGCCGTGCTGGCCTTCACCGCCGCGAAGATGATTGTCAACGAGTCCCTGCTCGACGCCGTCTTTGATCCCCACGCCCCCCTGCGCTGGGCGTTGTACGTCGCAGCGGTGGTGGGTGTGCTCGCAGCAGGCTGGTGGAGAACACGCCGCCAGGTCGCCCAGCCGGCAGCCTGAGCGCGGACCGCGCCCGTGCACCGGGGGCCGCCCGGTGCACGGTGCTATGCTCCGCGGCCATGAAACTCCTGTTGAAATGGCTGCTGAGCGCGACCGCCCTGCTGGCGGTCACCCATCTCTACAGCGGCGTGGCCTTGCAGAGCTTCACGGCGGCCTTGCTGGCCGCCCTGGTGATCGGCCTTTTCAACATTTTCCTGCGGCCCGTACTGATCCTGCTCACGCTTCCCGTGACGCTGCTCACCCTGGGCCTTTTCCTTTTCGTGATCAATGCCGTGCTGTTCTGGGCAGCGGCCACGGTGCTTGACGGTTTTCAGGTGCACGATTTCGCCGCGGCCCTCCTGGGCTCTCTGCTCTACTCCATGTTCAGCTTGGTGATCGACTCAGCGCTCGAGCGCCTGTTCCCGAAGCAGTGAGTCGACCTGCCGGCTGCGGGCGTCGATGATGGACGCCTCGATGTGGTCCACCGCCGCGCCCTGGCGCGCAAGTTCCTGCGCGGCTTTCAGGCGGTCCCGGGCCGCAGCGTAGTCCAGCCGCGCCGCGTGCACCTCCGCCTCGGCACGGACGGCACGCAGGGTCTGGCCCTGCGCGGCATAAGCCGTCGACAGGATCTGCCAGGCCTGTGCATCACGGGGACGACCGGCCAGCCAGACCTGCAGTCGCTCGGCTGCCTCGCGCGCCTGTCCGGCCTGGGTCGCGGCGCTGGCGCGCAAGAACAGCACGGCACGCGGCACCTGGCCGGACGTTGTGGCATCGCGCGCCAGCATGTCCAGTGCAAGCCGGGCGTCTCCCATCGCCAGCGCCAGTTCAGCCACCAGCAGACGGGCCTGGTAGGCCGCGCTGGCATCTCCCGCGACCCTGGCCTGCAGCTGCGACTGCCAGCGGCGCGCCGCCTCGAAGTCCCGCAAACTGCGTGCCGCCATCACGGCGGCATACAGGAGGCCGGCCTGCTGCGCGGGCGGCTGCGACCTGAAAGCCGGCGCCTCCAGCCGCGCCAAGGCGGCGCGCTGGCTGTCGACGTCGGCATTGGCGAGCATGCGGGCACGTGCGGCCAGCATCGCATGGGTCATCGTCAGGGGCTGCGCGGCGCCCTGGGGCAGCAGTTGCTGGCGGGCCTGCATGTCGGCCATGCGCTCCGTGGTCAGCGGGTGGCTGCGCAGGTAGGGAAAAGCGCCCGTGTCGTTGAAACGGTTGGCCTGTTGCAGCTTTTCGAACATGCCCACAAAACCACGCCCATCGAAACCGGCCTGGGTCATGACGCCGTAACCCACACGATCCGCTTCGCGCTCCATATCCCGCGAGAAGTTGAGCTGTCCCTGCACCGCCGCCGCCTGTCCGCCAACGATCATGGCCCCCGCGGCGCCGGGATTGCTGGCGGCCGCCAGGGCACCGAGGATCATGGCCCCCAGCAGCCAGGGCGCCTGGTTGCTCTGACGGCTGATGATGCGTGCGATGTGGCGCTGTGTGACGTGGCTGAGCTCGTGCGCCAGCACCGAGGCCAGCTCGTCTTCACTCGCGACCACGGCGATCAGGCCCAGGTGCACCCCCATATAGCCCCCGGGCAGAGCGAAAGCGTTGACCGAGCGGGCCCGCCCCAGCAGCACCTCCCAGGCGTAACGCTCCTCGAGTTCCGGTGACAGCTCACCCCGCTGGCGCGCGGCGGCCATGAGGCGCAACCAGATCCCCTGGACATAATCTCCCAGGATGGCGTCGTCCAGGTAGTCCGGATCCCGGTAAAGCTCGCGCGCGATGCGGTCGCCGAGCTGGCGCTCGGCACTGCTGCTCATCTCCGCGCCATCGCCCAGGGCGGGCAGGGCATTCTGTGCAAACGCAGGCTGCAGCCCCAGTGCGCAGGCCAGCAGCGCGACCAGAAGACGGGAAGCAGGACCGCGTGCTTGCACGTTCAGAACGAGTCCAGCGGCAGGTAGCCCAGCACCTCGGCGCTACCGGCATCGAGCAGCACCGTCCAGAACGCCTTGCGCGAGACCATGGGCAGGTAGCTCAGCTTGTCTTCCGGCAAGCCCGCCTGCGCCACGGCAGCGTCGATCAGGGCTGCTTGTGGCTGAAAACGCTGACGCAAGTCACTCAGGGGTTTGGCCGCAGCGAGCACACGCTGGCGGGCATCGGGGTAGAACTGCCAGAGGTCCGGCCGCGCACTCAAGGGCAGTCCCTGCAGTGCCATCATGGTGGCGGTGGCCTCCTCTCCGGCGTCACGGAAGGGGCGAACCGCGAGCAGCGTCGGTCCGGTCAGAGGCAGCTTGCGCAGCCCCGTGGGCGCCTTGTCCAGCAACTCCTCGGGCACCTCGATGGCATGCACGACACGGAAGCGGTCGAATTCAAAGGCCAGATGCACGGGCCGCGCCACACACACCGTCCACAAGCCGTAGGCCAGGGCGGCGAGCTGGATGAGGCCAACCAACGTCAGGTCACGCACCAGTTCGCTGCGGGGCTTGTTGCGGTTGAAGACTGCCAGGGTGATCAACGGACCCAGGATGACATCGACCGTGATGACGATCAGGAAGAGCTCCCGGCCGCCGGAGCTGTCGCGGTAAGGGTAGGGATACCAGAGACCGAAAACCAGCAAGGCGGCCAGGGCGGCAATCACCAGGCTGATGCCGAGATGGATGCCGCTGGCCTGCAAGCGGTCTTTCCAGCGGAAGGGGCTCGTTTGCGTCATGGTCGTATGATGCTCGAATTGTGTAGCGATACGGTAAAGCCGGGATTTTCCATGAGTTCCTTGACCCATTTCGACGCCCAGGGCCAGGCCCATATGGTGGACGTCGGCGCCAAAACAAGCACCCACCGCATCGCCGTGGCCGCCGGCCGCATCGAGATGCTGGCCTCGACCCTGGCCCTCATCGAGTCCGGAACTGCCAAAAAGGGCGATGTGCTGGGCATCGCGCGTATTGCCGGCATCCAGGCGGCCAAAAAAACCAGCGACCTGATCCCCTTGTGCCATCCCCTGGCGTTGACGCGTGTTGCCGTGGAGTTCTCGACCCATCCCGCCTTGGCCGACGTGTCCGCGCACGTCGATTGCACGGCCTCGGTGGAAACCGTGGGGCCGACGGGCGTCGAGATGGAGGCGCTGACCGCTGTGCAAGTGGCCCTCCTGACCATCTACGACATGTGCAAGGCCGTCGATCGCGCAATGACCATCACGGGCGTGCGTCTGCTGGAAAAACAGGGCGGCAAATCGGGGACGTACCGGGCCAGTTGACACGACACACCAAGCCATGATCGCGCCCAGCTTGTGACTTGGTCGACAGGCCCGTCAACGCCCGATCCGTCAGTAAGGACAGGAAGACAAGGTCGTCTTTTTCGCTGCAGACCTAGCCACTAGGGGAGTTTGACCCGCCCAAGCTCCGGGTACTTTTCTGTCTGAAGTCGCCGGAATTCAGCGACGACTTCGCGATAGGTTTTTTCCCCGTAAAAGCCTTGGATCACACGCATCTGCTGCGCCGACGCTTCGGGCTTTCCGTTGAGACCCAGCGCCACCGCATATCGCAAATGCAGGGGCAGCCAGGAATAACGGGCCGATGCCCGGGCCAAGAGCTCCAGTTCCTCGTCTGTCATGCCGGGTCGCGCAGACAAGCGCATCGCTCGCAGGGCCGTGCCCAATTGATCCAGTAACACCAGGTCCGGCACGGCGTAATCAACTGGCGTCTGACCCAGGTTGCGGTTCTCGAACCGTGCGACACGAAAGTCCTCCTCTGCCTGTGTGTACTCCACGGCGATCGCGGTCGCCAACAGGGTGTACGCCAACAGCATGGCCGCACAGGCCCATGACCAGGAACGCCCGCCTGCTGCCGTCAGTTCAGACCGTGTGGACAGTGCAGGATCCGTCCAGCGGTCGATCATCCCAGCAATCACCGCTGCAGGGATGAGGAAATAGGCGTACGCGAGTGGAAACTCCAGCATCGCGTGGACGCCCAGCGGCGCCAGCCAGATCACATGCCAGCGCACTTGCGCACGATCAAATTCCTGTCTACGCCGCCAGAGCCAGAGAATCGCGACACACAAGACCAGCAACAGCAGCGGAACACCCATCCAGATGGCCAGATCCAGGATCTGGTTATGACTGTAGATGGCCTGCTCCAGCCCCGGAACACTCAAGCCACCCACCTGCTGGGCATGCACGGTCTGAAGCCAGCCATACCCCAGCCATGGCGCGTCCATCAGCGCCGCACCAAACTGCTTCCACATCAGCGGACGCAACCCGACCTGCACGACTTGCTGAACACCCAGCGCAGCCTTGCTGGCCTGCTCTCCCAACCCTTGATACAAGAAGGTCAACAGAAAAAACCCTGCAGCCCAAGCCCAGACTTGCCAGGTGCGCAGGCGTTCGGAGCATCTCGCGACCCAGGGGCTGAGGACCACCAGAACGAGCACGATCACCATACCCGTGCGTGACTGGGTCAGCACCAGAGCCATGGTCGTCAGGACCAGCAAGAGGACGGCCAACGACGCGCTCATGCGTCGTCGCTCATACAACAACGCCGTCGCAACCACGCCCATGATCAACAGCGTGGAGAGCTGATTGGGTTGGGCCAGATTGCCCAGGGCACGCGTGCTGTGTGTGGCAGCCATCACCCAGGGCATCCAAGCACTTTCCTGCTCGCCCAATTGGATGAAGACAATGAGGGCCGACAGCGTGGCGCCGGCCACAAATGCGAGAGCGAGGGTGTCGGGAGCGGTAATAAAGGTGCGCTCGGGCTGCGATGCCCAGCGCCGGCCCAGCTCCCACGCCAGACCCGCCCCACCGACATACAAACCCACCAGCGCCAGATCACCCCGATAGGGCAACAAGCCACCCATCCACTGCAACAAGGCCGTCACGCACAAGAGCGCCGCCAGGCGTATACCAGCGCCGATGGGCAATACTTCCTCACGCGCACGCCAGAGCGTCAGGCCCAGACCCAGGATCAGCGCCAGAAATACCTGTGCTTCATTGTGGAAGGCGAGCCAGGGCGCAAAATGGTCCGGCCACAACCAACCCAGGCACAGGAGTACGGCAAACATCAGGGTAGGCATGGTGTGTTCTGTCGTTAAAAAAGACAAAGGGCTCCGGAGAGCCCTTTGTACATCAAGCCGTGACGTTAACTCAGGGAGCGAACGTGCCCGTCGTGGTGATCAGGGTCGAACGGCACGAACCCGGCAGGTACTTGGCCGGCATGGAGCCGCCAGGGCCGCATTCCCAAGCCTGGACTTGCTGTGCGGCGTTCAGGATGGGAGACAGGAAGACGTAAGAACCGGTCGCCGGGATGCTGGGGGCGAGGCCGATCACCGTGATACGGATGTCACCACGCTCGCTGGTCTGAACCGCGCCCACGTACTTGGTCGGGCCGACGCTGGCACCGGCGGCAAATTCGCAACCCCAGGCACCGCCGGCAGGCAGGGAGGTAGCGCTGTTGGACTGGTAAACCTCGGTCACGCTGGTACGGCACTGGGACGCAGCCAGCACCACTTCCGACACCTTGGCGCGGATGGTGTAGTCCTGGTAGGCCGGCAGGGCGACGGCGGCCAGAATACCGATGATCGCAACGACGATCATCAGTTCGATCAGGGTGAAACCCTTTTGCATTGCACGCTTCATGTAAAGCTCCTTGGTTGACGATAGGGGTACAGCTAGGCTGTGGGCCGCATTATGAGCAGTTTCTGTGCCAGCCCAATGACGTGAAATATTGGCTGTTTTTTCCCGTGTTCACGGAAAAGAGGCCGGAATCCGGCCGATTTCTGTCTTTTGCCGGCCTCAAGCTGACATTTTTGTCCGGACAAGCCTGTCACTTGATGCAAACCTGCCGAACCTGCTTGAGATCCGTCATGCCCAGCATGATCTTTTCCATGCCGTCCATTTTCAGCGTTCGCATGCCACTTTCGACCGCCGCGGCAAAGATCTCGGCCACCCGGGCGCGTTCCTGGACCAGCTTCTTGATCCGGTCATCGGCGATCAGCAGCTCGTGCAGGCCCAGGCGGCCCTTGTAGCCGGTGTTGTTGCACTTGTCGCAACCCACGGGCTTGTAAAAACGCAGCTTGCCGTCCTCGCCGTAGTTGACCACCCACTCCTCGTAGAGCTTCTGGGCTTCGCCGCTGAAATCGGCCCTCCAGGCCGGCGTGTTCTTCAGCTCTTCCGCGTATTCGGAAATGAAGCTGTTGATCTCCGAAGTCCCCGGAGTGTAGGGCTGCTTGCAGTCGCACAGCTTCTTGGCCAGACGCTGGGCGAGGATGCCCAGCAGGGCGTCGGCGAAGTTGAACGGGTCCATGCCCATGTCCAGCAGACGCGTGATGGACTCGGGCGCCGAGTTCGTGTGCAGGGTGGAGAAAACGAGGTGGCCGGTCAGCGAGGCTTCCACACCCATGGACACGGTTTCCTTGTCGCGGGACTCGCCCACCATGATGATGTCCGGGTCGGCGCGCAGGAAGGCACGCATGATCAGGGCGAAATCGATGCCGGCTTTTTTGTTGATCTGCACCTGGCGCAGGCCGCGCTGTGTGATTTCCACCGGATCCTCGGCCGTCCAAATCTTGGTGTCCGGGGTGTTGAGGAACTTGAGGATGGAGTGCAGGGTGGTGGTCTTGCCGGAACCCGTCGGGCCGCAGACGTAAAACAGACCGTAGGGCTTGCTCACCGTGCTCTCCAGCCGCTCCCGGTTGTGCTGGGTGAGCCCGAGCTTTTCCAGCGGAATCGGCTCGCCCGAGGCCAGGATACGCATGACCACGTCTTCCACGCCCCCGGCCGAAGGGATGGTGGCGACCCGCAACTCGATATCCAGCGGGCCATATTTCTTGAACTTGATCTTGCCGTCCTGGGGCTTGCGGCGCTCGGAGATGTCCAGGTCGCACATGATCTTCAGGCGCGTGACCATGGCCTGGCGGAAGTGTGCCGGCACCTCGATGTAGGGCATCAGCGTACCGTCGACCCGGAAGCGGATGCCGGTCTTGAGCTTGCCCGGCAACGGTTCGATGTGGATGTCCGATGCCTTCTGGTTGTAGGCGTCGACGATGACCTTGTTGACGAACTTGACCAGTTCGTTGTCAGCGGCAGCCGATTCCAGCGAGTCATCGTTTTCGTCATCCCCGCCCAGGGGGCCGCCCATGTCAGCGAGCAGCTGGTCGATGGACGTCCCGTCGGACGTCGCGCCGAACAGCTGCTCCAGCGTCTGCTCGAACTCGGTCTGGGTGGTGACGCGGTAGGCGAACTTGTGGATGCGCGGGAACACCTGCGGGACGACCCGTGCACCGCGTGTCGCCTCCGGATCCAGGCACATGATGACCAGGCCTTCCGGTGACTCCTCCAGCGGAATCCAGCCCTGGCCCTCGGTGAACTCCCGCTTCAGCGAACCGTGCAGGATCTCGGAGCGGATGCGCCCGGCGTTAAAGGGCTCGTAGGGCACTCCGAAAAACTTGGCCAGCGAGGGCCCGATCTGCGCGGGCGTGAGTTGGTGGCGGCTCATCAGCAGGTGTTCGACCGGCTGGCCTTCGTTGCGCGCCTCCTGCACACAGTCCTGGAGTTCGGTGCCGGTGATCACACCATCGGCCACCAGGCCATCGTACTTGGTGGCCCGGATGCGCTGGGGCTCATCGGCCTTGTGCAGGCGCGTTCGTATGGCCGTGGCCAGCGTCTTGCACAGCTGCACGACGCCTTTGACATCCAGTTCGGAGAAAGGCTGGTCCGCCTTGTTGTTGATGACCTGCAGCACACCGTACAGATTGCCGCCTTCGATGATGGGCGACACCAGCATCTGCTTGGTACGGTAGCCCGAACGCTTGTCGACCTCCTTCAGGAAGGCCAGCTGCGGGTGGATCTGCTTGAGGGCCTCTTCGTCGTAGACGTCGTGGAGATTGAGCAGCTTGCGGCTGAAAGCCACGTATCCCGCGATGCTTTGCGGGCTGATGGGCAGCTTGAGCTCCCGGCTGCTGGTCAGGCCGGTCTTGATCTTGGAGACGATGGACGCATCGTCATCCGCCACGGCATACAGGGTCAGGCGATCGGCATTGAAGAGCTTGCAGATCTCCGGGCTGACCTCGAGCATGATCTGCTCGACGTTTTCCGTCTCATGGATGCGCAGGACGACTTGCTTGAGCTGGCGCACGAACAGCGCCTCGAAGGTCTTGTCCTGCTTCTCGGACGCGGGCTGCTGGGAATCGCCGAAACCCGGCTCACCCGTACCGCCACTCCCCGGCTTCATGACAGCACTCATAGATCAAACTCCTGTCCCGCCTGCAGCCAGCGGATGTCATGGATACGTTGGCGACCGGACGGCCGCTGTTGGTCCAGCGCCTGGATTTCAGACATGATCAATTCGGTCTCGGCTGGTTTGGTATGCGTGATGTAGATCGGATACTGCCGCCCCGGCGCAATCGCGTCCAGTTCCTGCGCCAGCACGGCAGGCGAGAGGTGCTGGCTGGCTTCGGCAAGCTGGCTCTCCCGGCTGCTGAATGCGGTCTCGATGACCAGCATGCCCACGTCCAGCTGATTGACACGCTGCCAGAACGCCGGGTTCGGCCCGGTATCACCGCTGAACACCCAGCAGGTCTGGGAGTTGCAAACCGCATAAGCGACGGCAGGAACAGTGTGCACGGCAGGAAGCACTTCAATGCGTTTGCCGCCGATATGGACCACATCTCCGGTTTCGATGGCCACAAACCGCACGAATGGCGATTCCGCGGAGGGCAGTCGGGTGAAGTCCGGCCAGATGACATCATTGAAAATATGGCGCTTCAGTGCGTCGATGGTCCCGGGCAGAGCGTGCACCAGCACCGGATGGCTGCGCCGCGCCGCGATGGCATCCAGCATCAGCGGCAGCGCGGCGACGTGATCCAGATGGGCATGCGTGAGCAAGACGTGGTCGATCGCCATCATCTCCTCCAGCGTGAGGTCACCCACGCCGGTGCCCGCGTCGATGAGGATGTCATCATCGACCAGGAAAGACGTGGTCCGGCACTCCTTGGCAATCGCGCCTGAGCAGCCCAACACACGCACCTTCATGACCACTCCTTCGTCTGCCGGCCACGCTGGCTGGCGCATCGTGCAGGGCCCGGCGGCCCGGCACGGCTCTCAGCTCTGGATGAACTGCATTTTCGTGCCAGCCAGTTCGATCATGTCACCGCTCTTGAGCGCAACCGGCTCGCTGCTGATCGGGGCCCCATTGAGCAAGGGTATACCGGAACCCTCGACATGGGCGACCACATAACCCTGCGCGCGCCGGGAAATCGAGGCCACGGCCACACCGGGCTTGCCTACGGTGGTCACCGCCTTGGTCAGGGGCACTTCGCGGCCCGAGGCCGTACCCGACAGGACTCTCAGCGTACCGCCAAGATTGCTGCTTTCAGGCATCGGGGTCAGGCCCGGTGTCTCGCCGGGCCTGAACAGCATGGTCTTGTCGAAGCCGGGCGCCTCGGCTTCGTTCACGAACTTGATCTTGTACTTGCCAACTTCGATCGTGTCGCCGTTCTGCAGGCCCTGCTTCTTGACGGCCTTGCCATTCACATAGGTACCGTTCGTGCTGTTCAGATCCTCCAGCACCACGTCGTTGCCACTCATCTGCAAGGCCGCGTGTTCGCCGCTGACCGCCAGATTGTCGATCACCACATCGTTGTATGGCCGCCTCCCCAGGGTCGTGCGCTCCTTGGTCAACTGCACTTCCTTGATGACAACACCGTCGATCGATACGATCATTTTCGGCATGCCCGACTCCTATTCCTGTAGCTTTTTATGAATATACCTGTCTTATTTTCCCAGCAATCTGGCCATTAGACCGCGCTTTTCCGCGCTCGCCTCGACGTGGACCAGAAGCACCGTGATATTGTCCCGGCCGCCATTGGCGTTGGCCGTGTCGACAAGGGTCTTGGCCCGCTGCTCGAGACTCAGCGGAAGCTGCATGACCCTGGCAATGTCCGGGTCGCGGACCATGTCAGACAGGCCGTCCGAACACATGAGGTAGGTGTCACCGGCTTCGACCGTATGCTCGTGAACCTCGAGGAGGACCGCGTCGTCCACACCCAGCGCCCGCGTCACCAGATTTTTGTTCATGGACAACGCCGCCTGCTCGGGGGTGAGCAAACCGGCATCGATCTGCTCCTGCAGGAGGGAATGATCACGGGTGATCTGGACCAGTTCACCCTGGCGCAGGCGATAGCAGCGCGAATCCCCGATATGCCCGATCACGAGGTCGGCGCCTCGAAAGACACCCGACACCAGGGTCGTACCCATACCGGAGTAGTGGGCGTTGTCGTGCGCCGCCCGGTAAACGGCCGTATTGGCGTTGCTGACACAGATCTCGAGAGCGCGGCGGATGTCCTGCACCGTCGCCACGGTACCGGCCTCGGCCAGCCAGCGACCCATCTCGTTCTGGATGATGGACACAGCCATGCTGCTGGCCACCTCACCGGCGTTGTAGCCACCCATGCCATCGGCAAGCACGGCCACACCAGAAACCTCGTCAAAACTGGAGGCATCCTCGTTGTTTTCCCGCGTCAGGCCCGGGTCCGTCTGCGTACAAAACCTGTAAATCATGGCTTCTGTCGTCATGGCTCAATAAGTGCCTGCAACGCCAGGCCGGCTACTGGAAAGAGAGGTTGCCAATTCTTGCCTGTACTCAGGTCCGAGGGGAATTACGCCGGCGACGGGGAGTCGTGCAGGCACGGTCCCGGCATGCGCCGTTCAAGCCGTTGACCTTAGCAGAGCGGACCCGGACGGGCAAGGTAGTAATGCACAGTGCCTTGTCGTTTTTACACAAAAGCACAAAAGCAAAACCGCCCGGCTTGATCGACCGGGCGGTTGCATCTTGAGCCTGCAGGATCAGGCGTCGGCGGGGGCCGGCTTGCGTGCAGCTACCTTGCCCACGACCAGAACCAGCAGGGCACCAGCGACACCCAGGCCGTAATGCCACACCTTGTCCTGGGGGAGCCAGTCGACGACCGCCGGGTCCGTGTGAGCCATGGTGCCGGCGATCCAGCCCAGCAACATGCCGCCCAGGGTGATGATCAGCGGGAAGCGATCCATGAGCTTGAGCACAAGCTGGCTGCCCCAGACGATGATCGGGATCGAGACCAGCAGGCCGAAGATGACCAGGGCCAGCTGGTGTTCCTCACCGGCACCCTGAGCCGCACCCGCAATGGCGATCACGTTGTCCACGCTCATCACCAAGTCGGCCACGATCACGGTCTTGACCGCACCCCAGAGCTTGTCGCTGGCCTGGATGTTGCTGTGCTCGTCCTCGTCTTCGGGGACCAGCAGCTTGACGCCGATCCACACGAGCAGTGCGGCACCGACCAGCTTCAGGTAAGGCACCTGCAGCAGGGTCAGGGCAAACGCGATCAGGATGACGCGCAGGATGATGGCACCCGCCGTGCCCCAGAGGATGCCCTTGGTGCGCTGGTGCGGGGGCAGGGAGCGGCAAGCCAGGGCAATAACAACGGCGTTGTCTCCACCGAGCAGGATGTCGATCAGGATGATCTGACCGACAGCGACCCAGAAATGGGCGGTCATGAATGCTTCCACGGTGTTCTTTCTGTTGGTTTGTCGGCGTATCGGACGCCGGGGGTTATAAAAGAATCAAGCCCGATTGTCCGAGTGGGCCATCGGGCTTGATATTGTGGAAAACCGCAATTCTTGACCGCGCTCAATCAAACGCGGTCAGCGCAGGCCTCCAGTTCAGAGCAGGGACTTCAGCAGCTTGCCCATCTCGGACGGATTGCGGGTGATCTTGAAACCGCACTCCTCCATGACCGCCAGCTTGGCATCGGCCGTGTCGGCGCCACCGGAGATCAGCGCGCCGGCATGGCCCATGCGCTTGCCGGGGGGCGCCGTGACGCCGGCGATGAAGCCGACCACGGGTTTTTTCATGTTGGCTTTGCACCAGCGGGCGGCTTCGGCCTCGTCCGGACCGCCGATCTCGCCAATCATGATGACGGCATCGGTATCCGGATCGTCGTTGAAGGCCTTCATCACGTCGATGTGCTTCAGACCGTTGATCGGGTCGCCACCGATGCCGACAGCGCTGGACTGGCCCAGGCCGATTTCGGTCAGCTGCGCCACGGCTTCATAGGTCAGCGTGCCGGATCGCGAGACCACACCGATGCGGCCCTTGCGGTGGATGTG
>JACCDR011318234.1_pt1 | contig 21386 bp, 22 predicted proteins | sample 7446431 | NCBI WGS metagenome assembly JACCDR01 (sample SAMN15323443, study PRJNA562643) | freshwater metagenome | isolation source: river surface water | place: USA:Blue River Watershed | collected 2017-08-17 | reverse complement strand
GAGGCGACCATTCAGGAGGCGTGCAAGTGAAGATCAAAGTCAACGTGGAACGCGACAACAGCGGATACCCGGCGGAGACATTTGAGGCTTCGCGTGGGTGGGTGATCGACACATCGGACGGGAAAGAAGTGATGATCGGTTCATACGCCATCATGGTTCGCGTAGTCGGTTGTGCGGCGAACACGCCAGAGCAGGCGGCAGAACTCCGCAATGTTGCGGCGAACGCGGCAAGCGTGTCAGAGGCCATGATCCTGTTGATCAATCAGGGAAAGGTGAAGGAGGCGTGCAAGTGAGCAAGAAACCAGCGAAGAAACAACAGACCGTCCCCGCGTGGGTGTGCCCGAACTGCGGCAAGTCGCACCCGATCACGGTGCGAGAGTGCTGCAAGGCCCCCGTGTCCATCGAGCCATTCAAGCCGTACCAGCCGTGGCAACCGCCGCCGCAAGATGGACCGTGGCCGCGTATCTGGTGGGTGGCTCCACCCGTGCCTACGTACCAGTGGAACCAGCCGTACTGCGGCACGATGAACGGAGCGAACCAGTGACCACCACCTGCGAACACGGGCACCTTGCGAGAGTTTGCGAGGTGTGCGAACTCAAGGCGGAAGTGCAACGGCTGCGGAGGATTGTCGGCGGCACTGAAATGTGCATCATGCACGCACTCGAAGGAATACCGAAAGACACGCCCGCGTGGAGAATGCTGAACGCGACGAGGAAGAATCTTGCGAACGAAGGGGGCAAGGATGGGAAGTGACTTTGTGTCAATGTGGAAAGAGCAGGACAAGCAGCAACGCGACCGCATCACAGCCTTGGAGGAAGCGTTGCGGGTGCTGGCGAAGGCTGGCCGTGCTGCAAACGTGATTTCCAAGTGTGCCCAACACAAGTACGGCACGTATGTGGTAACTGGTGCGGACGTAGCGAGGTGCGACGAGGCGATTGTCGCAATCGAGAGCAATGAAATCGCGGCAGAGGCCGTGAGGAAGGCGGGGGGATGATCGAAACCATCGAACTGCGAATGAGCGATTTGACGCGGGCAGCAAACCAACGCGAAGCGGAAGGGGCGATGTGGTATGTGCTTGGGGAGGCAAAGCGCCGCGGGCTGATGGTCGAGAGGTTTCGGGATCACTGTTGCCGGGAAGAGGTGATAGTCATTAGCGGCCACACTGGAGCAATCAATGCACTGCGAAGCGAAGCACCCATACAGCTCCCCCCAAGCAGCAGCGCGAGCAGCCAGGGGCCGGGCGCGGGACGGGGTGACCTACCTGCGGGTCTATGAGTGCCCCGAGTGCGGCATGTACCACCTGACCAGCAAGGCGCCCATTGAGCCGGGAGAGGCCGCGAAGCGGCAGAGTGCAAGCGGCGCAGCCGCTGGGTGGGGTCCCAACCCGAACAGATGAAATCACCTACCACAAGTGGTAGTCAAGTGAAAAAGCCTGCGGATAACATGCACGCAATGAGCACCCGCATCAATCCCGACACGCTGAACGAGTCCGACCGCGAGATTCTGACTTTCCTCCTGCCGCACCAGTACGTCGGCCAGGAACGAATCACGGACCACCTGACGCAGACATTCGGGCATGTGTTCGACGACAAGCGGCGTCCGCCGATGGAGACGCTCGAAAAGTTGGCAAACTCCGGCCTGATTGAGCGGAACCCCAAGGCGGGCAGGCAGTGGGGCCTGAGCCTCGAAGGTGAAGCCGCGGCGAAGCATGTGGCCGGCGAGAAGCCCGCACCTGTCCGCAAGGCGAAGCGGCAGGCGGAGGTTGCGGAACCGTCGGAGGCTGTCCAGGTCGATACAACGGTTGTCCCGCGGGCCCGGTATGGAGCCAAGCGTGGCAGGGCGGAGAGCCCAAACGCTGACTGATGCTGACGACGCCACCCATCCCGCCCGTGCACTTGGCCAAATCGCTCACGCCGATTGAGCGTCTGGTGCTGTCGCGGGTGGCGGACGGGTTCACGGACGCGGAGATTGCACAGATCCTGAGCCGTTCAAAAGACACGGTGCGGTATCACGTCAAGGGCTTGAAGGCCTATCTGGGCATCAGCCGCCGCGAGGTGCTGGTGCGGTTTGCGGTTCGGGCGAAACTGGTGGAGCTGTGACAGCCTCCCCGTCCAGCCAGTGAAACCCGCGATTCGCAGCGACCCCCGCGTACTGGCTCCAAGAAACCGCGTCCGACTCGCGCGTCTGACAAGTCCAGCCCCCGCGGGGGGACGGGTAAACCATCACGGTTCGCCGTGAGCCGCGCCAAGTCAGCCAGAAAGCCACGCAAGGCCACCGCTCGGCGGGCATGAACAGCCAGAACGAGCCAAGAGACTGGATGACAGGTTCCTCTGGCATCGCTCGCCGCAGCCACGATGAATCGGGCCGGTCGGCCATGACGGCGACGACTTCCGCCCTGGTAGACGACTGGATGAGGCGGAGAGCGTCGGCGCCGCGGCGGGTCAATGGCAGGTCGAGTACGTTTCTGGTGGGCACTGGGGTATGATACTGCGTCTGACGGCGGGCCCGGTCTGAGGGCTCCGCAATGGCGACTCGCCTTACAAACGACAGCATCAACATCGGACATGAGGCGGTCGGCTCGTCACAGACCCCACTCCGCCCCGTGGCCACCGGCCTCGAAGTCTGCACCAACACGACGCTTGCCACCGTCAGCACGATCATCGTGAAGGCGACCAAGCCCACCCAGTCCGCGGACCTGAGCGCGGCAAACTGCTGCTACGTCGTCAAGCGCGACCCAACGTACAACATGATCCTGAAGCCGATCATCGGCCATGCAACGGCCCCCGAAGACCTGTGGGGAGAAGCCTACATCGTCGGCGTGCGTGAGCTGGATGGACGCGACGGGCATCGTCGCTACGTCCGCGAAGTTATCGGCCTGCTGAAGTTCCAGGGATCTGGCAGCACGTTCACGCCCAGCACCGCGGACACCGGCTATTGGCCCGGACTCGGCAGTGCCCCGACGCTGGCCGTCTGGTCCGGGTGTGATGTGCTGGGCAATACCCCGTACATCCCGAGCCCGGCCATCACCGAAATCGGGGAAATCGTGGACGGGTGGGCGTCGTTCGCGTTTGACGGCTGGTCCCACCCGTGGATCGAAATCTACCCGTCCTGCACGCTGCCCAGCGGCGAGGCCGGTTCGGTCGCCTCGGGCATTTCGTTCTGGTTCTGCGAGTGCTGAACCCGTCGTGAGCAGGAGCGGGGGGCCGTTTCCACACTCAACCAAGGGACAGCATGTCAATCAGGATCACAAACACCGACCAGACCGCCCAGTGTGTCCGCGCCATGGGCATGGCTACAGGGGCCGGAACGGTGTCGGCACGCTTGGACGCAGACGCAGGATCGGACGGCGAGCACTTCACGCTCGGCGTCATCTGGTACTGCGAAGAGGCGGGGCTGACGGCCCGTGACGGCGTGGTCTGCGAGTTCAACGACAACACGGCGACCGCGGCCCATGCGATCCGATACCAGTCGGACGGCGCCGGAACATTCACGGTCCAGTGGGATTGCGGCTCGCAAAGTGCCACGGTGGACCTGCTGTCCAACCCGTCAGGCAAATGGATCTGGATCTACGGGTGTTTCGAGCGAGTCGCAGGAGGCACCCGTCGCACGCGGCTCACGGTGGTGATGGACGGCGTGGCGATGGACAGCGGCGAGGCTGATTGGAGCGGCACCTGTGTCACCCCTACCCACATGTCCCTCGGGCGGCACTACGCGGCGGGTGGCACCAGCCAACGCAACGCGAAGGGCATTGCAATCGTGCTGGTCCGGTACGATCTGGTAGCCGAGGGCACCAACACCGCCGCGGGCAACGCGACCGTCAACGCGCTCAACATCTCGACGCTGGCTGACCTGCTCCGTCCGGTGTCGTCGTCGGTGGACAAGGACCCGCCCACATCGGCAGGAACGACCATCTACCTGCTGGCCAACCACGGCGCGTACGCCAACCCGTTTTTCAATGGGTCCGACCAACGCCCAGGCAGCACCATCAGCCAATCGCCGTCCCTGTGGGACCGCACGCGATCAAGCAACCAGACTATCCCGTCCTATGCCCCCACCGGCGCCAGTGTGTCGGGCACGCCAGTCAACGTGGACCCGTTCGCGTTCGGTGGAGCTGGCCGCGGCTCTCCGTCGCGGGTGGTGTCGTCGTATGACGCCTCGCCGGCGACTTCGATCGGAACTGAGCCAGTGTCGGGGCCGATCGGCAAGAACCTCGAACAGCTTGTCCTGGGCGTCAAGGGCGGGACGATGAACCGGCAGGTGCGGCTGGCGATCAATGCCAACAGCCGCGCGGTGTACGCAGGAGAGCAGTGCCTCTTGCAGCTCACCAACGGCACCATCACGGCTCGACGATTCGTGAACAACTTCACGGACATGGGCCTGTTGGGTCAAGCCCACCTGTGGAACAGCGGTCAGATCGTGGGCATGGGCAACCTTCCCATCCCGTGCCGCCAAACCTCGGTGGCTGTGGGAGGCACTGAAGCGAGCGGCACGAATGCCGCCGAATACATCTGGGGTGCGGACTGCGGCAGCAATGACATTCAGGTCCTGCTCTACGCTTCCGATCTGGACGCGGCGTCATCGTCAGCCTCGAACATCTGGACCGGCACGCAGATCCTCAACAACACGAACAAAGCATGGACGTGGACGGGCTCGCGCATCGCGGGCGGGACATACTCGGGCTCCACCTACCAGTACAAAGGCTCCGGCAATCCTCGGCTCATCAAGCCGCTGTACTCGTACAGAATCATGATCCGCGATGAAACCGGCCTGCCGGTGAGCGAGGGCCTGACGGTGGGCGCGTATGTGTTCAACGCCCCCCTTGGTTCCGACATCAAGTACCGCAAGGTCAGGACTGCGGGCACGCAGAACGGGGCGGACGAGCTGGCCGCGGCGTGGACCACGATCAGCGCGTACTCGGCGCCGATCAGCAAGACCATCGACGCCTACACCGCCCCGACCTTTGGGGCAAGCGATGTGATTTCGGCGAAGGGCTCGATTCGGGTGGATGACACCGGGTCAGGCTTGGCGTCGATCGTCGTGGGTGATGTGTTCGAGACAACCGACGCCTCCGACGTGGCACAAAATGAGGCCCTTGTCATCTCCACCATCAGCGGACGCGGCACGGCTACGTGCGTGGTGACCTTCGAGGGGGCGTTCAAGACCGCACCGACGACGGGAAGCCACCGCGCCAAGTTCCGCTCGATGGCCGATGGGTATTTCCGCAAGGTCGAAGTGACCTTCACGGCTGACGAAGTGGCGTCGGGCAAGTGGCGAGGCATTGAGATTCGCAGCGGCGGGACCGGCAACGGCGTGCAGATGCAGGGGATCTACTTCCGCAACACGTCAAGGGCCGGGCTGATTCCCGTTCACACCGGCTGGTCCGGCGTCGGGACGTGGTATCAGCGCATGAGGATGTATAAGACTGAGCACGCCACGACCGGCAAGAGCATGTTTGAGGAAATGGTGGGGCATCTGGCCCCGTCGGCAATGGTGTTCATGACCGCCGATCAGGGGACGCCAGGTCAGTATTACGTCAGCGAGTACATCGCCTGGCACAACGAATGGAAGGCCGCGGCGCCGAGCCTTGAAACCATGTTCGCCGCGACGGGTCCCGAGTATTCGGCATCCACGTCGTCGATCTGGTCCGAGCAGGGCAACACGAGCGGATACCCGTACCCAAAAACGAACCACGCCGCGGCGCTGGAGTACGCGGGCCGGTCGCTTGGGGTCCCTGTCGTGGGGTGGTGGTACAGCCCGCAGAAGTGCGGCGACGTGTGGAGCAGGCAGGCGACACCGAATGACGTGTGCCGCGATGCCACGCACCCGACGGGCGTCTATGACTGGTCGGTCTGGATCGAGCAGATGGACCGCATCTTGACCAACAACCGCGAGGCCGTAAGCGACCGCGTTCGCCGCATCTGAATGGCACGATACAACCAAAAGCACTACGACAAGGAAGCGGAGCGGGAAATCATCGCCCTGCTCCGCGATCCCACGGACCTGTTGGCAGGGAAGACACCCCGCGAGGTGGCATTCTCCAACCTGTGCGAGGCCCTGCTGGAGCGGACGGACAGGGGCCACCTGACCCAGCAAGCGGTGTGGGCGACCCAGCGGGTGCTTGAATACACCGACGGAACGCCCGAGCTGGTGGCCAAGACGCAAATCAACATGATGCAGGTGAACGTCGAGCTGCAATACGATCCTCCGGCTTGTCCTTCCATCGTCCCGCCATCAACCTACCTATCCGCAGCCCCTTCCCTCACCCCGGACAGGCCCGCATCCTCGCCGACCCAGCCCGCAACAAGATCGTCCGGTGCGGTCGGCGATACGGTAAAACCAAGCTCGGCATCATCACGACGTGCCAAGTCGCCAGCGAAGACGACAAGCGCATCGCGTGGTTCATCCCTCAGTACAAGTACACCACCGAAACGTGGCGGGAACTCACGCAAAGGTTCGGCCCGGCAATCGCCAAGCAAAACGCCTCCGAACACCGAATCGAACTGAAGAACAGATCCGCCCTCGATGTGTGGACGCTGGAGAATGACCCCAAGGCGGGCCGTGGCCGGTTCTACGACCTGATCGTTGTGGACGAGGCGGGACTGGTGCCAGGGCTGAAGATGTGGTTTGACATGGTGGCGCAGCAGACGCTGATTGACCGGCGCGGGCGAGCATTGCTCATCAGCACGCCCAACACGATCGGCCCCGATTTCGATGAGATGTTCGAGTCCGCAGAGAGTGGGGCGGACAGCGATTGGAAGGCGTTCACGGCCACCACGTTCGACAACCCGCACCTGCCGGGCGAGGAACTCGACAAGATCCGCGAAATCATCAAGACCCTGCCCGAGTGGCTTGCGAAGCAGGAGTACTACGCGATTCCGGCTCCGAATGCGGGCGGGTTCTTCCCCCGCGATGTGATCCGCCGCATGATGACGGACGCACCGGAGCCGTTGTATGTCGGGATGTTGACGATCCGCGGCACGCCGATCAGCGAGTGCGCGGCCCGCGACGTTGAGAACGTGATCCGCCGGCGAGAGGTGGACGCCATCGAGTGGGAGGAACGGCCCGATGGGGAGTGGAAGGTGTGGGACGACGACATAGACCGCAACCGCCGCATGGTGATGGGGTGCGACCTTGGTGCGGGTGTCGGGGCCGCGAACACGGTGTTCTCGGTGGGCGATGCCGACGCCAAGCGGAAATCCGCGGAGTTTGCAAGCCCCGGCGTGACTCCCGAGCGGGCGGCATGGCACGCGGCAATCGGGGGCCTGTGGTTTGGTGGCGGCCAACGCAAGGACGAGGGGACGTTCCCCGGCGCCGAAGTGCAGTTTGAAATCAACGGACCCGGCGAGGTGTTCAGCCGCGAGATGCACCGCCTGAGCTACCCGGCACTGTGCCGCCAGTCCGATGACCCGGCAGACGTGGCGACCAAGGACCCAAGCCGCTTCGGGTGGCGATCGAGCCCGCAGGCGAAAGAAACGCTGCTGTCGGCCTACCGCGGGGCTCTGGCGTCGGGTCGGTTCTACAACCCGTCCAAGTCTGCACTAGCCGAGTGCCTGACCTTCCGGTACACCAAGACGGGCAGGCTGGAGAGCGTCAAGACCGTGGTAGACCCAGCGGACGAGGTGGCAAGGGTGCCGCACGGCGACCGGACCATTGCCGATGCCCTGCTGTGGGATGGGTGGATGCGTGCGCCGGTGACGGTCCCGAGGCCGATGGAGCGGTCGGAGGCAACGCCGGGCGGGCGTCTGGAGAAGTTGCGCGAGGCCGAGAAGAAACGCAAGGGGCGATTCGCCTGGTAGCGGGCGTATCATGTGTGGTCTGACGGCGGGCTCCCAGTGAGCCGCGCATGTCCACCGCCAACATCTTCGATGCTTCCAAGATCACGCGAGCGATCGAGGGACCGGCCACGCTCCGCATGATGCCATTTCGCCAGATGCGAAATTTGGTCAACCGCGAGTTCGGCGGGGCTTGGTACGGCAACTTTGCGGACATCGGGGCACGGAAGGACGACGAAAAGCGTCCCGTCAACCTGCTGTACCAGTTCGTGCGGACCTACCTGCCCAATCTGGTCGGGCCAGCCGTCAAGGTCAAGGTGACAGCCAAGACGATGGGAATGCGGGCACAGGCGACCACGCGGGAGCTGATGCTCAACCACATGCTGAAGGAAATGAACTTCACCCGCACATGGCGGGCGGTGGTGCAGGATGCCCTGACGGGCGGGCTTGGCGTGTGCAGGACGGGCTTGCGGGCTGGTGGCAGCAGCTACAAGGTGAACGGCGAGCTGTACGACATGGGCCAGCCCTATGCCGTGCGCGTCGATCTGGATGACTTCGTGCGTGATCCGCAGAGCCGCGACCCCCTCGAAGACTGTTGGCGGGCGTTCCGATACCGCGTGAGCCGTCGGGAGCTGCTGGAGCTTGGCATCTACGACCCGGATGTGGTGAACAGCATTCCCATGATCGGGTACGCGGGGGCGATGACCCGCGGCGAGTCCGACGAAATCATGGGCAACCGGCAGGACATTGACCCCATCGACGAGAAGGTGGAGTTGTGGGATGTGCTGTACTACCACGGTGACACCGTTCTGGAGGGCACGCTGGCGGGCAACATGTCCAAGTGGCTGATGGAGCCGCACGAATACGAGGGCCGCGAGGGTGCGCCGCTCGAACTGCTGTCGCTGGTGGACATGCCCAACAACGCAATGCCGGTAAGCCCATGCGGGGCGATCCTCGATCTGCACCTCGCAATGGCCGCGGCGGGGGCGAAGATGACGAACCAGCTTCTGAAGACCAAGGCGTCATACATCTACAGCACGGCCAAGGGCGAGGAAACCGCGATGGAAATGCGGGATTCCTTCGATCAGGAGTTCTTCCAGGGCGATCCGAACTCCGTCGCGGCGGTCAAGTCGGGCGGATTGCTGCCCGAGATGCTGCCCGCATTTGATTGGCTCGAAGGTCAGGCCAACAAGATGACGGCGATTCACCTGCTCAACGGCAGCGAGGACACCAGCAAGACGGCCACGGTGGGCAGCTACATGCAGGGCAACGCTTCGGTGCTGCTCAACGACTGGCGCGGGCTGTGCAATGAAGCATGTTCCAAGGTGGTGCGGACGCTGGCGTGGTACTTCGACACCGATCCGCAGCTCAACCGGACCTTCTCGTACAAACTCCCCAACGGTGCGGAGGCGGACGTGGTGTATGACGCGGAGGCCAAGGAGGGCGATTTCGGGGACTTCCATTGGGAGCTTGCCCCGTTCGTGGACACCGCGATGGACCCGAGTTTGAAGATGCGGCGCTTTGGCGAGTTCATGACCGCGGCGGGATCGTTCCTCCCGATGGTGATGCAGTTCGGCGGCGACATGGTTGCGGCGGTCGAGGTGATGGCCGACCAATACCAGGTGCCCGAGATTGCGGACATTTTCCCGACGCAGAACCTGCAGATGCTGAGCCAGATGGTGACGCAGCGGTTTGGCAACCCCGGCCAAGCAGCACCGGGCGGCAAGCAGATGACACCGGCAGGCCCCAAGCCCGCGGCAGGCAATCGACCCATCGACCAGACCCGCAGCGACATGGCGGTGACGGTCCCGTACTGAACACGGTTCACCCATCACCCTCGGCCTGCGAAAGTGGGCCGGGTGGGATTCCATGCCTATCTACCCCATCCATTGTTCCAAGTGCCATTTCCACGGCGACACCTTCGCAAAGGTGGCCGAGATTGACCCCGACGGCTGCATCCTGTGCCCCGAGTGCGGCACTCGTGCGCCGCAGGACTACACCCGCAAGACCGTCGGCAACGGGAACCGCGAGTTCCACGGACAGACGCGGGAGTCGATCACCGAATGGTTCCACCCCACCGAAGTAGCCGAAGCACGCCGCACCTTTGGCGAGCGTGCGGGCGCCTGCATTCAGGACAACGGCACGGTGCGGTTCAAGGACCGTGCGGAGCAGCGCGAGTACGCGAAGACGCGCCACGCGATTGAAACGCGAGCGATGGCACACAAACTACCAAAGGTGGTAGGTGAGTAAACAGCGTGCTGCCGGTAGCCTTCGGGCATGTCATCCAAACCCATCCCCGAAGAGTCCGAGACGCCCGCACCCGCTGCCGATGAAACCATCATCGACGGCAACGACGCGGACGGCACCGCACCAGTAGACGCCGCACCCGGTGACGATCTGGAAGCCGATGCCATCGAGCCCGAGCAGGAAGAGCCTGCCGACGAGCCCGAGCCGGACGCAGAGGATGAGCCCGCCGAACCCGCCGACGAGGCCGAGGAAGGCGAAGAGCCGGAAGCAGACACGGGCGACGATGCACAGGTAGCCGCCACGCTCGCTGCGGCGAGAGCCAAGCCGGAACCCAAGGCCGAGCCGAAGGCGCAGCCCAAGGCCAAGGAAGAGCCGGCACCCGAGCCCGACGAGATTGAAGACGAAATCAAGCGGATCGAGGCCGAGGTGGACCCCGCGGTTGCCAAGGTGCTTCGGACGCTCCACGCCCAGAACAAGAGCCTGCTGGCCGAGAAGCAGGAGCAGAGTGCCGAAAGCTACTCGAAGGCCGTTCACGCGGCATTCGACGCGCGGGCCAGCCAGGGCAAGCACGACCTGTACGGCTCGCACTCGTCCGGCAAACTGACCGAAGGCCAGCGGGAAGCCCGCAAGTTCGTGCACGACGTGGCGAACGAGAAGTATCAGCGGCTTCAAGGCAAGACCATCGGCGGCAAGCCTTACGAGTTTGCGGACGCCATCGAGAGCGCCGAGCGGGAAATGCTCGAACTGCTCGGCAAGGCACCCGCGGCGAAGGGCCAGCCCGCCAAGGCCAACACGAACAAGGACGCGGCGGCGGTGCAGCGGCACAAGGCCCGCACGGCAGTACCCCGCGGATCAACCAACGACAGGGGCAGCGGTGCCCTTGACCCCAACGACATTGACGGCACTGCGCCGTCTCGAAAGTGACAGCCTCCGCCGGAGCGGGGGCAAGTGATTTTGTGCAGGAGTGACGCACATGCCCGGATTGACTCTCTCACAGTTGACGAACCTCACCCGTTCTACGCGCGCCCAGCAGCGCAAGGTGAAGTTCGCCGAAACCCTCAAGTACAACCGCTATGCAGGGCTCGAAGAGTTCATCTATACGGGCTCCAGCGAAGGCGTCTCGGGTACGTCCTACGAAGAACGCATCCGCCTGAAGGCGAACACGGGCGCGACCCGTGGCGTGAACCTGTACCAGGTCACCGCCTCACAGAAGGCCCCACCGGTCAACGTGATGTCCATTCCCTTCGTTGCCAAGGAGAACAAGGGCATCGTGTTCGATCTGCGTGAGCAGAAGCTGAACCAGGGCAGCGATGTTCAGATCATCAACCATCTGAACGCGGAACGCTCGGCCAACTACGAGGACATTGCCAACCACCTCGAAAACGACATCTTCAACCCCATTTACAACAGCTCGGACACCCTGAGCTTCTGGGGACTGCCCATGTGGCTGCGTCCCTCGATGACTTCGGGCGGCAGCTTCACGGCTGACCTGACGGGCGGATTCAACGGCACCTACATCCGCTACGGCGACACCTCGGTTTCGGCAACCCTCGCCAACATCGACGCCTCCAGCGTGGACAACGAGCGGTGGCGCAACTGGGTCGGCACCCGTGCAAGCTCATCGACCTTCAACAAGGATCTGGCGATCATGATCCGCCGCGCGATGGAGGCCACCAACTTCCGTCCGCTCCAGATGCTGAAGGGCGAGCAGACGCAGGGCGATTGCGTGATCTTCATGAGCCAGGCCGACCACGAGAGCTACAAGACTCTGGTGTCGGACGGACCCGACGACCGCAACGGCGACCTGTTCCCCTTCTCCGAGTACAAGATCAACGGCGCACGCATCAGCCGCGCCCCGATCCTGGACAACGACGCGCTTGCCAGCATCTACGGCGTGCGCCTGAAGATGTGGAAGCTGCTGAAGGTGCCCGGCTTCTGGATGAACGAGAGCGACCCGATCCGCAAGGACGGCGCCCACAACGTGTTCGAGATTCCGATTGACATCATGGGCAACCTGATGACGAACAACCCCCGCGCCTGCGGCTTCCGCATCCACGGTTCGTTCTGATTCGCGGCCTGAGTAACCCACCAGATTGACACACAGGGCCAGTAGGCCCTCGCACAAGGACAAGCAGCCATGACTTACCAGCAGTTGAATCAGTATAACGGGTACGCCGGTCCCGAGCTGACCGTGAAGTACAGCCCCTACAAGAACGACGGCACCACCGTTGTTGCCGCCAACGTCACCGTCGGCAGCATTGTCACCCTTGCGGACGCCCTCGACAGCGACGGCTCCATGAAGGTGGTCCGCCCCGAAACCGCCACACTGGAGAACGCCAAGTTCCTGGTGACCGCGGTTGACCCTGGCATCAACGCCCTTCAGGCAGGTTCCTCGACCCTTCGCACGGGCGGGTTCATCAAGGTGCTGCCGATTCGCTCGGCGGTCGGCATTGTCCAGATGCTCACGGCCAACGGTGTCGCGGCCCGCGATGCCCTGATCTGTGCCGACGGCTCATTCGCCCTTACGGCGGCTACCAGCGTTGCCTCCGTCGCGGCCATTGCGGCCTATGTCGGCTACGCGGTCGAAGCCAACTCGACGGGCGGCAACGCCCTGAAGCTGGTGCAGATCGGCGTCTTCCAGTAATCGTTCCCCCCGTCGAGGTTGAAAGAACCAAACCGGCCCGCCGTCAGACAGCTCCCGGTATCTCGATGGGGATTTCATGCAGTACGGCGTTGACAACTCCTGGACCTTCGCCGATCTGAAGCTGAGGCTGGCAGAGGCGTGCGACGTTGCCGTACAGGGCACCGGGGCGGACAACCGCTCTGAGGTTCCCAGTGACCCCAACTATCTGGACCGCCTGAGCCGTGCAATCAACGACGCGGCCAAGGACTTTGCCAGGAATCGCCATCGGTGGACGTGGTTGTGTCCGACCCTAAGCATCACGCTCGAACCGGATGCCGACGGCTCCCTGAGCATCGCGGGCGACTCGCGGCGGTATCGCCTGCCTGTGAATGTCATCAGTGCCCCCGTGGGCCGAATGACGTGGCGCGACCCGTCCAGTTCCTACGGCGGGCGTGTGACCGACAGCCACATCGACCGCGTTTGGGAATACATCTCGCGGGCTCCCAGCCTCAAAGGCCAGCCGCTCTACGCCAGCGTGTGGACAAGCAACGACCGCGACATTGCGATTGGCGAGCGTCAGCCGATGGAGCTTGTGGTGTACCCGGCCCCCGACCTTGCGTACACCATCCGCAGCCGCTTCCGCGTCGATGTGCCCAAGTTGGTCAACGACGGCGACCGCGGCATCTGGGGCAGCATCCACGATGAAACCGTCCTCGCCATCGCCGTGACCAAGTTCATGAGCGTGCGGGAGGATGGGTACGCCACCGCCGTTGCACTCGCAGAGCAGGCAATCGCCAAGAGCATCGACGTGGACATGGAAATGCACGCCAAGAGGCTCGGCAGTTCAGAAGAAGGCCAGATGTTGGGCCGTTCGACCCGTGGGAACGTCATCAACTACGACGGCTCCACCATCATCAGCTATTGAAAGGGATTCGCATGTCGGCAGCAAACAAACTCAACCTTGAACGAGTCATCAGCGAGAGCCAGCCCGACACGGGATACCTCGAAGATGCTCCCCAGCCCCTCGGCGCGTGGAACCTTGGCGCCGGCACCACCATCGCCGCGGCGGGTTCGGGCATCGTGGGTGCCTCAACGGTCACCTCGACCAACGCGATGAACGTGCTGCTGTGGAACGCCACCGCAGACTCTGGCGACACGGTTCGCCTCGACTGGACCCTGCCGGGCCAGTTCAAGTCCAAGGACATTGGGCAGGGCGAGGCCCCTGTGCTTCAGTTGCTCATCAAGGCTCGTCTGCGTGACACCACCGGATCAGCTACGGCCAACGCTGACCTTGCCCTCACGGCACAGGCGGTCTTCCACAAGCTGGCAAGCACTTCCATCGGCACCTTGTCCGCCGTCGTGTCCAACACCGTCGGCGCCACGGACTACGCCGAAACCGCGGTGGAAGGGTTCGCCTGGTACACCTTCGACATTTACGGGGCCATGTCGGCCGCGCAGAAGACCGCCCTGTCTCCGCTGGACTCGATTCAGTTCGTGGTCGGCCCGCAGGAGGCGATCGGTACGGCTCTCGCGCTCGAGGTGATGAGCACGGTGATTCGCTACCGCCGCCACGCTGGCCTCGAATCCATGTCGTCCCGCTAATGCTCCCTGACGGCTTTTTGACCGTGGCTATCCCATGCCCAACCCGAAACGACTTCAACCGCCGTGGCGTGGTGTCACCGACACCCAGCCGTTCGTAGAGCAGCCGGGGGACGCTTGCCCGCCCGGTGCTTTGCTGAACATGCGCCCCCGAGATGTGGGCACAGGGCGGCGTCGGTTCGGGAAGCGGCCAGCCGCGGCCAAGACCTTTGACACACAGATCGGCGCCGGGAACCCGGTGCAGGCCCTGACCAGCGTTCCCAAGAGCGTCAGTCAGTCGGTCGGCCCGGCCCGAACTGTGACCAGTGGAAGCTCAAAGGAAGCCGATCTGTTCCGCGGGCAAGCCATTCTGCTCGACCCTGATTGGGCCGTGCGAGCGGCGTTCAATGACGACAGGAGCGACCCGGCAGTGTCGGCCCCACCAAGTGGGTACGGCGGGCGAGGTGCGTTCAACTGCTGCTGGGACCCGGACAACGTGGAGGTGGGGTTCTACGTCACCATCACCAAGAACCACACCCTGACCACGCAGGACGTGTATTGCATCGGCATCAACCGCATTGACGCGGACGACGGCACCGTGACCCATCAGGGGTACGCGGTCGATGCTGAGCCGGGGTACTCGATCCCGCTGCCGGGAAGCGGACAGGGCGACCTGTTCCCCAACCAGATCAAGTGCGCGTTCGGGTTCCTGTTCATCTGTGCAGGGACGTGGATTTACGTCTTCGATGCCGATGATCTGACCTATCGCCAGCGGGTGAAGCTCACCTGGGCGGACGAGGTGCAGGGGCTGGACACGGTGACGCTCAACGGCGTGCAGTACCTTGTCGCCTTGTTTACCGGGTCCTCGGTGGTGACGGGTCCGGTGGTGTCCGATTCATCGACACCCGGCGAGGCGTTTGGGCAGTTCGTGCGGTCTGGCGTGGTGGCGTATGTCGTCACTACGGCCAGTTACCTCACCGGCCCGATCTTCATGCCGCAGGGGACGCAGAGCGGCGACGGGGCGTATGAGGCCCACCACACGTTCCGATTCAGCGAGTACAGCAAGACCCGCCCGCGCGGGTGCATCGCCTACGGCTTTGCGGTCGATTCGCTGGGCGACCTGTTCGTTGGCCGGACCAATCAGGGGTTTGGGTACTCCCCGCTTTTGAATGCCAGCCACCGGCCCGACGGGAGCCTGAGCCCCTACATCACGGTGTGCAAGGCCGTGCTGTCGGATCTGTGGAGCCAGCGGGCGGCGGGTACGGGCGTCAGCTCCTACATCGCCCCGGCGGCATCGACGGGCTACGGCATCGACGGCGCCGGGTGGGAAGTGGACACCCGGTCATACCGCCGTGCGTTTGAGTGGAACGGCGGCACCTACTACAACGACATTCCGCGGATCATTGCAGGAGCACGCGATCCGGGGCTCGATTCTGATGCCCCCAGCGTGTACGCGGTCGCCCTCGATGAGAGTGTCGGGCAGGTGTACGTCGGCGGTCGCCGGCCATCGCCCAGCAACGCGGTGTCCAACGTGTACGCGCTGCGGGCTGATGACGGCACGATCCTGTGGGACCACGATGTACGCGGGCTCGTGCAGCAGAATGCAATCGACGTGGACCCGACAACCGGCAACGTGCTGGTCGGCTTCAACCGGACGGACGGGTGGGACAACAACGGCACCCCGAGCACGAACAAGGCGGAGATGCTGGAACTCGACCGGGACACCGGCGAGGTGGTCCGCTACTTCGACCTAACCGACGCCGTGAATCAGAACACCTACGCGACCACCGCGGCGGGCTTTGGCTGCTACGACGTGGCGGTCAACGCCCGCGGCCAGGTGCTGCTGGCCCTCGCCCCATACAGGTACGACACATGAGCAAGATCATCAAAGAGGCAATTGCGGTCGGATTGGCATTGGCTGCGTGGGCGGCGGTGCTGTTCCTCGCGCTGGTGGTGGTTGGTGTCATCGGTGGATGCGGTACACCCCAGCGGGCACGCACGGCCACGGCTTCGGATCTGGCGGGGGCCACGATCGACGCCAAGGACGCGGAGCAGCGGCTGCGTGGGTCAACCAATCAGATCGAGGAAGCCAATGCAGAGATTGCCGCGGCGGTGCCCGAGGTGTCCAAGCAGACCGGCGAGATTGCCGCGGCGGTGGCTGAGCTTCGCGCGGTGGATGCGATCGTGCTTGGTTTGATCGACAAACTGGGCAACGAAGAGAAGGCGGTCGCCAAGACCAACAAGGCTTTGGCCCTTGCCAACTCGGAAATCGCCCGACTCGAAGACAAGGCCAATGGGACGCTGAACACGATTCTGATCGGTGCGACGGTCGCCGGTTTGGCTCTTGCGGTCGTCTGCGGCGTGTGGCTGCGTTCGTGGCAAGGCGTGATCTTGGGACTTTCAATCGTCGCGGCCTGTGCTGCCGGGATGTGGATCATCAAGTACAGGGCGTGGATTGCCATTGGCGGCGCGGTAGTGGCGGCGATCTACGCGGCCTATTGCATCATCACCGAACGCAAGGTGGCGACGGACATTGTGCGGACGGTCGAGGCGATCAAGACCGACGTTCCGAACTTCAAGGACAAGGCCAACGCGGTCCAGGCCAAGGCGTGGGTACGCAAGCGGGTGGACGCAATCAAAGGAACCTTCAAGGCATCGCCATGACGACGATTAACAGCAACGCCAACATCGGACCCGATACCACCATCACCGCCAAGATGAGCACCAGCGAGTGGGGCAAGGTCCTCGGGCTCATCGTGACGGCGGCGGTTTCGTGTGCCATGTACGTATCTTCGTTGCAGGCGAACGTCGAGAAGGCAGTAGCCAAGGCGGAGCAGGCGGCCAAGCAGGCGGAGAGCGCCTTGGACCTGTCAACGGCGGTCAAGACTGATCTGCAGAACGCCCTTGTGGCGTTGTCGGCAAAGTTGGGACGCATCGAGGGGTTGCTGGAGCGGCTTACTCAGGAGTCTCATAAGTGACGGTGATTTCTCTCATGTTGGTGCTGCTGGCCCCGATTCGGTCCAGCAAGTGGCGGTTTCCGGTCGAGACGCCTGACACCTGCCTTTCGGCCTACACGGTGCGAATGGCGGCGTGCAGGGCGGAGTTCCCTGATGCGACGAGCATTGGGCGGGCGGTGTGTGAGGCGGATGCGGCGGGCCAATACACGGCCTGCCTCAACGGTGTGAGGTAATCCGATGGCATGGACGCGGAACACAACCTCGGGAGTGCTGACCCACGCGGGCACCGATCGGGACTTCTGGGACCCGAATGCGGATTTTGCGGGCGGTCTGTCCCTGCCCGCGTCGGCTGAGATTCAGGTGCAATGCTCCGCGGCGTCCCACAACATCAAGGTGCTGGTTCGCGGCTCGCCGGACGGACGGACGGGGTTTGAATGCGGCATCGAAGGCACGGACGTTGTGATTCGCAAGATCACGATGGGCGTGGTGGGCTCGAACCTCGATTCGGCTGCTCATGGCCTCGGGGCGGCGGAGACGTTTACCCTGAAGGTGCGGCTGACAGCTGAAACCATCGCCGTGAACGTGGTGAAGACCAGCGGCGCGGAAGTGCCGGTTGACTACGCGACCACGGACCTGAACCGCTACAACTCATGGGGCTTCATCTGCAACGTGAATAACGGGCTGATCCTCGCCGCGACGGTGGCCGAAGTGGGCCTGTCGTCGGTGACGGTGGAAGATGTGCTGATCCAAGTCGCCGGCGGCGATGTGTGGGCCAGCGGCGCGGATGGGACGCGAACGCAGCTCATTGGCTCGCGTGCGTTCCCCTCGACGGCCCAGGTGTCGCTTGCGGTGATGGACGGGAAGGCGTATGGCGTGGGCGGCGGTAAGGCCGTGGTCATCGACCCGGCAGCAAAGACCGTGACGGCGTGGGTGCCGACGAGCGGAACCCTTCCGGGCAGTGTTGGCACCGGAACAACTACGGCGTCGATTGCCTGCCAGTACCGTGGCCGCGTGTGGCTCGCTGGCATCGAGGGCGAGGCCAACATCCTGTACGGGTCGGCGATCGGTGACCCGCTTGTCTGGGACACGGGCGAACTGGCAGAAGGCCGCGCGGTGGCGATCGGTGTTGGACGCAATCAGCAGGTGGGCGATGCAATCATCGCTCTGGCGGTGGCAGTGAACAACACGATGGTCATCGGGTGCCGGAACAGTGTGTACGCGCTCCTTGGCGATCCTGCCGACGGTGGGGCGGAAGTGGTGCCCCTGACGACCAGCGTGGGCGTGAGCGGGCCCAATGCGATCACGATCATTGCGGAGGGTGTGACGGCCCTGCATTCGCCCGAGGGGCTGTTTACGATCAATGCCGCGTCGGCGCCGATTTCGATCAGCCGGGACGTTCTGGCCGGTCTGATCCAGTTCCCCCGGGAGAGCCGCGAGGACTACACGGTGTCGCTGGTTCGTGACCCGTCGAGGCACGGCCTGCATGTGTGCATCACGCCCGACACGGGCACGGCGACCCACCTCTACTACGACGAGCGAATCGGGCAGTATCAGGCGGGCACGGGCGGGTTCTTCCCCGAGCAGTACAACTTCTCCCCGACCTGTGCCACGGTGTGGCGCGGCCGCCCTGTGTTCGGGACGACCAACGGGTACATCGTGCAGTTCAACGATTCCGACACGCCCAGCGACTACGGCACCACGGCAATCGACGGGTATCTGACCCTGAGCCTGGTGGATGAAGAACCATTCAACAACGACACCATTCTGGATTCGGTGATCCCGGTTCTGGGCAGCAGCAGCGGCAACGTCACCATGACGGTGTACGGGGGCAAGACGCCCGAGGCCGCGTATGACACCTCGGAACGGTGGCAGCTTGGCACCTACACCCTGACGAGCGTGCCGAATCGGGCACTGGTCCGCCAGCGTGGGCCAGCTCTGGCGGTTCGGCTGCGGAACAACACGGCGGGCAACTCCTTCATCTTCGAGGGTCTGGACGCTATGACCTACACCGGCAGGGCAATCAGCCGCGCGGGCTGGAAGGCGGCATTGGCGGTCGGCACTCCCTGCGGCGTCCCCGCGGGCTCGTCATCGGTCGGCAACAGCGGCGGCTCTGCGATCAGTGGCCCTGGTGGTGGCTCGTTGCCAACGGGTGGCTCGCCGATCATCGGTGGATCTGCGATTGCCAGCGGCCTGTCTGGTCAGGAAGAGAACTTGGGAGGGTTGACCCTCGATTGATTCCCACCACGCTCCATCAAGTTTGGTTGGGCCCCCGCGGCGTGCCGGAGCATCTGGTCAACTACGCCAAGTCGTGGCGGCGTCTGCATCCGACGTGGCGCCTGATCCTGTGGACCGACCGCCCCGAGGCCCATGCCGAATGCGTTGGGAACCCGTGGGACGAGGTGGCTGGGCACCCCCCGATCATCAATCGGTACGTGTACCACTATGCCGACCGCTGGTTCGGTGACCGCGCGGCGTGGGCGGCACGGTCGGACATTCTGCGGTACGAACTGGTCGCCCGATACGGCGGGGTCTATTCCGATCTGGACTTCGAACCATTCGACAGCATCGAACAGTTGCTGGAGGGCGTCAAGCTCTTCAACGCCGACGAGTGGGGCCCGTGCTGCGGTAACTACCTGTTCGGCGCCGAGCCCAATCATCCGGCGATGTGGTCCGCGGTGCGGAACATGTGGCGCGGGGTGGCTCCCAAGCTCATCGAGGGCCGCGGCTGGCGTGGGATCTGGAACCGCGTGCGGTATCGGCTCATGGGCAGGAAGCTGGTGCATCGGTCGCGGTTCGAGCAGAAGCCTCCGCGGAAGGAATGGAAGGGCATTCTGCAGACCACCGGGCCGTTCTATTTGGCGTCCCAGATCCACACGCACCCGGATTGCGTGGTCTTCCCGTGGCAGTTGTTCAACCCGCTGCCGGCTCCCTTCGACGCGAAGAAGGTGACGAACTGGCCGGACCATTCGGTTGGAAATCACCACTACGCAGGGACCTGGTACGACCGTGAGAAGGAGATGCCGCTGCCCGCACTGATGGAGGCACCAGAATGAGTGCGACCCCCATCATCCCCGGAGTGATCCGCAGGGAAATTGTGCGGACGGAGCAGGACGCCGCGCGGTGGATGCGTGACGCTGCCGGGCTGATTGGCAAGCCTGCACTGGATGCGCGGATCACGGTCGGGAACGAGTCGGGAAACTCGCGGCTTTTCTCGATTCAAGTGGTGAACCGCGACGGTGTAGAGTGCCAGGGCATCTATGCTGTGCTGTTCTGGATTTCTGACACGGTGGACGGTTCACATCGCGGCTCAGCGTCTTCGGGTGGTGGCGGAGGCAACGGCGCACTGGTCACCATTGATTTCGGAACAGGCCCCGGCAAAACCTCGGCATCGACTGTCGTGACTGGTCAAACGTGGGTGACAGCAACGTCCTCCATCGCGGTCACGGCAATCGGCACGCGGGCAGAAGACGCGGCGATTGAAGAGATGACGTTTACTGTTGGCGATCTGGTTGATGGTGTTGGTTTCACCGTGTACGCCTCGTCTCCGTATGGGTCGGTTGGTTCTTATGTGGTCGCTTGTGTAGGAGTGTGATTCATGGCAGTTCAGATTACAACCGGCAGCAGTTCGACGGGCAAGGCCAACGTGACAAGCACGTACGACCTGCAAGTACGCACCCCAACCGACGAGGCTACGGCTGGCTTCGCCCAGATGAGCAGCGAGAACGACGACGGGTCGGCTACGGGCTCTCGCTACTGCCTCTCGCCAGAAACCGACGACGACTATCGGCTCCGCACGGCGACCGATTCGCTGTGGGATTCGGAGACATTCAACTACGCGGCGGCCAACACGGGCAAGCACATCACGCGGCTTACAACGTTCACGGTGGCGTATGGCTCTGGATTCTTCACGACCAACAGCGGCAGCGTGACCACGCTCAACAGTGCGGCGATGCTGGCGACGTACCGATACTTCCCGATCTACGGTGCCGACCACACCTACGCCGAAGTCAACGCGATGATTTCGGCTGCGATGGTGAGCGGCACAACCATCGAACTTGGATTTTTCAGCAACAGCGGTTCATCGCCGTTCGCACCCAATGACGGGGCATTCATCCGCATCACCAACGCGGGCCTGATTGGTGTGGTGAACTACGCGGGTGTGGAAACGACGACGGGAACATTCAAGGACACGGACGGCACGACCGATCT
>JACCDR010778239.1_pt1 | contig 21387 bp, 26 predicted proteins | sample 7446431 | NCBI WGS metagenome assembly JACCDR01 (sample SAMN15323443, study PRJNA562643) | freshwater metagenome | isolation source: river surface water | place: USA:Blue River Watershed | collected 2017-08-17 | reverse complement strand
GATCGGCCTTAGCTCCACAAGCACGAAGCCCGTCGAGATAAAAAGCAGCCTGTCTGTAATAGCCGTACTTAAATATCGAGCGCGTAAAGCCTCGCTTGCTCGCGTCGTCGGTTGTCTTCACGTCCACAATCGTGCGGAACTGGTCGGGCCAGATGTCGAGACGGCCCTTGCACAAGACCCCCTCTTGTTCCCACACAACTGTCACCTCTTTCTTGTCGGTGGCTAGAAACTTGGAAGCGATAGGGTGACTCTGCACACTAGCTTGCACCGCAAGGCATTGCTGCATCTGCTCCTGGGTGAGGATAATCTTCCCCTTGTTGCCCTGTACTAGCGTTTCCCATTGCTCCTTACCTGCCTTCGTGCGCTTGTCGATCTTCGGAGCTGAGACATACTGCTTGATAAACTTCGGGGGCTCGTTGATAGCGCAAGGCACAGCGTTACCAAATACCTGGGAATCGGTAGGCTCCCTCTTGAAGTCCTTGTAGTGCGCGAACTTTGCAGGGCAGACCCGGAACTGATTCAGTTTCGAGTTGCTGATAGCGGGGAGCGCGTCGTACTCCTCGTAACTAAGCCCCTCTATAATACCTGTCTTCATTTACTTCTCCTCACTTAAAGACAATTGATGCGAGCGCGATCCAGAAGATGCCGCCGAAGACACAGGCAATGATGGCGGCTTCGAGTGCCCCGTAACTTCTGTCACTGGCAAGTAGTATTCGGCGTTCACTTCCAGACTTGCCACCCAGGGAACATTGAAGCTTTCCGGTTTTTCGCCCAGAGCAATCGCCCATTTCTTCACAAGCTTTCTGAACTCGGCCTTGTCCACTTGATAAACAAGCCGACCCTCTTCGTCCTTTAGAACCTTCACTTTCCGTACTTAACCTCTCTATCGAGTCGTGCTTGAACGTCGGCCTCTCGCTCCCACCAGACCGCAAAGCGGGGAGTCCCATCGGGCGATTGCCCAATTCGTTGAGAGCACTGGCGATAACCGCGCTTTTGCATCTGAATAATGGTTTCGTGCCACTCTTCTTTCGTCGAGCGGAGCGCCCACATCCTTTTCGTTTTAACGTCCCCATTTCTGTCTAGTCCCTCAAAAACTTCCACCGGGTAACTTTCTGGCATTGACCACCCCATTAACTAGGTTAGCTACTGGAAAGCCCGGAGGAGGGCTGGCCCCAACACTTGATACACGGTGAGGTACAGCGCCGTGGTCCTTCGCAAGGGGAAAGTTGCGTTGTTGTTGCTTAAGTGTGTGGCTCAGATACAAGCCAGCACCCTCCGGGTGATCATGCACAAAGACGTAGCCCTTAGCCTTAGCCGAGCGCGTCCACTGTCTAAAGACCGCTTCATGGTCCTTGTACTTACGCCACTTCGCAGGGTTAACCTTGGCGTAGTCTTTCATCTGGGCGAACATGGCCTTGCACCATCCTCTCCCGTATTCCTCCACAAACTTCGCGGTCGCCTCTTCTGAGATATTCAGAATCCGCTCTGGATCAGCAGGGGCCGACACCGAAGGAGCGTGAAGCGTGAGCCTAAGCAAAGTACCTCGCCTACTGGTGATGCGGAGTGCTGACATTACCGAGAGTGCCTCGACCGCATTTGCGATAGCGCGAGAGTAGAGACCGAATTGACGAGCGAGGGAGGATAAACGAACCTCAACCTTGCTGTCCTTGGATACCGATACCAGGTAGGTGTAGAGCCCTAGCGCAACCAACCCGCCCCCATTTGCAATCTGCCCAGGGGTGGGGTATTCTGGTTGGTGGTTGTCGGGTGAGTTTTTCAAAGTTTCCCCTTTGTTTCTTACCTGTCAGCTTCCGGGGCTCCGATAGCTAGTAACTATCGGGGCCTTTTTCTTTGCAATTTCGGCCCGAGTCTGCCGATTTTCAATCCGAAATATAGCCCTATTCCGATGCAAAAGTCGCGTAATTTACTAGACTGTAAACTACGGGGCGAATCTAAAACCTACAGGAATCACTAGAACCAACCACGCCCCCAATTTGGCATAGAGATTCGCTCTTTGCAAGAAGAAAAATGCACCTGACACTAAAATTTTAAGAGCTTGGCAACCGACTCATCAATTCCGAATCGGCGCTTGTCATATCGCTCAACCATTGCAATGGATGAATGCCTAGAAAAGTCCTGAACCTCCCGATAACTAACCCCATCAGATAACAGCTTGGTAATCGCAGTTGCTCGGCACGAGTGCGGAGTGAACCCAGTCAATCCAATCTCGTCGCAGTAGTTTTTAAACATACGCCGCAAGGATTCGGAGGTCATGGCCCCCACAATTCGCCCCCTGCGTATCTTCGGCCATAGCGGAGCTTCCGAACTACCTGCCAGCGTCTCAGCTAGGAGCTTCCAAGTTATCACCCTCTCAGCAGCCCAGGCCGGGAGCGGTTGCCGAGCAGGTACTCCCGCCTTCGTCTTGCGTAAGAATAGATAAAGCGTACCGCTATCGGTGGCCTTGATGTCAGACACCCGAAGCGCAGCAGCCTCCCCAATTCGTAACGCCCCACCCAATAGACAGCACAACACGGCGCGATCTCGCTTGCCCTCAAGTGTCAGCTCCCTTGGGACATCGAGCAGCGCCCGGATACGGTCAAAGGGGATAAGCTTATGCGGCCTAACCTGTGCCCTATCACCGCCCCGCATCTCATGACACAGAAGATCATAGGGGTTGCTCGTGGCCTCCCCAATTCGCAATAGGTAAGCTTGTATAGAAGACAGCACAGAGAGCTTGTTACGCTGAGATGAAACGGCAACATCTCGCGCCTTCCATTCAACGATTAACTCCCTAGCCTTTGACTCATCAGCTAGATGAGGGGATACCCCCAAGGTACGCCGCGCAGCCTTCCAAATGTTGCGATAAACAACGGCGCTCTTGGGGGCTTTTGTCCCCAGATACCCCTCAATTTTCTCTGTTACCGGGTCCACAAACGGTATAGTTATCACCACTTACCACCTCCCAACTTATTGCCCCTCGCACGTCCTCTAGCTGCCCCTGGTACTTCTCCGCGACACGCCAGACAGCGAGCGCCGCCTTGCGTAAGTCCCTATCGGAGAGCCTCTCCAATTCGCTAGGGGTGTCGATGTGGATAGACCGCGAACGAAGTTCCCGTTCAACGGCCCAATCCAGAAAATACTGATAGCCCTCGCGGATTTCAGTAGTCACCTTTTCATAAGCGACTATCCCCGCCTGAGCCGTTACCAGACCGACGCATAAAGCCCCACAAGTACGCCACCCAATTCTCTTAAGCTTTTCCATTGAGCGCCCCCTTGATAGCAGCCCCACGAGCGCGGAGCGCCCGGAGTCGGTTAAGGTTACGAGTCACAAGAGCCCGGCCTAGTTCGCGTTGATACTCCAACGCTGACCGAGCGATTAATGCCGCCGCAAGATCGCGGCTAGTTGGTCTAGTTTTCATGATGTCCCCTTTGTTTAATAGTTAATAGTTACCCGTTACCCTTGGCCGCGAATCGCTCACCAACTACTTCAGCCAATTCACGCCCAAGCTTTGAGCGCGTACCGCTGACAAGGTGAATTGCTTCCAGATTCGCCCCGTCAGTAGCGCACACAAACCCCATTTCAGCCTTTGCAGAGCGCCTGTCCTTAAACACCCGGATGGTAAGCCCTTCAGCGTCGAGACCACGAGCAATCACAACACCGAAGTAAACACTCTTCTTTGCACCAACTTTGTTACCCATTTCTTTCCTCACCTAAAAAAAGAGCGAGCCAATTCCCGCCCTTACCCCGCCGCCTCAGTGAGACGGTAGGGAAAGGGTAGGCTATTGAGCGTTGAACACCATCACCCCATTACAGCCCTCTATGGTGTGAACGTCGCCCGATGTTTCAAGATCGTGCGCCATGCGTTCCCAATCCACATAGTTGATAGGGCTCCACCAATTCTTATCATCGCGCTTGTATTCCCCGCAGTCGTCCCACCATTGCTCAACGTAATCGGCAAGGGTTGTGTGTGTCCCTTGGTAGCGATCCATGATGTCCGATGGTTCAGCAGAGGAATCGATAGACTCCCAATACGCCTTCACTATCTCCAGCTCATCAGCATCGAGCGCGATCAAGTCCCATAGCTTTTCGTTTACTCCAGATTCGGAATAGAGATCAGAGGGGATGCCCTCTTGATCCTGAAACATAAATTCGGGATCTTCCTCGTCTCGGTGAAGGTAAGCGCAGAACTCTAGAAAGTCGTCTTTATCGCTGAAGTCGTTAAGGCATAGCCAGCGCCCGAAAAGGCTCCCGTTATTATACTTGTGATACGTGCCGCAGTAGAGCCACATATCACCCGCAGAGCCTTTGCCGTACTCGGTAAGCTTCTCCGCGATCTTCTCCATTCGCTCGGTGTCGAAACGTGATTCAGCCTCTTGGCCTTCAGTGTCCATAGTTTCCCCTTTATAATTGTCTAAACTCCGTAGCTCCATTGCCACGGCCTAACCCCTCCGCAAGAGGGGAAAGGTCGGGACACTAGATCCGATGCCACTCCCTACATGCTGAATCTTTCAGCGCCAAGCTTAACCCCGCTCGGTTAAGTAAGGATTGAAACTTACCGAACAGCAACAGCCTTGCCCTTGAGCTGGTAGCGGTTGCCTTCGCTCGCATTAGCCTTTTAAGCTTTTCGCCTGTAGTTAGCTTCATATCTCCCCCCGGCTTCGTACTCTTGTAAAATTTTCTCACAGCTTGCGCGCCCCTTTATTCTCACACTCCCGCCGTAAATATATGCGCTCCCCTTTTTGACGTAGATCCCCCACTCACCGGATCCGCGATCTTCTGCCCGATATTCTCGCCCGTTGGCCTCGAACTCTTTCCAGCCTTGAAAAATTGATGTGTCTTTAATCTTTTTTATGCTCATACATTCCCTCCTTATTTCCCAAGCGCCCGGTTTGCCAAGTCTACCGCTTCGCAAAAATCCCGCCTTGAGTAGCGCGACGGTTCGCCCTGGCTCTCTGCCGTCACAACGTCACGCAAGACGGCGATCACCCACGGGTTAAGATCAACGCCTTTCTCCTTAGCTTCGCGCCAGATCGCCCGCGCTGTTTCGCTATCAAAAAAGTCTGTCGGTTCCGTGTCTCTGTATTTTTCCATATTCCCCCCTCAAAAAATCCCCCGCTGAACTAGCCGGGGGCGATGTGTATCCCCTTTGTTTACAGCCTTATACTACTTTTTGCGCTTCTTTTCCTCGTCATCTTTAGCCTTGGCCGGGCTCGTGTCGATCTTCTCAATTCGATCACTTATCCCGTACCAGTCAACCCGGACCGCGCAGCCCGTGAGGTGTAGAGCGGTTAACAACAGCGCTCCGATGTAACTAACTACAGCTAATTTTGTCATGTTTAACCCCTTTGTTTAGCTACCCCGCGAAATTGCGGGATAGTCTGCCCTCTCCCCCGGAAGGGAGAGGAGAGAAAACTAGGCGGCTTTCTTCACAGACGGATGATAGATAAACATCGAATCTTTTACCGCTCCCGAGTCGTCCCGGTTGGCTGGTCGGTTGGCATTATCATCGTGAGCCTTCAGAATCTCCGCAAAGTCGTAGTGCAATGGGCAGATCCCGAAGGGAGTCATGCAGATCATACGAGAGAGGATCTGCTTAACTTCGGTCTCGGTAAAGTTTGCGGGGACGTTGTAATATACCTCCTGTCTAACCGCCTTTTTGCTCGCTCGGTCTCGAATGTCGCAGCCCTCAGCGGATTCGAGCGGGTTAATAGTGGACCACTCAGCAGCGCCCCAGGTCCAGTTTTTGGAGTTAGTACGCTTCAGAGTGCCGCGAGTCGTTTTGTATAGTGTGACGGTTTCCATTTGTTCCCCTTTCAATAGTGTTCAACTTCCGGTAAGGTTACGCTACCGAAAGCAATCGATAGCGTCCTTATGATGCTGAGACTATCGGAAGCGATAGGGAAAAGTAAAGAGAAAAAATGCAGATTCTTACGTTATTTCAAAAGGTCATGAAGATTCAGGGGCTTACGCCATACAAAATGGCGCAAAAGTTAGGCATAACCGAGGCTCGCGGCTACCGGATGAGTAAGGGAGTCCGTACAATCGAGCCCGCTTTAACTCTCAAACTGTTGCAGCTATCAGGGCGGCCCGTGGAAGAATGGGGCGCGCTGTGCGAGCAGGGAGAAGAGGGGAAGGAGTAGTATCAGTACCGATACTAACGGAATCGTTAATATCAAAATCGAGAGTATTCACCCGCCCGCTGTCTATACTTGAGTAATTTATTCAAGTATAACTAAACTTGTGTACGGGATTCCCTTACCTAACTGTTTTATACTTGAGTAACTTATTCAAGTATACAAAACAATATGCCAATATTCTAACGTCTCTAATCTATTCAGCTATTTACCCCGAACGGGTGTTCACTCTGGCAAAGAGCTTGCCCGTCATCTCGCATATATTCGATCTGGTGCCGTGAGCTTTTCATACTTTAAGTTAGTTAAAGTAGGCGAGCGCAGTGTTCAAGTCGTTTATAAGGGGGGCGGGGGGAAGCCGGGTAGGTAGCCCAAGTCGGCCAGCCGAGTCCTCATTAAGACACCTCCAAAGGTGCAAATATCCCCTAGAGCCCGCCTACCCCCACCCGGCCCTGGCGAACCGCGCCACGGGGCTCCTGTGGCCTTTAATCGGGCTCCTGTTACTTAAGCACGAACAGCGCCGTGACCCCGTAATCATGTTCACACGGGAGCTTCTTCCACTTGCGCCACAAGAGCTGCCTGAATGTTTTATGGTCTATACCAAGGTTTTGGCATATCCACATATAGGAGCCTACGTATTTAGCGTTGGAGCGGAGGTAAGCAAGGTCTTCTTTGTTACCTTTGCGGGCTGAGATGACGGCGTGTATGAGGACGTAGCACCACAACCGTTCTTCCGGGTTGGGTTGTTGGTTTAGGAATAGTTGTTCAAACTCTGGACCTACGCCATGACGAGAGCTGTAATGACTAGCTCCGCTATCGGGCGTATTCGGATCAGACGATCCGGGCGCTTTTCTCTTCACTTCGTAACACTTTCCGCGCCCACCGTTACGTTAACCGACTTAAAGCAACAGGACTAGCCTAGAATGTTACTAGCGAAACTAGGTGCTTCTATTTACTTGGATTTACTGACACAAACGACACGGCGGTGTTTTGCGTAGACTTACCGGATTCGAGTCGTCTGAGTGTGGCCACTTCCTTAAACGCTTGCGCTACAGCATAGAGCGGAGCCTTAGCTAGTTTAACGGGGTCACACAGTGTTTTAAGAAGCATGAATTCGGTAGAGTCGAGAAGGTCGAGGCGTGATACTCGGTAGGCGTCAACGTCATCTAGGCAGCGGAAGATTTCGCGGAAGCGGCTAAGTCTGTCTTTGACGGTAGCGAGGGGGGTATCTGTTGCCAGTGCGATTTCGCGTTGGCTTGCACCCATAACACTTAGCTCGAATTGTCTGGCTAGTCTTTCGACTGCGACGGCTTCTTTTGAGTTGGAGCCCTTATCTTTTAGCCCCTTCCGTCTGCGGTTAGTGTTGTCAGGCTTTTTGGGTGCGGCTGGATCTGGCTGGATTTCCGGTTGGGCTTCGTCTAGTTCGGTATCGTGTTCGTTGTCGGTCATGGTTAATGGGGTAAAGTTACCGTTGCCGTTACGCTAATTATGCGTTGCGTTACCCTAATCTAGTAATTTCGCAACTGTACTCACACCTGGTTACTGAGTACGTTTGCCTTAACTTGTCACATACCAGGTTAGCTACCAGTTGCCGATTGCTAGTAACCGCATCTGGCAACTTTGCTAGTGTTGGCTATAACTTATCAGCTAACGGTGGGCTGCTAAATTGACGCCCGAGAGTAGGTTGACCAAGTGACACCTTTTCCCTTAGTACCAGCTCATTGGCCAGTCGGTATCGGGTAGGGGTGTCAGTGGAAGGGTAACGGGGTTATTAACGCCGTCGAGCCGCAGCCAAGCTATTCACCAGATGGCAAACCAGAAACGCCATCTCTCCCATCGCCTATAGGCATCGTAGGTTGATCGTTCACGATTTATGAGGGAGTTTTCCAGCCAGGGGTAGCCCTAGCTATCAACGGGGCCGTAAGGGGGTTGCACCTTTACGGGTGAAGGGTGTGAGTTTTCGCACAGAGCCTCATCACTATTCGTTAGCGGTTGGCTTGTTTTACAGACTAGGACGAACCGCCTAGCCCAACGAGGAGATAGCCCCGCTCTCACGAGGATCTCCTGCATGACATCATGCTCGGAGCGTACACCCCCTACTTTCGCTCTAAGAAGCAAATGCGGTAAGGCCCCGGCAATGTCAGCAGAACGGTTATTTCACAAATTACCCCCTAGAGCAAGAACCTTCACACTTTTGGGTAGTGAGCGAGCTGTATGACTACGAACGGGAGATCGAGATTAACGGCATCAAGTGGAAGCCGTTACCTGGAATAAAATACTATTTTAATTATCAAGATGCTCATGCGAAGAGTTTGTTACCGCCCAACAACTTACCGAAGAAGGTTAGTTGGGAGCTGTCTTGGTGGCGTCATCTTATCCTGAACGATCTTTGGTTTATCTGTTACTTCGTTATTGGGATTCCGGTAGCGAATCATAACTTCTGGGTTACGGCTTGCCGGGAAGTTCAGGATGGTCCTCGTTCGCATACGTTGGACCTTTGGGCCAGGTTTCACGGGAAGTCGTCTGTAATCACGACAGCGGAGGTTATACAGCGCATCCTACGCAACCCCGAGGAGCGCATAGCCATCTTCTCGTATTCCCGTCCAGCCGCCACCAAGTTCTTCCGTCAGATAAAGCTACTTCTTGAGAGTTCCCCTCTTCTCCTAGCTTGCTTTCCCGATGTCCTTTACCCGGACCCTCGCCTGGACTCCCCGCTCTGGTCCGATGGGGATGGGCTGATAGTGAAGCGTAAAGGCTTCTACAAGGAGGCCACGCTAGAGGCGCATGGGCTTATTGAGGGTATGCCGACTGGTGCTCACTACACTGGACGGGTTTACGACGACATCATTACGGCTGACCTGGTACAGAGCCCCGACGTTGTGCAGCGGGTGAAGGATCAGTTTGACATGAGCCTTAACCTCGGCACTGGAACGGATGCTGATTGGCATCGTGTTATCGGTACTCCTTACCATCACGAGGATGCCCTGATGTATATCAAGGGCAAGCTTGACCCTGACGGGAAGCCCCTTTATACGACCCGCATTAAGCCAGCTACGGTTGACGGTTCTCCTAACGGCCCGTCTGCGTATTTGCCCGAGCCCACTCTTAACGCGCTCCGGTCTAACCAACAGCAGTTCTACTCACAGCAGCTTTGCAATCCCACGCCGGAAGGAACGCAGAAGCTAAATCCTTCCTACATTAAGTTGGTGGACCCGAAGGATCTACCATCGAAGCTCTACAAGTTCATGGTGGTTGACCCGGCTGGTGTGAACAAGAACAGGGCGGGTGATTCCTGGGGGATTGCCTGTATTGGGGTAGAGCCTTACCGGGACGACCTTGGCGCTTCCAATATCTACATACTGGATCTGTTTGTTGAGCCGATGACGGAAGCCGAGGCGATGGAGCAGATCGTTGCCATGTATTGCCGGAATGGCCGGATTCTTAAACTTGGCATTGAGAAGGTAGGCATATCCACGATGGAGATCCATGTGGCGAACGCCTTACGAGCTAGAGGCAGAATGGTTACTCTGGACTTGGGTAACCTTGTGATACTTCGCCCGGCTGGTCGGTCGAAGTCTCAGCGTATCGAGGCGAACCTAGCGTGGGCGTTAAACAATGGGAAGGTTCACATGTCCACGGCGATCCCTAGCGCGTTTCGTGACCGCTTAACTACCGAGATGCGAACGTTCCCCATGTCCAAGAACGATGATGCACTTGATAGCGTAAGTTACGTGTACGATCTCATAAAAGATTACAGATTTAACGTGCAGCCTTCTCTCGATGAGGGTCGAGAGAGCCGCTTACTTGATCGGTACAAAGATCCTGCCCCTCGTTCCCGTAATGGATGGATGGTCGTATGAAGATTTTTAGGCGTCTTGCTGCTTTTGGTAAGGGCAAGAAGAAACACACCCACATAGCTTACATCTCCCCTGATGAGGGTTCTGGTTTGGTTTCTCTTAACGAGGATCACACCCACGAAGTATTCTATGAGCCCCCGATGCCAGCTCAACTTGACGAGATGGGGAATATCCTTGTTCCCGAGATCCCGGGCAGGTGGGTAGTTTCTCCTGGTCCAGATGGGCACGTTCACGCGCTTGAGGAGATCCGGGCGCAGGTGAAGGAGAAGAAGGAAGACGACGAGGAGCTTCTTAAACTTGTTTACGGTCTAGCTGACGCCGCGATTACCCGCGAAGCAAAGAGCCTAGAGAAGGGCAGGGAGAGCGAAGACTTCTACACTGGCAAGCATTGGGATGATGCCACCAAGGACAAGCTCGCTTCTCTTGACCGCGCTTGTCTTACCATCAACCTTATCCAGAAGAACATTGACACGCTTTGTGGTTTCCAGCGCGAGCAGAGGGCAGACATAAAGTATCTGCCGATGGAAGGCGGCGATCAGCGTGTAGCCGATCTTCTTAACGTAGTTGTTAAGCACATTACCGAGCGTTGTTACTTTGACCGTGAGGAAGCGGAGACGTTTCTTGATCAGGTAGTTGTTGGTCGGGGTAACTTTAACATCTACGTTGATTTCTCTTCTGACCTTCGCGGTCGGATAGTTATCGAGAAGTTTCCTTGGGATGAAGTTTTCTTTGGCCCACATGAGAAGGCAGACCTTTCTGACTGTGAGTATCTAGTTAAGAGCAAGTGGTTCTCTAAGGAGAAGATCAAGCAGCTTTGGCCGAAGAAGGCCGAGGAGATTGACGGGCGTTTCTCTCAGCTTGAGATGACATCTGGAACGGATGGGATTCAGTTCCTCCACGACAACTATCGGAAGAGTAACGATTGGGCTCCTGTTACGTTGGGCGGGTCTTATCCTCTTCTCGACATTGCTCGTAAGGAGATCCGAGTTCTTGAGTTGTGGCAGAAGGTTTACAAAACAGTTGACGTAATTACGGACCCGTCGAATGACGTTTACGAAAGTGCTGAAGGATGGAAGGCAGAGGATATTGAATCTGTTAAGACGATTCCTGGGTTGTTTGTCATCCCTCGACAAGTCACCCGGATGCGTATCGTTAAATGCGCTGGAGGGGGTGTCCTTTCCGACGAGAACCCCGCAGACCTGCCCGAAGACGACTTCTTTATCGTGCCAGTTTACGCTCATAAGCGGGGGGAGGAGTTCTGGGGAAAAGTTGAAATTGCAAAAGACCCCCAACGTGAAATTAATAAGAGGCACTCGCAAGCCGTAGACGTAATGAACAAGATGGCGTCCTATGTCTGGTTTACAGACGAGACGACATTTCCCGACAGGGAAGAGGAGCGGTTCCAAAACTATGCCTCGATGCCTGGCGCTGTGTTCAAGGTTAATGACACCAACCGTCTCCCTGCTAGGGTTGAGGGCGTTAAGTTTCCTGGCGAGATTGTGCAGCTTATGGAGGTGGGCCATGCCCGTCTCGATGAGATTATGCACGTTGCGGTAGAGAGCCAGGGCGAGCGTGAATCGGCGCAGTCGCTATTACAGCGGCAGAAGATGAGGATGGTAGGTAACGAGTACCTCTTCGATAACCTCTCCTTTGCGAAGCGAAAGATTGGGCGTCTACTTCTTAAACTGATTCAGCGTTATTGGCCCCCTGAACGGATTGCTCGCCTTGTTCTTAGCCAGGCCACCAAGAATCCCGACATGATGATGGGCGGTCAGCCAGTAGCAGATTTTACCGAGGAGGATATTATCACCCTTCTCAAGACAACTGACCTTGGGGAGTACGATGTCGTTGTTACCGAGGCAAGCTTCTCGCCGACAGCTAGACTTGCAAACTTCCTATTGCTTTCCGATCTCGCCAAGAGCGGGCTACCTATTCCCCCCGAGAGCCTCATCAACCTTGCTGATATTCCAGACGGAGAGAAACAGAAGCTCATGTCTCAGATGGCGCAGCAGCAAGAGGCAATGGCATCGGCTGAGTCGGAGAAGAGTCAGACGGAGATCAACAAGACACTTATCGGGCAAGGTATTATCCCGCCATCAGTACAGGAGCAGCTTGGGCAGCAGTCACCACAAGCGCAGATGCAGGGACAGATACCTATGGACGACACCTTCTCGCCTCCTAGTGGTGGGGTTGGTGAGGCAGCACCCGAACAGATTCAGGCACCGCAACAGCAACAAGGAAGTTCACAGTCACCGAACTACGAACTCCTCTTCGCTGTGCAACAGATTGTTGAGTCGATTAATCGACAACAGCCATCGGTGCCACCTATCAACATAAATGTCGATGCAAGTAAGCCCAAGCGTCAGCAGGGGAGAATCCTCCGTGATGAGATGGGTAACGCCATCGTAGACGTTCAAGAAGTACCGGAACCACCTGAGCTACTATGAGCGTAACGGTTTACAACCAACCGCTCCCTAACTATCCGGTAGCAACCGAAACGATAGGAGGGGAGAACTTTCAGCTTGTAAAGCTGGTGCAAGGTGATGCGGGATCGACCTCCGCTATCACTAACGACACCCCGCTCCCAACGGCTTCCGCAGCTTACGCCACTCGAATAGACGAGGCATCGGCAACCGTGTCCTATGTCGGCAAGGCCGCGCTTGGCTCTGCAACGTCAGCCGCAGCGTGGCAGATTCAGAAGCTAGATTCTACTTCTGGTCTTATCGTGACCTGGGCCGACTCGAACGCTGACTTTGATAACGTGTGGGATAACCGAGCTTCATTAACTTACGGATAAATTATGCCAGTAGCAGCGACGATTAACTACATTTCCAAGGTGGGCGACGAGACTATCGGCGTAGGGGTTACGTTCTCCGATGGCTCGAATAAAGAGTTTCTTCTCCCCATTGATAGCGACAAGCCAACGATCAGGCAGACCGTGAAAGCCGAAGTCACGCGCTTAAACTCTATCGAGGGCAAGGTGCAGCAGCTTCAAACGCTAGTCGGAGCCGTGATTGAATAATGGCTGTCATCTCGCCGATATCGAACACCAGCCTTTCGACGGCAAGCGGCTTCTACCGAGCCGAGGCGTACAACATCGGCATGTTCTCGACGACCGATCTCGCGCTTACTTCTACGCGCACGATTAACGTCACGTTCGCAAACGCTGGCACCCTTCAAAAAGTCTTTATCGCGCTTCGTCCGAACACAGCAACGGCAGACGCGAGCACATTCAAAGATGTTACGGTAACCCTAAAAGAATCTGGCGTGACGAGGGCAAGCGTTACCCTCACGGGTGACCAGATAATGAACAACCTCAATTACGACACGAATACGCTTGAGTCTCCCTATGCCGAGGGGTGGGTGAAAGCCTTCAGCGGTTTCGCTTACGCAGTTGATACCGTCGCGGCTAAGTGGACGCTCGAAGTTACTCAGAGCGTTTCGGGTACTAATACCTGGCATGTCCGAACAAGTGACGGAACGAATCTCTTCTATGTAGCTTGCTGTGATAACGCTGTAACCTTCTCCTCTGGTAACGATTGCATAGTCGCTGATTACGAAGTCGAGATCGACATGACGGCGACCTTCAAGGGCTACCTTGGAACGGGAGACACTACTCGCGGAGTGTGCGCGATTGCGGCCTCTCATTCGTCGGGTGGCGCTAACTGTTCGCGTTTTGTGTGGGAGAATCCTCCAGCTTCAGCGTATACGCTCACGCTTGATGGCTACATGGTTATCGCCGCTCACGGTGGGTTTAGAGTGGGAACATCGGCGAGTCCGATTCCTGTAGCGCAAAAGGCTACGATCACTTTTGGATCAGCGAGTGTCGGCACCTCTACGAACGTAGGTTTCCAGGTGCCAGATCCGAACTCAGGAACCGCAGAGGGGAAGGGTAATATTTTCCTCTACGGCGAAGTCCCTACTTACGGCGCAACAAATCTGGCGGCTGATGTAGCAGTCGGAGCCAATACCCTTACTACTACTGACTCAACAGGATGGGCGATCAACGACATCATTATGATCGGGGGCATGAACTCGAACAGCTCCCGCGATAACACTTTTTACACAATCACAGCGATAAGCGGCACATCCATCACATTCACGCCTGTCCTCGCTACGGTAGCGCGGAAGGCTGGCTACTCCGTCATCAGGCAGAACGGTTACGGCGTAAAGCTCCAGCACACAGCGGGATCTCTCGGTAGCACTACGGCGCAAAATATCGCAGGGTTTTCTAACGTCCAGTTTTCGGGCGTAGAGATGAGCCGCATCTATATAACCGGATCGGGAAATGCCGGGGTCAATAGCTGGATAAGCGGTGACTCTGTAGCAAATAGAAGCCGTTGGTTTTTCCGCGATTGCACTCACTACGCATCGGATAACTATCAGCCCGTAATGTTTGCGCTCTATTGTTCACCGGAGGGCATAGAGTTTACTCGCTGCTACTGTTACCGGACACAGCTCCACAACGGACTAACAAGTGTCGCGTCATCGTATCAGCAAGGGCTAACGATGGATGCTTGTCGGGTTATCTACGTCCCGACATTTCAGACGATGGTGACGATGCCGTTTGCTCCTAACTCGATCACTAACTGTTATTTCGAGAGTTGGGTAGGCGGCAACTCTGCTTTTATCGTTTTGCAGGGCGCGAATATTACGTTCAATGACAATAAGTTCTTTCAAAGCGCGGGCAATCAGTACGGCTTGTGTGGTGTGAACGGACTTTTCAACTCGACTTTCTACCGCAACAAATTCGACGGCGCTCCTTTTGTTGCAATCGGGTGTAGAGGCTCGGCCACTGGCGTGAAGTGGGTAGACTCAGAGTTTGGTCAGACGGTTTCGAACGTCAACGACTTCAACATCGAGACGGGCCAGTATGTAAACATGATCTTTGAGTCCAGTGCGGGGACGTTTAACCCTGTAACGAGTGCGCTAGGAAACTGGGCAGCGGGTAGCGCGGTGTACGTTGCCGATGACAACAACTCCGCAAACGTCGATAAGGCATGGTTACGGCGCGGCTACTTCCAGCGGTGCGGGTCGGGTCTATCAGATACAACAGTGAGAACGGCGGGTGGGTACTCTATGCGCTTGCAGCCGACAAGCGGCACAGATCCTCTGAACTGGCCTAACCTCGTCGCAGAAAGGGCGGTACCTACGGGTAACATCCAGAACAAGACGATGACTGTCAGTTGTTGGGTGTATATCAACAACACGGCTTACGATGCCGGGACGTATCAGCTACCGCGCCTTAACGTCAAATACGACAACGCGACGACGACATACGCGCAAGCGACCGCGACTTTCGGAAGCTGGCAGCAGTTAGCCGTCACAATCACACCGACAACCACTTTCGGGCAGATTGAAGTCTGGCTCTCAGCGGCTACGGATGCGGCGGGATCGAACGCCTACGTTTATGTCGACGACTTCAACGTGGCTTATCCGGCAGGTGTCCAGGTGTCTCTCGGTGCTCTTGACCTCTGGGCGAATGGTACTCCGGTATGGCCTCCTATCGCTACTTTTCCGGCGCTCGGTGGTATTTGGGACGAGGCTATGTCAGCGCATACGGTAAGCGGAAGTTACGGGGCGAAGGTGAAGAAACTTTTGGAGTTGGGTCAGTTCGTAGGGCTAAAATGACGGACATGGAAGAGAGATCGATCAAACATCAACTTGTTAAGCTCAACTGGCAGGTGTTCGCGTTTTTCGCGGTTCATGCGGTAGGAGTAACCTGGTGGGCAGCAACGCTAACGGGGAAGGTAGATACCCTCGTGACTCTCCTAGCGAAGCAGGAGATAGAGTTCCGGCGTGAGATGGACAGGATAGAGGCTCGGCTTACGAAGGTAGAGTTAGAGCTTCATCCACCAACGTATAAAAAATGAGCCTCCTACTTTTGCTTCTCCCCACATCTTCCCGGTTCCGGGTTCGTGGGGACATAAGAATTTTTGGTCCTGCCAGGAGGGCTAAGAGCAAGTTCCCTCGTGTTGGGGTGGCTCCACAGCTTAAGACTAAAGCAGAGGTAAAGCCCCCGATAATAGCGGCAATTCCCGCGAAAAAGGCCAAAGTTACGCCCGAGGTCGTCAAGAAGGTCGAGCCCAACCTTAAGTTTTTTAACGACATCCTTAAGGCCGATCCTGCCGTTGGCCGCTCTCCTGAATATATTGCTTTCGTCAACAAGACTCTGGGCTACCTAGACGAGTTGTGGCTCCGTCTTCAAGAACTTGAAGCACAGCGATCCCTAGATGAACAGGAGCTAGAAGCCCTTAACGAGTTAGACAGACTTTATCTTTTAGCGATCCGACTCGAAGAGGATCTGCAATCGCTCGAAGAACTTGCGCTTCTTGTCTTCATGATGAGCAAGTAGCTCTTACCCCTTTTATCACTTCGCCCCCACTCTGGTCTTAGCTGGAACGACGAGGACTTAACCTCGCCAGCAATTACGAGGAGTGTAATGGAACAAGAAGTTACACCTTCGGGGCAGACTGAAAGCGCACCTCAAATAGAGTCGATGTCGGACTCGGACCTGGACGCCATTTTAGGTGGACTAGGAACGGAGACGACGGAAACCAAGCAGCAAGAGGCCGCACCGCAGCCCGAAGCCGAAGAGGCTCCCGCTGAGGCTAACACTACGGAAGAGGCTCCCAAAGAGGAGACCCAAGCAGAAGATCCTCCTGTCAAGTTACAGGAAGAGGCGACTGAACCGGAGGGTGATCCTAAAGCCGAAGAAGGGGAACGAGCCCAACGAGAACAAGAGCTGCTTGCAAGAATAGAGCAGCAGGAACGCTTCATTCAGCGTCGGTCTAACGAGATCGGGCAACTGAGGACGGAACTGCGAGCAGCGAACGAAAGACTTAAGACCGCGCTAAAGGATCGCTTTGATGAAGATCCAGAAGCAGCGGTTGAAGACAAGCTTGCCATTAAAGAGAACGAGGCGAAGCTCAAGCGACTAGATGTCGAGGAGCAGAGCTTGGTGCAACGGCATCAGGCTCAGAAGCTTCTGTCTCGGTACGTTAAACCTGAAGAGGTTAGCGTTGAAGACATGGCAGAGAGTCTTAAGTCTGACCAGTTGCCAGATGAGTTTGTAGGCGCATTTAGAGCAGATCCTTACGGGTCAGCTTTGCCTGAAACTCTTGTTCAACTTGCAAAGAGAGCTAGGGCCGAGAAGTTATTGAAGGCCGTTGTCGGTTACGCCAAGAAGTTAGAGGGCGAAGTCGCACAACTGAAGAAAGCTCCACAGCAAGTAATGAAGAAGGTTGAGCAAGCAGCTCGATCATCTCCGCAACTAACCGGGAATTCCGGTTCGTCTGCCGCAAACCTTTCCACGAAAGCCCCACACTTAATGACTGACGAGGAGTTGGATGCGTTCCTGAAACAATCACCTAGATAACAGGAACCAACAACATGGCAGTTACAACCGTCGCAACTGGCGACGCCATTACAGTTAAGGCGTATGCGGAGAAAATTTTCCGCGAGACGTTGAAACAAAGCTATTTCAGCAGGTTCATGGGCTCTGGCTCTGACGCTTGTGTGCAAGTAGATACGAGGCTTGAGAAGGAAGCGGGAGACCGCATCACTTTCCCTCTTAGGTATCGCTTGCAGGGCAGCGGAGTCACTGGCTCTGGAACGCTGGAAAACAACGAAGAGGCGCTTGATACCGCTTCCTTTAACGTAACCCTCGAAGAGTATGCACATGCAGTTCGCGTAAGGCAGGGCTTGGATGTTCAGCGTCCAGCTTTCGACCTTAACAGCGAAGCAAGCATGGCTATTAAGGATTGGGGTACGGAGAAGATCGACCAGCTCTGCTTTGATGCTATCGGCATCGGAGACGGAGCAACGACTGATCCCACCAAGATATTCTACCCGAATAGCTCTGGTGTGTTCACCGGGACTGGATCTGCCGCAACGGCCAAGGCTGGCCTTCATGCGACAAACTCCCTCATCTCTCCGGCGTTTGTAGAGGCGCTTAAGACATGGGCAATGACTGGCGGCGACCGCGCTCAGATCCCACTTAGGCCAATCAAGGTAGGCGGGAAGAAGTACTACATTCTTCTTGTTCACCCTGACTGTCTCTACGATCTACGCACCAACAGCACCTACCTTGCGTTCTTGCGCGAGGCAGAGGTTCGCGGTTCGGAGAACCCAATCTTCGCTGGCGCGGAGGCTATCATCAACGGCGTTGTGATCCACGCGCACGAGAACGTAGCGACCTTCACAAACGGCGGCGGTGCCTCTGTAGCAGGAGCGAAGTGCGCTCTACTTGGAGCACAGGCGCTTGTTTGGGCTTGGGGACGACGACCGAAATTGGTGGAGAAGTCATTTGACTACGACCGCCAAAAAGGCGTTGCCTGGAGTATGATAGCGGGCGTTTCCAAAACGCAGTTTGATAGTAAGGATTTTGGCCTTCTTGGCGTATACCTTGCTCGTACAAACGTGTCTGGCGCTTAATTAGGAGGATTACATGGCTACATATCAGTCCAATAAAGTTAGCGCGACCGTTCTACACCGAGCGGGTATTGACGTTACTTCGGTTACTGGTGAGTACACCGTTTCGTCTAACCTTGCCACGAACGACATCATAGAGATGGTTAAGATCCCCGCAGGGGCTCGGATCATCGACGTGATCGCCTCGGCATCGGCAAGCGTTGGTGCAACGGCTACCGCAGTAGTTGGAGATCAGAGCGATACGGATCGCTTCATTGCATCTGGACAGCTTGGACAGGGAGCTGCACAGCTTTCTCGTCTGAACGCTGCTACGGGCAATGGGTATCAGTACAGTGCAGAGGATACAATAGATATCACCTACACTAGCATTGCTACTCCAGCCACAAGCGGAGTTCTTAAGCTGACCGCTCTCTACACGATGCAGTCATAGCACTTAGGGGGGAGGGGGCAACCTCTCCCCCTTTTCTAGTATGGCGGCATCTGATTACGACTGGGCGGCAACTCGCAACGAGATCATTCAGCGAGCCTTCCGAATAATTGGCGTTTTGTCACCAGGACAGACGCTATCTGGACCTAAGCTAAACCAAGGCATCGACGCACTTAACTCCGTAGTAAAGGAGTGGCAAGCGCGGAAGGTGTTTCTCTGGACGCTTACTCCGATCACGAAGGTTCTCACAGCGGGAACCTTTACCTTCGACCTACCCACTAATCCAGCAATCATGTGGATTGACCGATGCCAGTGGCGTCGTGCGGTGGATGATGACATTCCGATGGAGGTTATCTCCTATCGGGAATATAACGACATCCCTGACCTAACAGAGACGGGCGATCCTTTACAGATTGCTATTGACTATCAGGACGTACCAACGGCCTACGTCTGGCCTGTTCCAGCGGTAGAGGTAACGCTCTACTACGTTGGCGTTGCTAAGTTACAGGACATGGACTCCTCAAGCGGGACTCCTGACCTTCCCGTGCGATTTACCGAGGCGCTTGTTTACACCCTAGCCTCGCGTCTTGCTGATGAGTACAGCCTTCCCATTTCTGAGCGCGAGCTTCTTACCGCTAAGGCAGAGAACTTCTTCCAGACGGCTATCCGCTCTGATGTTCCGAGGGCAGACAAAAGATTTATTAGGAGTGCTTACTAATGGCGTCGGGTCAACAGCTTGAAGTTCTACTAGCTGGTATTAGAAACTCCTCCGGTCAGCCCCTAGCAGCGGGCAAGGTGTACTCCTATGAGCCTGGCTCGGTTACACCCAAAGCCCTCTACACTGACTCATCAGCATCCAGCGCAGCGGCCAACCCCGTTATCCTAGACTCGAATGGACGTTCGCAAGTTTATGGTGATGGCGGCTACAAGCTTGTTATCAAAGACTCCTCGGACGTAACGCTCTACACCTGGGATAATCTCTTCTTCTCCCGTGTTACCTCTGCTACTTCACAGTGGCCCGATATTTATGGTGGTAGCTCTACGGGCTCCTCTAGCGCGTATGCAATAACGGTTCCTCTTGCCATATCAAGTTACGCTTCTGGTCAGCAGTTTACTTTTCTAGCCAACCACACGAGCACAGGGGCGACTACTCTTAACGTCAACGGGCTTGGTGCTGTAGTTGTCAGGAAGTTTGATGGCACAACCGCACTTGTAGCCGATGACATCCTTAGCGGTCAGCTTGTTTCTGTAGTTTACGACAGCGCAATTTCTGGCTTTAGACTTCTTAACGAGAGGGCTTCGCGCACGTTCTCGTTTGGTGGAACTACTGGTGGTAGCGCAGACGCGCAGACCGCAACGGTTTCCCCTGCTCTTACCAGCCTCTTTAACGGCATGAGTTTGCAGGTTAAGGCTGGCTATACCAACACAAGCACAACCCCAACCCTTAACGTCAACGGGCTCGGCGCGAAGACAATTAAGCGCCATGACGGGTCAGCTCTTGCTCCTAGCGATATAGTAACGGGCTCGCACTATACTTTCCTCTATGACAGTGCAAGCTCTGGCCAATGGCTACTTCTTAATCCTGAGTACGCTTGGGAAACGTGGAGCCCAACCGTAACCGTTGACGTTGGTTCGATAACCCCGTCTGGCTCTCCTGTTTATCAATACAAAAGGCTTCCTGGTAAGGAGAGGCGCTTCCGGGTGTTTGTTGACTTCTCTCTTAGCTCAACTCCTACCGAGGTAAGGATCACCACACCGGAAACTCTTGTTGATACCAACCATGCTTACGGCGCTCTTACGACCGATTCAGCATCGGCTGGTGGTGTAGCGTTTAGCAGCTCGACTTCGTTGTTTACCGTTCGCAAGTTTGACGCTTCCGCTTGGGCATCTGGCGCAAGTAAGCGCGTAGGCTTTGGCGGTAGCTATAGAATCGCGTAATGCCAACTGTAGAGCTTCCCATATTCTCAGGCGTATATCGAAACGTCGATGAGGTTGAGCTATCTGACGAGGCGTGGAGACTTATCTCTGGCTATCGTGACGAGAAGGGTGGAACTATCAGGCAACCAGCCTGTGAAACTCTCTACGACACCGGACAGAACAGCAGCGTTGATGGTGTGTTTTGGTGGGAAAGCCTTAGCGTTGCCATCGTAGTTTGCAACGGGCGCACCTATAAAGTTTCTCGCTCTGGTACAACCTATTCCGTAACCGATTTAACTGGCACTTCTCTTCTTGTCGGCAACCGAGTTTCTTTTGCTACAGATGGCACCTACGTCTTCATGGCAAACGGGGGCAAGATTCACTACACGAACGGCTCTGCGGTAACGCAAGAAATAGCCGATGTCGATGCTCCCACTACGGTTACGTCAATAGGATGGATAGATGGATACCTTCTCGCTAATAACGGTAATAATCGTTTTTACTTCAGCAATGTCAACAGCTCTCTTAGCTGGTCGGCTCTCGACTTTGCATCGGCGGCTGGACACCCGGACACCATCAAGTCAATCCAGATACGCAACCGAGATATATTCCTCATTGGCG
>JACCDR012707835.1_pt1 | contig 21393 bp, 24 predicted proteins | sample 7446431 | NCBI WGS metagenome assembly JACCDR01 (sample SAMN15323443, study PRJNA562643) | freshwater metagenome | isolation source: river surface water | place: USA:Blue River Watershed | collected 2017-08-17 | reverse complement strand
CGATCGAAGCATCCCAGCGGATGATCACGATGGCGCTCGTGATGAGCACGCCGCGCATTGGATTCCTGGACAGCTCGGACGCGATGCAGGCGATTGCTCGTACCTATAACTTGCCCGTCTATCGCGGTCTCGGGATGGATTGGGGGCAAAGCCTGACCCGTTCAATCAAAGACGCGCTGGACTACAAAGACAAAGACGGAAAAGGGCTCGATCTGATCTGGGTCACGGATTATGACAGCTTCGCCCGCCCGGAAGATTTGCAGGCGATGGTGAAACTTATGGCGCGCAATCCTGAGATTGATGCGCTGATTCCAATGCAGTCCAAACGCGGCACTGAAGATGAAGTGCTCTTTACCGCAATGGGACCGCACAACCTGCTTCACGAGATCACGCCAGTGGATACGGGTCATCTGGGATTCACCCTGTTCCGGCGCTCTTTCTTTGAAGGATTGCCGAAGCCCTGGTTCCTGAGTCATCCCGACGAAAACGGCGATTGGGGCGCGGGGATGATGTACGCCGATATTCATTTCTGGAAAATCGCCAAAGAGGCAGGGAAGAAGGCGTATTTGGCGACCCGTATTTTCATCGGTCACGGTGAAGAGGTAGTTTCCTGGCCGCGTGTCGAACCGGACGGAACAGTCCGCAAAGTCTATCAGCCTATCAATCACTGGCTCCGGGATAACGGTCAGCCGCCCTCGAAAGTCGGCGTGATGGCTCCGATTCCCGCATTCAGTGAATTGCTGGCGGAAAAGCAGATCGAACCGGCGTTGGCCCGGATCTTAGAACACCACATCGCGCCGGACGTGAAAGAAGAGATCGTGCTTCGATCGAGGGATGCGGCTTGACGGAAAAGCAGATTAACGCAGCAAACGCTTATTGCCAGTCGATGCTCGACGAGTGCTACGTATTGACGGATGTAAAATCGACGATGGTTCAGAAGTACAAGGCAAGGCGTCTTGTATATTCACGTCGCGAAGCGTTTCACCATGCGATGGGCTTTCCGCGAATGCATCGAAAAAACATCTATCGGCTTAGAGATCGATCCGAACCGGAAAAGCTAGGCTTGCGAGACTTTTGGAATGATCCGAACTTTGGGCGCTATTCTCTGAACTATCGCCCGAAGCGCACAAATCTTTCCACTTACGACAATCGCCGTAGTGAGCACGTGACCGATCGCTACTACTTCGGGATTTACGAGACTGATTTATGATCACAGCGGATCAACTCATCGCGCACGCGATTGGCGATTACGTCCTTCAAAGTCACTGGATGGCCACGGAGAAGACGAAGCGTTGGCTTCCGTGTCTTATCCACGTTTATTTTTACGGTTTCGTTTTTCAGGCTGCGTTCAATCCATCGATGAAGGCGATGATTCTCATCATGGGGTCTCACTACCTGATTGATCGATACCGGCTAGCTCGATATGTGGTGATTTCCAAGAACGTGCTGTTTTGTCCTCAAGGATCGCCTCACGAGCTTGCGGAAACGTACAACTCTGATACCGGTTTCCCGATTGACACGCCGCCGTGGCTGTCGTTTTGGCTTCTCATTATTGTCGATAACGTCACCCACATCCTTATCAACGGTTTAGCGCTCAAATATTTATAACTATGTTTCCTTCTTCAAAGTCCAGCTTCCCGCGTCCCGCCGCCAAAGGCCAGTCGCGCCCGTCTTTCCCGTTTGGTGCTCGCAAAGGTGAGCCCGAAGAAGAAGAAGAGGGCGAAGAGTCGAAGGGCAATCCGTTTGGCAAAGGCGCGAAAGACGCCAAGGCCAAAAGGCCGAAGAAAAAACAGAGCGGCAAGAAAATGCAGAGAAATCGTCAGTTGAGACGCCCGCCGATCGAACAGGAAGACGATGACGGGTTTGGAGCATACTAAATGCCACAGGCGAGACACCTGGAATACACAGCGACAGAGCTGATTGCAGCGCTGCTTCGCGAAAACAATATCAAAACTGGAATCTGGGAACTCACGATGCGGACGAAAACACGCGGCGTCGTGGTCGATATGGGCGATGGAGACGTTCAGCCGTCGATCGTAACGCAGATTCACGGGATCGGGATCGCACTGGTCGATACGGCGAACGCCGCGACGGTCGATGCGGCTACGATCTGGAACAATGAGTTTGACAAGATCGAACTCGAACTTGATTAGCATTTTAGGACTGTCAACTGTCGCTGGTGGTATCCAACGTTAACTGTCATGGCGACTTACTGGTCGTAGAAAAAACTACGCCGCTTAGGGTAGGTTGACTGCACCGCTCAAAGGCAGCGACTGACTACCCCTGCGCGAGATGTTGATGGCTCCGTTTATATCGGCATCCATCAGCGCCCCGCAGGACTTACAAGAGAATTTATGCTTTCGACGAGAACCGATTTCGCCGCAAGATGAACATGATTTGGACGTATTACGTGGGTCAATGAGAACCACTGCAATACCCGCTTGCTTGGCTTTATATTCGATCTTGATTCTTAGGTCATAAAAAGCCCAATTACCAAGCATCTTGCGCATTCGCTTTCCTTCGGCTCGGTCGCGAATACCTGTGAGGTTTTCAAGAGCTATGACTTGGTTGGATTGTTTTGCGGTCGCGACGATTCGCTTTGAGATGCAGTGATTCACGTCAGACATCATGCGCTTTTGCTTGCCACTAAGCCGTTTCAGGGTTCTCTTGCACCCTTGAGTGCCTTTTTTCTGCAAGCTTTTGCGCGTCCGTTGTCGAATCTCTCGCAGGCGATTTAGATCTCTGCCAGAAATGATTTCGCCATCAGATGTGGTTGCGATTCGGTTCACACCCATGTCAACACCAAGAACGCCGTCCGGCGTAGTGGGCGATTCGTCGGGTATCTCAATCACGAAATGAAGATAAAAGTCCTTTGTTTTCTTTTTATAGACCAGCATTCCCGCTGTAGGGAGCTGTCCTTTAAGTAGGTGGCGCTGATAATTGCCAAGCTGAAGCTTAATTTTTTGGCGACCTTGGATTGTGGAAATGGAGACGGTCTCGTTGCGTGGAATAAAGCGAATCAGATTCCTGTCTAGATCTAAACTTGTAGGGTGAAATTCGGTTGGCGGTTTCTTTTTCCCAAAAGACTGCGCGACGCGGGCGATTGCTCTAACAACGTAACTAGCCATTAACCCAGTTTTTTCTTTAACCGAGTAGTAGCACTCGTGGTGAATGTCGAATGCGCGACGTTTGCCGGTTTGATTTGCAACCTCAAGTACAAGATTGCAAGCGTTAGCGAAGACGTTTAACGTGTCTCGCAATGCCTCTTTTTGTGCCCTAGTTGGGATCATTTTACAGGCTACAGTCTTACGCATAAGCAGATAATATCCCATACACCGGCAAGCGTCAAGAGATGAACATCTCGGACGTTCGCCGACGAGAACATTAAGCCGTCGCCCAGAAAGCGACGGTTCTTTTTTTAGGATTATGGACGAAAACACATCCGCGAGTACGGAATCGGCAGCGCCGGTCGATTCGGGGGCTTCACAAGCCTCCACTGCTACATCCGCGAGTAGCACAGGCGTCAGCGAGCAAGTTACTGCACCCGCGCAAACGACGGATACCGCGACTGCGGAATCCACATCCGATGATCAAATCGATATTGGGTGGAAATTTGACGGTGAAGTCGAAGGCGAAGCTGTTGAGGCGAGCGAAGGCGAAGAGCCGGACGAGAATGAGGATTTGGTTGATTTAGCCAAAGATCCCGCCCTCGATCCGCAAAAAACGCCGGGGCTCGTTGAAGCGATTAAGAAGGCTCGGGCCGATCAAAAGGACGCCCGCCAGCAAATCCAATCCATCCGACAGGAAATCGAGGCCAACAACCAACGATTTGAGAAGTTCGGTGGACCGGAAGGGGCTCTGGCGTTCCTCGAACCACTTGCGCCGTTTATGGAAGGCGCTGAGGGTTCGGCCAACGGGCTTCTGCACGCAATTTATAAATCTTCCGCACCGGCCTATGAAAATCTGGTCGAGGAAGTCTATAAATCCGAACAGAAGTGGCTCGTTGAGCAGATGCAGAAAGACGGCCTCATCCCCGATGGGACAGCCACGAAATCGCAGCCATCCAGTTCAAATGTTAGCGCTGAAATTCTTGAAACCATCCCTGAATCCCTTCGGGACACGGCTTTACGACTCGCGAAAGAAAATCCTGAGTATTTCGAAGACCTGATTCTCCAGCCGGACGGCGTGCGTGATCACAATCTCAAACGAGAAAAAGATCTCAACGCGATGTCCGAAACGCAGGCGAAGCAGGAACGAGACGCTTACGAAACGCGAGTGAAAGAAGCCCAGACCTCGGGCCGTAAGATGATGGAAGATCTCAGCAATACCTATGAACAGGGTCACTACAAAGAACTAGCCAAATGGAAGCCATTCGGCGACAACTCGGCGGCGAACACTCGCCTTTACCGGGAAGTCGTTGAGGGGGCATTTTCGGACATCCTGGCCGACTCAAAGTTTTCACAGATGTACGAGGACGCGCATGGACTCCTGCAAGAAGCGCCGATGCTGCGACTTCAGCAACAGGAATTCAAGGCCGCGTCAAACGAGCGACAAGCAAGGGCGATGGCCCTGCAGTTCAATCGTCGTCTGGGTCAGCTCATCGGCGAGCGCGTGAAAGAGCGCGCATCAGTCTACTCCGATGCCCACAAATGGCGTGAACTTCAACGTCAGAAAGATCCACGCACCGAAGTCTCAGGCAAGGGTCAACCGCTCACGGGCTCCAACCATCAACCCACGAAGTCTAAATCACTGACCGCCGATGGGCGCATCAGTCAGGACTACGTGTCGGAACTTATTGAACGGCACAACCTCAAAAAAGTCTAAATGAGCTTTTGGTTGCCGTGGTGTTTCGGAGGAAACAACAATGGCAACGTCAGTTAATATCGCAACGATTCTGCCCGCGCTGGAACAGCTTACGGCGGAAGGCTTGCGCGATCAGTTCGAACAGGAGGGGCCGACTTACACCATGTTCGGCACCGCGTCCGCGCCGTTCGTCAACGGCAAAGGCTGGCGCATCCCTTCCTATCTGCGTCCGCCTACCGGCGTGTCCGGTATCTCTGAAGGCGGTTCGTTCGCTCAGCCCTCAACGGAAACGCTGGATGACATGTACGTCTCGCCGATGAACATGACGATGGCGTTCGAGCTGACGGGCCGTGCGCTGCGCAACGTCAACGATTCTTCGAGCCTGCTCAACGGGTTCAAAGATCTGTTGGAGAAACGCACGATCGCTTTGAAAAAAGAGGCGAATCGCCAGATGTTTAACGATGGAAGCGGCCTGCGCGCTACCTATCAGTCAAACAGCTCGGGCGTGCTGACTCTTCAGAACGCGATCGACAACGCGGCGGGCGCTTCCTTTGGGACCACCAAAGGCGGCATGCACATGGAAGTCAACGAATCGTATGACTGGTACGATTCGACCCTGGCGACCTATCGGGCCACGATTCGCCCCTCGGCGCGTTCGGCCAAAACCGTCACCATCCCGTCCGGCGCGGTTCCTGCCGGTCAGACGGCGGGCGACATCCTGATTCTCTCGAACTCGCTGTATAAGATGCCGCGTGGTTTGGCGTATATCGTCAACAACGATACCGGCATCTATCAGCTTCAGAGCCGTGCGACCTATCCGCAACTGCGGGCCGTCGTGGAGGATCTGAACAACGCCGCGATCACCGTCTCCACCTTCAGCAAGGTCAAACGGAACCTGATCGCTCGCGCTGGCGCTGGGAAAGCCAAAACCGTTGTCGCGGTCCTGAGCTTGGCGCAGGACGATGCGCTCTGCCGTCTCGGCCAGAACTTCAAACGATGGGACGGCGACGCCAAAACGTTCGACGGCTCGTTCGACAAGTTCCAGCACGGCGACACGATCGAGAAAATCGACCCGGATTGCGATGAGGACCGCATTTATCTGATCGTTCCTTCCGAAGTCAAACGGTACAAAGAGAAAGAATTTGGCCTGTTCGACGAGGATGGCAATCAGATCAGAATGCGCGCCGGTATCGCGGGTTACGGTTCGGACGCCTGGACGGGGGCCATCGGAGTTTTTCACAACTTTGGGAGCGAGGAACCCAGATGTCACGCGCTTATAAAGCGTTGCAATATGACGGGTTTGGCTTCTCAGGTTAGCGCAAATCTGTAGCCTAGAGCTTGCATCTTGACATGGCTCCAGTCCAATGATATTCTCCATTTAGGAGGTATCGATGGATCAAAAGCAATGCACAAAATGCGAGATCGTTCAGTCGCTTGAAGAGGACTTTGGTATAGATCGAAAATCGCCTGATGGGCGGAAGCGGTGGTGTAAAAACTGCTGCAAAGCCCATCAGCAACGATACAAGTTGGAAAATCGCGAAAAGATCAATAAAGCTTATCGCGATTGGTATGCAAAGAACGGAAACGGGGAACGCGTGCAGGCGTCTCATCGTCAATCCAACGAAAAACATCACGAAGAAATCATTCAACGTGATAGGGATCGATGGGAAAAACGAAGAGACGAGGTAAACGCAAAGAAGCGCGCTAAGCGAGCCGCCAATCCACAGCCAAATCGAGAGATGCAGCGGGAATGGCGACGAAACAACCCTGAATCAGTCAAGAAATCAATAGAAAAGCATAAAGAAAAGACAAAGGAACGGAGAAAAGCGGACCCTGAATTTGAGTCCAGGTTGCTCCTTCTTCGATCTTTTCGACGGCGACGCTATTACGAGAGGATTCGAGCAGAAACGCTCGCCGGTTACGGCGGAAAATGCTTCTGCTGCGGTGAATCCAATCCTGGTTTCTTGACTTTGGATCACGTCGAATCAGACGGCGCTCAGCACCGTAGGGAAGTCGGCTCTCCATCGCTCTATCGCTGGGCCATCAAGAATAATTTTCCTGATGTCCTACGACTAGCCTGCTACAACTGTAATGCGGGTCGGCAATTTCATAGCGATAACGGTGTTTGCCCGCATCGCAAGGTGAAACAAGATCCGGTCGTTTCCAGCGAAGCCCTTCTATACATCTAGCCATCTTCAGCGATAACCAGAATGTCTCAAAGCCTGCCAGCAATGGTGGGCTTTTCTTATTGCGCTCACAAGAGTGCAAGGAGGTGTAGCCTTGGCTACTTTGGCAAGTACCAATATTTCTAGCTTCATCGCTGCGGATAACGTGCAGCCGATCGCTTACGGTCAGTCCGGCCTCGTCGAAGAGGTTTTTCGTGTCGCTTCGGGCGGCGCGGCGGCTGACACGGTTGCGATCACGACTGCGGCTCTGCGATATATCGTGGACATCCGCTTGATCCAAACCAACGTTTCGGCGTCGGACAACCTGTCAACGCTCGCTTCCGTGGCCAATACCACGGTCACGGCGACTCTCGTTGCCGGTACGAACACGTTCGCTTCGTTCCTCATCCGCGTCATCGGTCGACGCGCCTAATAAGGGGGTGATCCTTTGGCAACTTTAGCTTTAACGCGGGTCACGGCCCTCTTCGCCGATCAGCCGATTCCCACTGCCGGATTCCACGAGGAATTTTGGCTTGTGGCGTCGGGTGGGGCGACGGGCGATACCGTGACGGTCACTCCTTTCAGGGGGCGGCTCGTTGCGTTTATCGAAGGCGGACCCTTATCAGCAACCAATAACGCGACACTCGCTCAAACTTCGATCACTGGCACGCTCGTCGGGGGTACTCTCACGATGGGCAGCTTTTTGATCCGTGCGACGGTCGTTGATTAAACAAGGTGGGCTATCGGGTATATATACCTGATAGCCCATTTTTCCTTCCCTTTGCAGGTATATATACCTCGCCTCATTCGTCCTGATGAACAATCAAAGTTTTACCTCGCATCCCGTGTATGACAACGAAGATCAGATTGTCAGCGCGGGAAACACGCCAAGCCCTGTCTCGCTTCGGACGTTCCAAAGACAAATCGATCGCATCGTCGGGAAATCTCTCGACGGGAAATCGAGACTGCGGATCGTCTGGGGGCAAGATCAAGAGAAAACCAAAATGTGGGTGATGGGTTTTTGGTCAATGCAGTATCCCTTCTATTACAGAGCGGATAAATCGGTCATCGGCCTTCCTCGATTCATCGTCGAAGAACTCCACACCAACAGCGAACTTCACAAAGACGACGCCTGGGAAAAGGCCCGCTACGAGTGGGACGGAATCAACAAGGTGGACGTTTTGGGGCCGCCGCCCGAAGGCGGGTTCTATACACGGCTTTTCGAGATTGCGCATCACGACGATCGATGCTGCGGCGGCGTTGGCGCGATTAAACACCCGGAACACGGGATTCTCGAATGCCACGGCGCTTATCGGGAACCGAATCAAACGGATCTCGATCGCATCCAGCGAATGCTCCAGCGGAAAGATCAAGCCTCAAACGAGGAAGTCAATCCGTCAGAGGACACGATTCGTCGGCGAGCGAAGGAAATGCAGGAAGCCCGCAATGAGCAGTGGACGAAGCAGACGCGAGACTCCATCGAAGACTTCTTCAGGACTCACGGCTGGCGCTTTACGGAGCAAGATCCAACGACGCTCGCGCACGGCAAATACCAGTTCATGGGCGGTCACTCCAAGTCTGGTATTTCGAAAGAAGATCTCAGGAAGGCTCGGGGCGAAATGAGCCCTGGCGAAGAGTGGACGCACGATATGTCAAAAGGCGCGCTGAACGATGAAGCCATCCGTGCAATGGCTCGGATGGAATATGAGCGTCTTTCAGCCGATGTGACCAAATCTCCAATTCAAAACGACTCAAAATCAGAAGGCGAGCGCCCGAAGAAATAGGGTCTCTATATAAGGTTCAACAATGGAAACGAATGCAGTTGCGCAGGCTGTGCAAACGCCGGTCAGCGCTTATGACGCTTTGAATAAAACTGAGGGAGCGCCCGAACGGGAACTCGACCTCAATGCCCCTCGATTTTTTGTCCAGATGGGGTGGAACTCCATCGAAGTCGACACGCACAACATCGTCAACCGGCGATTGCTGCGCGGCGACATTACCCCGTGCATCACGCGCCGACGAAGGGATCATCTCTGGTCGATCCCGGACGGAATGCTCATCCCCGGCAGCGAGACCCGCGACAAGGACGGTCGCGAGACGTGGGGAGACTATTACATTCACGCGCATCACGAAGCGGAAAGGCTATTGACGCTGGAAGGTTCAGCGGAGCGCAAAGACGGAATTTTTGAGGTGAAGGCGCTGACGGCCAATCCTCGCATTTTCGATTGGGTCGATCTGAACGCGACGTTCTATCCGAACGGGATCAGCAACATTCCAGTCAAAAACATGGATGTCGTGGCGTCTCTTCGCGCCCGGCTCAGCGCGATCGAATCCAATCCGGTTGGAGAGATCGTCATTCGCGCCAATCCAAACATGCCCGCCACGGTCAGACCGGAGCTGCTGATGATCGAGGTGGTCGCGATCGGTGAAGAGTTGGTGAAGGCCGCGTTGGCCGTCGATGCGGCTCAGCAATCGCGCCTTCGCGTGACGCATTCGGGGCTCTCCCTGAAGCGCGGAGACGAAGATTACAAACGGGAATACGACGCTGCGGATCTGGAAATGCTGCTCCGCACCGGCGTTCCACAGAAACACGACGAAGCCCGTATGACCAGCACGGCGCTGAATATGACGAGCCAAGCGCTCGATCGTTTGGCGGACGGCGGCGGCGGGAACAATTCAGGCATGAACGCCGTGCTTGAACTCATGCGACAACAGGGCGAACAGTTCGCGCAACAGATGGCGCAGATGCGAGAGGAAGTGGCGAAAGTCACCGAACGCGCATCCCGCGCCGAAGCGCAATTGAACGGTCTGAAGTCGGAAACCAAGAAAAACGGTAAAGACAAGTCTGAGTAATGCCAACAATCGCGCAAAACATCCAGCGGGTTCGGATGCTTCTGGGGAGACCTCTTCCGGGGTCTCCCACAGATGAACTCATCATCAATCAGTTGATTGAGTCGCTTATGCATCATTCCAGTGAACTGACCAGCGTGTCGGCTCACTGGAATGTGGCGCACGGCGTCCTTTCGACTTCAAGCGGTGTTGAGGACTATCAAATCACCCTTCCGAACTTTGGGCGTCCGTTCCTGGTTTACACCAAGGACGATTCAGATCCCTATCACGTTCGGATCGAGATCCCGTTTACGCTCCTGCAAAACGCGGATCGCCAGTATAAAGGGCCGCAACAGTCCTTTTCCTCTTCGAAGCATTCAGCGGCTGAGATCGGGTTTTATCGAACCGATCAGGTGATGTATGCGCGATTCATCCCAATCCCCAATCAGGCGGGGGATTACGAGATCTGGTATGACCAGAACTATCAATACTCCGGGCCGACTGACGCGCCCGGCATCGAAGCCTTTCATCATCTCGTGAGAGCGCACGCCGCGCTTTCGCTTCTTCCTCACACCGAATGGCACGGGGTTCGATTGACGCACGAAATGCGAGAGTGGAACGCAAAGACATCGATGCTCAGTCAAACCCTCACCATGAACATGGGGCTCTATCAGAAACAGTTCAACGAATATAGAGCGCAAATGACCCGTGAAGGCGTCAGCTCGAAACTTCCCTATGGATGGGAGAGCGAGCAGGACTTGATGGGCGCAGGCCGAATGATTCCGGGGATTGGCTGGTAATGGCGACAAACTACAACAACATCCTGGCGGACGTGGTTTTTGCCCTGAATATGGCCAAGTCGGTTGACGCCTTTGAGGCGCAAGCCGTCTATGGCCGATATGTCGGCGGCACGGCTTTTCTGACAGATAACGCAAGCGCTGATTGGGTCGTGGCGCAGGTTCAACAGGCGATTGTCGATGTTGAGTACGAGATCATTGCGGCGGTTTGCTTCAATGAGAAACACCCGGAACGCGGAACTTTTATGGCTCCGTCTTCCACGATCCTTCCGGGCGCGAACATCCCGCAAGCCTCCTCGCTGGGCATCCCGTTTATCGGGCCGATCGCCTACATCGTGGAAGCGACCACGAGCTACATCATGACGCCCCGGCCAATGCAGATCGTTCAATGGGCGCTACGCAACGACAATCAGGCGTACAGCTTGCCCGATAAGCCGTTGGTCTGGTGCAACGCGGGCGGAAAGCTTCTCTTCAATGCCGCTGGCGCTGTCACCTATGCGCCCGCCGTGGCTAAGGCCGCTTTTATCGGCACAGCCAATATCCGATTGCTGGATTATCACCGAACCGCAATCGTCGCGGGCTCCGTCTTCCGCCTCGCCGGGAAAGAGGGAGCATGGGGCGATATGGTCAGGATCTACGGCGAACAATATCTCGCGCATATGGCGATGGTGCAGGGCGCTCCGAACTCCATCGCAATGCCTGAACCTTCTAAAGTTTAATGCCAATTACAGCCACAGAACTCAATCAAAGAGCCCTTCTGTTTCTAGGCGCGGGCGAGCGCGATAGCGTTTGGCGCGAGCAGGAAGTAGAAGCGAATCAGGCCATTATTCTTTCGCTCCATCAATTGGGGCGAACGATCGCAGAGGATGAAAGCCGGTTTGGCCAGCTACAACAGGACTACACGGTCACGCCGGACGCAAACGGCGTCGCCAACGTGGCAACGGCGGTTGGAGCCCTCACCGGCGAAGCGGACATCATTTGGGAGTCGATCAGGAATGGTCGCGTTCGCACGTGGGATGGGACGTTTATTGGAAACGATCTGAAATATATCCCGGACACGCACGACTTTGAGGCTTACGTTCTGCCCGGATGGCAGTATTACACGCTGCGCGGTAGCCGAATCTATGTCCGCGATTCGCAGGGCGACTACAATACCGACAAATCCAACATCGTTGGAGATCTGCTTATTACAGCCAATTACACGCCGTCAATTGGAAACATCGAACAGCTTCCCGATGATCTGATTCCAGAAATCATCCGCATTCACGCCGCGATGCTCGCAACCAAATTCGAGTCGAAACTGATCAACAAACCGGTATAAATGGCCAGTAAAATTCAAAAGTTCACCACGCTAACGGCGCTCAACGGCTACAAGCCTTCTCAATCGGTCGGTGGGCCGGATGCGGACCCGAACTCGATCTACAGAGGCTACGATTTCTGGATTCGAGCGGGAGGGATTTTAAAGCCTTGTCGCGGGACGCTTCCGATCTCAGCCAACGAGACAGGCCCGCGCATTTGGCCGCTCGATATTTACCGGGGTTCGTTTCGCGGTGGGACGCTATTAAACCGTCCTCCGAAGCGACAGGCGCTGGTGCGGTATCAGAAATCGGCGCTCTTCTATCTAAGCGAAGATCCTAGTGTGCAGGTGATCATCAATGAATCGACCACGACGCCTTTCAACCTGACGGGCGTTGTCACCTCGCCAATTCCCGGCAAGATGCGCGTGGCGATCCAGAACGGAACGAGCTTTACCCAATACGAAGCGGGCTTCGATGCGCCGGTCTCGATCGGCGTGGCGGCGGCTCAGCCGGGCGGCGTGAAGGGAATGACGGGGCGTGTTTCGGTTCGCATCGCGGCAAAGCGGATGGCGACGGAGACGGTCAGCAACCCTACGGCGGCGTCTGTTTTCGATCTGGATGCGGCGGGCAATAACCGGATTCGCGTGGCGCTTCCGACGATGGTTACAGGACAGGACGCTTGGGTTTTCGGCGGCACGTTCTGGAATCTGGGCGACTATGGGCCGTGGTATGTCATCCGGGAAAGCAAGACGAACCTGATTGTGACGGCGTTCAATGGAAGCGGAGTCGTGACCGTCAATGGCGACGATAATGCATCCACGAGCCTGCAGCCGGGCGATCTGATCGTGATCGCGGGCGATCTTTCGTATGTGTCAAATGTGAATCCGCCGACTTCGACCACGTTCAATCTCGCGTCGGACCCGGCAGGCAACGTTCCGAAAGTATGGCCGGGCGGTGATGGTACATATACCTGCACGCTGCTCGAAGCCGTCCTGGATTGGCGCGACGGGGAAATCGGTGGTCCTAACGGCGATTCCATCATGGAATTCGACAACGATGCGCCGCCGATTCTGGATGGGGTGATGCTCTTCAATAATATCCCGTTCGGCTGGCAGGGAAACCAGATCTTTCCTTCGAAAGTCGGCAACCCTGAAGCCTACCCGATTGCTCGACGCCGAATGACGCAGAGTGGTTCGGACATCGTAAACATTCTGGCGGGGAATGCTCGGATCTACGTGATGACCACGAGCGGTCTTGAGATTGTAATTTTTACACAGGTGGATTCGGACCCTTACTTTCTCAAACAGATCTGGGGTTTTGGCTTCTCATCGCCAACGCAAGGCGTCGTGGCGGACGGCGTATTTTATGGAGCGGTCGGTACTCCCACGGGGGTTAAGGTCATTCGCACGCGAGAGGATCAATCGCCCGATTTGACGTTCAGTCAGCCGGTTGAATCGGACATGCTGGGATGGAATATCAATAACGTCGTGATGGCGATCAATCCACGCGAAGGCGCGGTGTTGGCGATCCACAACGACGGGACAAACACAACAATCATTCCCTATATGCTGCAAGACGGATTCTGGTCGATTCCACAGCGGATTTCCGGTCAGGTTGTGTCGGCGGCGACGGTGCAAAACAATTGTGAGTTGTCGGTGTTTACCGGTATTCAAGGACTTGTCTATCGGCATGAAAATGGCGATGGGAATATCGCCCGCATTGCGGTGTGGCCGTTTCTGGATCTCCCTACCGATACGCTTAGGAAGACAATCAAACGCCTTCAAATTGTCAGTACAGCGCTTGTTCTGGGATTGAAGGTCATCAAGCCGGGTCAAAATATTCCTGATCCGATATTCGGTGTTCCCGAATTTGCCTTGACCACGACATCAACCGCCGTGGCATCGAACAACGTGGCCTTCCTGAACGCCCAGCAAGCGGCGCTTTATCAGGTCGCGGTCGGTTCGTTTGGACCGGGAACTGAGATCTCTGAAATCAACCTGTTCGGAATCATCAACGACATTTGGAGATAGATGGCAAGTACACCTATTGGCAGCGGCATTAGCGCCGAAGATTTCGGCTATTTGAACGCAAAGAATCGTGGGAAAAGCAATCGCAATATCCCCGGTGCTGGGCGTGGCTTGGATGCAAGTCTTGGCGCGCTGCAGGTTCACAACTTTCCGATCTCCGCGATTCTGACAGCGGAAGCGACTTTGGATTTTCCAAACACGGCGGCGCAGAACAACGCAGATCTCACGATCCCGGTTCCGGGCGCGCAAGTGGGCCATCCGGTTTTCGTGGGTGGGCCAGTACCGCCCGATGATAGCTGCTTTACAGCGTTCGTATCGGCGGCTGGGGTGGTGTCGGTAAGATTTAACAACTACTCGGCAGGTGCGATCAATCCGGCGTCAGGAGCTTATCGGATTGTTGTCTTTGTCTACTAGGCGGATGTTCGTGATGTACCAGGGCGCAACCTTCTCTTCGGGAGCCTTGGCGTCAAAAACAACTGTATAGAAAAACCGCTCCCCCGAAATGAAATCCGTTCCGCTTACCGTGGCTTTAAGGAAGCATCCTTTAACTGCGGGCGGTGGGATGTAAGGGGCGAGCGCGGCTCCAGCGGATGCAGCGCAAAAAGCTTTAAGAAATTTTCGTCGGTTCATTGTATTCGCTGTAGTAGTGATAGCGGGCGTGCTTGCCATAGCAAGATAGGCTCATTTGTCGAATGCATTCAAGTTCGATTTCTCGCATTCGCCGACTGAGCAAAGCCAACATGCGGGCTCTTGCTGTTGCTTCGGAAATAGCAGTAGGGACAGCGGCTTTAGGCTGCGGCCCGATCATAGCGCCAGCGGATGCGGCGATAGAGGCTTTCAAGAAATCCCATCTCTTCATCTTCATTGTCCTCCATAAGACGATCGTAGGCGGCTTTTTGGGCAGATGACATCATCACGATCAAAGGCGGCGGCGGCTCGCGCATCTGTTGAATCATTTCATCGCGCATTCGTGCAAACATCTTCACGGTGAGGGGGCCGCAATGTCCCGTCGTGTTGCTCGTAAAAAACGGTAAGCCTTTGACTGCATTTGTTCGAATCGGCGGGATCGAGGCGGGCAATGCTTCGATGATCGGTTTGGCGACAACGGTTCCAACGACGGCGGCGCTGAACGCTTTAAGAAAGCTTCGCCTGTTCAATCTAATACTCCTCGTATTTCAATATACATCGTGGGAGGCGGTTCGTTGAGACAGCGAAGGTATGCCCGGCTTTCACGACAAAAATAAGCACGCTCTTTTGGATTTGGCCATCGCTTCCATGCCTCTTCTTGACTGATCCATTTCATTGAAACGTTATTGAAATATTCGATCATCATTTCCCAATCGGTGTTTACAATGAACTCGCTGTAGGTCGCTGGGAATACAGGCGCGGCGGCGGCGACAGGCTTAACGAGACTTGCGCCAACAGCAACGCCAGCAAAAGCCGTCAAAGATTGTCTGAGAAATTTTCTTCGGTTCATAGATGGATTCTACTACAACTTTACCGGACGTAAAGCACTATCAATGCGATGCATTTGAGGTTAAAGAGGCGTCCGACGATCGCGAAATGCACGATATGATCTGGTCCTGGCACCTTCGCCGACCGGGTTTTACTTTCCCTGCAGACGCCGGGCCGGACAGCTATATCGGCCCTGAATGGCGCAACTACTGCTTCTACTTCGACGGTACGCCGCTCGTGTGCGTTTCAGCAGAAGAAAAGCGCGCCTATGGCTACGAGATCCACGTTGCAGCCGCGCCGGGCTGTCATCCTAAATATGTGCGTCAATCCATCAAATGGGTTGGCGATCTTCTAACCCGTAATCCTTGCCGCATGGCGTCCTGGTGTCCGGCCTATCACCGGGCGGCGGTTCGGCTCAATCGTCAATTCTTGCGATACGAACGCGATTTCACGACAGACGATGGAACTCTCTGGCGTGGATTCGGTGCAGATCAAACCTACTGGAATCAAAGACATAACAATGGGAAGCAAAACGAAACAACTGCCGTTTGAAAATAACAACGAGTACGCGGAGTTTAAAGTCTCGGACACGCCGGACATCATGGCGGCTCGTAATGCGCCCGCGATGGACCCTGGCCTTGCGCCGACTCTTCAGCGCCAGTTTGATCGCTCGCAACAGGTCAATAAAAACCGCTTCTCCAACGCATACAATCAGGACGTGCCCAGCGCGGCCCGGATGGCGATGAGACAGCAAGCCGATCGAGACTCAGCCGCTGATTACGGGGCGAACGTCGCACAAGCCTCCGACAACGCCAACACGCAAAACTTCCAGCGCAAATTCAACCTCGCCAGTTTAACCCGACCGCAATACATGCAGACGAAGGGCGTTGGGTTTAACTCCCAATCCCAACCGGGCTTCCTGCAACAGCTCGCAGGCGGCGCGGCTTCGGCTGCGGGCAGCTTTATCTAAAATGAAATACCAGCTCTTGTCCACCTTTGGGCTATGGGCCGCGTGCCTCATTGTCCATGTCCTCGCCGCTCCTCTTTGGATTCCATCAACAACTCTTGAAGCCTACAAGAACGCGAAGTGCGAAACGGATTGCCGGATCGCCCGCGTGCTTTGGTATTCAATCGGGTTCATTTGGTTCGTAAACCCGCAGACACCTAAATGGTCGCAACGACTGCTTGGCGTGGCGATCTTCGCGGCGGGCTCGGCCCTGTTGATCTGGGCAATGCGGAGCAATCCGTATTTTCGTCCCTCGATCGAGACGCCAGAACAGATCATCGCGGATGGGGCTTATCGACATATGCGGCATCCCGGATATTTGGGAATGGTCGCGATGGGGTTTGGAACGATGACGATGCTCGGCAGCGTGCTTAGCGTCGTGCCGCTTTTGATCTACATCGAGCTGATACGTCAGCGAGTGATGGAAGAGAATCGCCAACTTTACGGAGATTAAGAATGTACGGATCACAATTAAAAATCGCGCTTCCTGGCTTTGCCAGCTTGAGCGGCGTTACCACAGGGACCGGTCGCCCGCTTTCTGTGAACGATATGTTTCGTTTCGGCTGGATCGTGACCTATACGGCGGGCTCTGCCCCAACATCTGGGACCGTCATCATCGAATGCGCTCCCACGCCGGACTACGCGGGCACATGGTTTATCCTGCAGACGATCACGCTTGCCAACGTTGTCACGGGCGCTGAAGGCGTCGGCCAGCGCGACAACGGGGCGGTTGGCTTCGTTCGGGCGCGCATCGGCACCAACGCCGATCAAGCCATCAGCGTCTTCTTGAACGGCCTCGTCTAATCCCTCCTCCTCCCCCTCAATCAACAATTTCGGAGAAACAATGAAAACCTTTTTGAGTTTTGTCGTCGTGGTGTTTTTGGCCCTGTCCGCTTCTGCGCAGAACAGTGATGTTTACTACGGGAAGCCCAGCAATACGGTGATCCGTGTTCTCGGCAACCACGCCGAATTGGGGGCTGTCGTGGTCCCTGCCGTTGGAACAGTCGTCGTTCAGAGCAATGCGCCCAAAGTCGAAGTCTTTGGCGGATATTCCTTTCACCGCGTCGAAGGCGTCAATTTCAATGGCGTCAATGCGGCTGCGAGCTACAATTTCCTCGATAACCTGGGCGTCGTTGGCGACTACAGCCTGAACTTCGGTCCGGCTGATTCGACCTATCAAACCCTGACATTCGGCCCGCAGTATTCGGTTCGTAAGGGCAGCTATACCCTGTTCGGTCGCGGTCTCGTTGCCGGGAGCCGTTTGGGCGTGCTCGGCAGTTCGGGCTATGCCTTCACTCTCGGCGGCGGCGGCGGGGTCGACTTCAAAGTCACCGATTCCATCTCGGTTCGCGCCGTCCAGGTCGATTACCTGGGTCATCGAAACAATGGCGCGTATGGCGATGGCTTCCGCGTTTCGACCGGCTTCGTTTTCGGCAAATAACCCTTCCTGCTTTCTATCCACCTATCCCAATCGCCTGTGAGACGCATCCATTTTTACGGCGTCGCCATCACGATAATGAAAAAGCTATTAGTCCTTTTTGCGGCGCTGTGTGCGCTCATGCTCTGGGAGAAGCCTGCGTTTGCGACAGAGGTTCAGATTTCAGTTCAAACCCTTTCGCAGCTTAGCTTCAACCCAACGACAATCGGAAGTGACCGGACGATCACGGTCTCCGCAACAAACTTGAGCTTTACCATCACGTCGGCGGGGATGTTCCCGCCGCAGGCGGTTGGGCTAGGTGGATTTCAGATCTTGATCGACGGCGATCAGTATCAGGTCGAAAGCGTGGCGTCCACGTCCTCGGCCAACTTGACGACGCAGTTTGCGGGCTCAACCGGTTCCTACAGCGTTACGTGGTACAAATGGGTCGAACTGCGGACCTATAACGTTTCGTCGTTTAGCTGGCAACCGTTGAATTCGTCGGAGATCATTCAACCGGGAACGGTCGGAAGCGGCGCGTGGTATAAGCGCGTGGCCTGCTCGATCACGAATCCGGGCGGCGGGAATATCCTCTGGATTCCAGCGTTCACAATCAGCGCCACGACGGATAGCCCGTCAAACAATAGCGCTAAATATTCTTTCGTCTTCTTCCGCACGGATGGCTCGTTGCTGCAGTATTTCACTTGCGGGGCGACGAATCAGCTTGCAGTCCCGCCAACAACGCCAACGACGCTTGCGGCGATCTGCGCCTGGAATGCCGCGCCAGCGATCATTCCTCCCAATAGTGACGCCTACAGCAAGGCGCAAATCGATCAGCGCTTTCCTTCCTGCTTCGCCAATGCACTCCCTTACTATCAAGCGACCGGCAATGTGATGTCCTGTCTGACCCTTGGGTCGGGCCTTTCGATCACGAACGGCATCATCGATTCGTCGGGCGGCTCGGGCGGCTTGGCTGACCCTGGCTCCAATGGCGTCGTGGTCAGGACGGCGCTAAATACGACCGTGGCGCGTGCCGTGACCGGAACGGCGAACGAGATCACCGCGACGAACGGAAACGGCGTCAGCGGCAGTCCCACGCTCAGCATCGCGGATGCCTTTGACATCTCCGGGAAGACATCAACCGCTCCGATCAAAAAAGGAACGGCTCTACCGGGAACCTGCTCCATCGGTCAGTTCTTTTTCGACACGGATGCGACGGCGGGTTCAAATCTTTTTGCTTGCACGGCTTCGAACACGTGGACGCTTCAGGGCGGCGGTGGTGGGTCGATCGGGCCGGGCACGACGGGGCAGGGCGCTTACTATGCGTCAAACGGTTCCGCCCTTACCGCATTCACCTACAGCACGAGTTACTTCACACCGGGCGCAACGCTCTTCCCGAAAGGGATACGTGAAGCGATCAACGTTAAGCTTGATTTCGGGTGTGTCGGCGACGGGGTTGCCAACGATCAAACCTGCATGGCGAATGCGATCACGTCAGGGCTCAGCACGGGCAAACCAATCTATGTGCCTGCGGGAACCTATCTTGTTACGGGGCTAACGCTGGCGGGCCGTACTCGGATGTTCGGCGATTACGATCAGCGCCCGATTATCAAATCGACCAGCAACGCACCGATCATCAATATGATTGGCGACGGCGGTATCGAGTTTCGCGGGCCAACGCTTGAGGACGTTCAGATTCAAGGCGCGGTTGGCGCGGGCTCAAATCAAATCGGGCTCAATGTTACCGATGTGACTTTCGTTCACTCGATCCGGGTCAATCAGGTCACGATCATCGATACCGGTAGCTATGGCCTGTTCGTCGGCAACGCCTACAGTTCGAACTTCTCGAATATGTTTATCGAGAACAACGCGAACTATCCGCTCTTATATGACGGCGCGAACATGCCGACAAATCATTTCGAGAGCATTTATGTCGGCAACCTGCGCAATACCGCGCCGACTGGCTACCGAATCAAATCAGGGCGCTTCGATTGCACGGGCTGCAACGGCGTCAACAACATTCCCACGGGCTCATCCATTATGACGCTCGGTCGAAAGTCGGGCGTCGATGGCGACGTGACTAATGGCCCGGCGTTCATGAGCTGCCACAATTGCAACTTCGAATCCTACAACGTGTACGGCGTTCGCCACTATTCCGACTCGGCGAGTGACATCACCGGCTATTCGACCTTCGCGGGCGATCCGGCGAATCTTGGCAACCTGCAGCCTCTGGCCTACGAGGTGATCGCGGGCAACTTCCCGGACTTCACGCCGCGCCGTGGCCGCATCAGCGATACAACGGTTTTCGGCGATGGCGGCTATGCGAACTACGCCAACTCTCAGCCAATTCATTCAACAGGCGGAATCCCGCCCGTGATGACAGAAGGGATGGGGCCGGGCGTGGCCAGCGAACTCGCCACTGATCCCGTTGCGACTTATTACGATCACACGCTCTCATCCGTGCAGCCGTTGAAGCGGGCCGATGGGCTCCATAAGCGTTTCACCGTCACGGGCACGACTGCGTTTACTCGGTCATCTGTTCGCTACATCGAAACGAACTGCGCCGCGCCCTGCACGATCACGATCCCGTGGCCCGGCTGGTATAGGACGGGTGAGGAGATCACGATCAAAGACATCGCGGGCAACGCGGCGACAAATAACGTGACAGTCGTTGCAGCGTCGGGCGGCTTTGTGAATGGCGCTGGCTCTTTCGTGATCAATAAGAACAGCGGCTGGATTAAGGTGATGCCGAATGACACCTCCACCGATTGGCGGATCGTCGGCGTCGGCACAAACGCCTTCCCGGTCTATAGCGTTGGATCAGCGGGCGGGTTTATGACCTGTTGGAATTCAACAGGGGTCTCGCTTACCTTCTGTTCGGGCCTCTTCGATCTTGGGGCCGGTACGACGGTCAGCACTGGAAACTTCATCTTCAATACCGACAACGCCAACGACATTGGCGCATCGGCAAGCAATCGGCCTCGAACCGGATACTTCGCCACATCAATAAGCGCGCCACGGGTGATCTTGCCAGCTATCGCATCCGGCTCGATCGGTACACCTGCGAACGGTCAAATCCTCTACTGCTCAAACTGCGCCGTAACCGGACCAGGGGATAATACCTGCGCTGGCGGCGGGACCGGCGCGATAGCCTTCCGGCTCAACGGCGTTTGGCGCTGCTTCGACGCTCAAAACTAGCCTCTCACAACTCCGACAATTCCTAAAAATCACACGTGATGAAAAAGCTTGTTCTTATCGTTCTCGCTTTGATGGCGCTAGCTGCGCCTGCTTATAGCCAATACACGCCGCCAATTACGGTTTGTGACGCAACACTTGCGCCGACAGCCTGCATTCCGCAGATCACAAAGATTGTGGTCGATACCGGTACGCTGCAGATTCAAGGCAAAACTGCGCGCATTTTCACGTCGGGCGGTGGAGGCGGCGGCGTCACCTCCGTCTCGGGACGCACGGGCGACGTTGTGGCCGTGTCGGGCGACTACACGTGGGCGCAAATCAATAAGACGACTTCCAGTCTTGCGGACATCACCACGCGAAGCGCGGCGGATCTCTCGTCGGGCATTCTGCCCTTGGCGCGG
>JACCDR012491689.1_pt1 | contig 21414 bp, 14 predicted proteins | sample 7446431 | NCBI WGS metagenome assembly JACCDR01 (sample SAMN15323443, study PRJNA562643) | freshwater metagenome | isolation source: river surface water | place: USA:Blue River Watershed | collected 2017-08-17 | reverse complement strand
TGCCATAGTCGAATGGGCTAATCGTTGCACTCGACGCACTTTTTATATTTTCCGCGTAGGCGCTACCGAAATAACAACAGCTGCAGATGATAAGTATAAACCCTCTAAATATCATAATTATCACCCTCGACGCCAAGTATGAAATTTCTCAACCCACACTAACAATTTTTTGGGCGCATGAGCTCGTTTCCACTCGCCGGCTACATATTTATTGGCTTCCGACAAAGTCGGGTAAATATGAATGGTACTGAGTATTTTGTTAAGCCCCAAACCCCATCTCATTGCGGAAACAAACTCCGTTATTAAATCGCCCGCGTGCTCTCCCATAATAGTGACACCCAGAATCTTATCTTTTCCTGGAACGGTTAAAACTTTTATAAAACCGTAATTGACACTATCAACCATTGCCCTATCCAAATCATCTATGCCATAGCGAGTCACTTCATAAGGAATATTTTTTTCTTTTGCTTCACGCTCACTCAAACCAACCCGTGCGATTTCGGGATCCATAAAAATGGCCCAAGAGATCACACTATAATCCACTTTGAATTTTCTCACGACTCCAAACAGGGCATTAACTGCCGCGTACCAAGCTTGATGTGCAGCAACATGAGTAAAAGCATAAGGCCCGGCAACGTCTCCTGCAGCAAAAATATTCGGGTAAATGGTTTCGAGATATTCATTGGTTACAACGGTCTTCTGAGTTGGGATACCGAGATCCTCCAAGCCAAAACCTGTCAATCTAGGGGCTCGCCCTACAGCGCAAATTAGCGCGTCAAATTCAATTGATCGAGTGGCGCCATCACTTGCCAAAAAAATGGATTTGATGTCGCCATTTTTTTCACATCGAGTTGCTTTGTGATTAAGCAATATATTTACACCGTCTTTGGTAAGTGCCGAAAATGCGAAATCAGAAACCTCAGGATCTTCATTTGATAAAATTCTTCCGCGACTTTCTATTTGAGTTACTTCCGCACCCAAACGAGCGAAAGCTTGCGAGAGTTCAACTCCGATAGCGCCACCCCCTAGCACCACGATGCGTCGTGGAATATTTTCCATTGCTGCGAATGCATCCCATAAAGTATCGCTTGTTAAAAATCCAACATCTTGTAAGCCAGGCAAAGAGGGAGTGACGGGGACAGCGCCAGACGCTATTACTATACTGCGAGTCGTTAAAATTTCTTTGCTGCCATCTGCGTTCAAAATTTCAACTGCCCAAGGTGTAACAATACGCGCATATCCCCTGCGTACATCAACACCTAATTTAGTATAACGCTCAACACTGTCATGTGGCTCCACATCATTGATAGCGGACTGCACACGCAGCATAATTTTTTTGAACGAGAACTTAGGCTCAACTGCGTCCACACCGTAACGCTCAGCATTGCGAAATTGATGAGCTACCTTGGCACTTTTTATCAAGGCTTTACTGGGCACACATCCAACATTTAAACAGTCGCCTCCCATTTTGTGCGCTTCAATCAATGTCACTTTTGCTTTCACCGCCGCCGCTATATAGGACGTCACTAAACCTGCTGAGCCAGCGCCAATAACAATTAAATTTCTATCGAATACTGTTGGTTTAGTCCATTTAGCATAAACACGACGGGCTTTCCAACTATTCAAAATTCGATGAATCGCTATTGGAAACACACCCAAAAGCACAAATGACAGCAGAAGAGGAGGTGACAAAATTCCAGACAAACTGTTGAGTTGCGCCACTTGCGTCCCAGCGTTCACGTAAACGAGTGTGCCCGCCAACATCCCAATTTGGCTAACGCCATAGAAGGTGATGGCTTTCATGGGAGTAAGACCCATTAAAAGATTGATCAAAAAAAAGGGAAACACAGGAATTAAACGAAGAGAAAATAAGTAAAATGCACCTTCCCGCTCTACGCCTTCATTAATTGCGTTTAACTTTTCGCGAAAGCGAGACTGAACTGAATCGCGCAATAAATAGCGCGCAGTTAAAAATGCAAGCGTGGCGCCAACGCTAGATGCAAAAGATACAATAATGCTTCCCCACAAGAAGACAAAAAGGGCTCCGCCTGCCAGAGTCATTATGGCTGCACCAGGCAATGAAAGCGCAGTAACAATCACATAGAGAATGAAAAAGCAAACACCTAGCAGCAGCGGTGATTGATCCCGTATTTGAGAGAAGGAATCAACACTCGCCTTTAGTTCCGCCAAAGTAAAATATTTATTTAATTCCAGTGCAAAAAATGCCACGACGACCAATGCAATAATGGTAACCGCCATCACTTTTTTCATGCATGACCACCATCTACTTTAATCGTATCGGCAACCAAAGAACCACCGCAACTCGAACCGCTTCCTGCAGTACAGCCAAAACAATGTTCAGCCACGCGAATAGCGCCGCCTTCGGGATCCTTTACTAAAAGATCGCGTAAATGAGGTCTATTGGTAGCAAATACATTACGCGGAACAGCCAAACCTAACTGCTGATTGAAATCGCAATCGGATAAATTACCTTGCCAGTCCACACTAATTAAATTGCGACACATGACATTTTCTAGGTTTCGCGGTGCATAATTATCTTTTAGTAACTGGATGTAATTATTAAATGTGCCTTTTGATATCAACATGGAGCCAAACCGCTGAATAGGCATATTGGTCAAAGCGAAAAGATGATTGAATTCAATTCCAAAATGTAACAACAATTCTCTTTTGTAATCGATCTCCAACTTTAATTGATCTGGCGGCAATACAGGGCCTTGTGGATTGTAAACCAAATTGAGTATTAGCCCGCTATTCGCCTTTCCATAGCCTAGTTTATTTAATGTTTGTAATGCGTGTATGCTTTTATCAAAGGTGCCTTTACCTCGTTGCTTATCAACATTATCAACTGAGTAGCAAGGTAGCGAGGCGACTATTTCCACCTGATTTTCTGCTAAAAAATTAGCAAGATCTTCTTGATCTGGCTCGCTGAGAATCGTTAAATTACATCGATCAATAACCCGAACATTTAATGCGCGCGCTGCTGATACTATCTCGCGAAAGCCGCTGTGTAATTCTGGCGCACCGCCAGTAAGGTCCAAGGTGTCTATATTGCGTATTTTCAAAACGCTCGGAATAAGTGCGAGTGTTTCAGACGACATCATTTCCGTCCGAGTTGGGCCAGCATTCACGTGACAGTGCACACAGGTTTGATTGCATTTATATCCCAAATTCACTTGTAAGGTGGTTAGTTTGTAACGTTGGATACTCGGAAAATCCGAGATTTCTAGCAAAGGCAATGTGGCGTGCATAATATCCTGTGAGGGCCAAGCGGCGCGTTAGGTTGTAATGGAGAAATGGTATCGCTCTTTCAGTTACTAGAGAGAACTCAACGACATTTGTTACACGATTTCTAAAATTTGTCTAGATTCCGATGAGATTTGCCCAAATGCAACCAAGCTAATGGGCAATTATAGGCAGCAATCAATTGCTTTAATGGGTGTATCGCCTATGCAATGAGAAATGCAAACTAAATGAAAATGTATCGCCGGTAATCCCAGGGGGCATTTTGGGAAAGGGGGTTGATTGATTGATTGCCTTGAGCGCGCCTTTGTTTAAAACTGAGCTTTTAGTTTCATTGGTTGGAATAACTTCTTTAACAGCCCCGTTGCGGTCTATAACAATATCAAAATTGATACTATCAGTCGCTGTCTCATCCGTTAGAATTACAGGATAAGCCACATTTTTTTGCACCCACTCAGTCAAGGCTGCCAAATAATCACGTTTTGCAAGAAAACTGGCGACAGTTAGGGTTTCATGTACTTCTTCAGACTCTTTAACGTCGGGCTCAGAAACAGGCTGCGGGGCTTGCGTTTCAACTTCTGCTTTAGGAACCTCTTTTACGGGTATTTGGGCAACCAATTTAGCTTCAGGTTTCTGAACTGGCTCGGCGGATTTTTCAACTACTGGTTTAACCGATGATACGGCTTTCGAACTTTTTAAAAGAGAGCTAGCATCAGAACTTTTTACAGCCGCCGCTGCATCAACAACCGCATTTGCTTTGGCACCGCCGCCGACTTTCCAAGCTTTAATTTCATCAATGCGTTGTAGGCTAGGCTTAACATTAGAAAATGCAACTATGAGATCTCTTGGCTTTTCCTTTTCTCCCATTAGCAAATCTGCTTTAGCTCCAGAAGAAGGCGGCACAGGGCCAATCCAAGTACGCAAAAGCATATTAAAAAAATCTTCTCCAGGAAATGTTTGCAATTCCACAGCATTTAATGTCAATGAGGTTCCTTTGCCAGGAAAGTACTCAATGATTAATACATCGCCTTTAACTAAGTTACCTTTTAAGCTATCGGTGAATGCAATTACTTGAAATGCATTTTTGTAAACCTGTTCTTTGGAATTATTTGTAGAAACACTGTATACCAAGTTTTGTACGAAACCATGCACAAATAATTTCGGCATAGTTACATGAATTTCCATACGCCTTCTCATAGTGTTATCCAGCAATTTATCTGGCTGATCAGACGGCCTCTCAGCATAGATGGACATATAGTACTGGTCTTCTTTTAAATGCTCATACATTGCAATTCCATTCAGAGCTAAATCTGCTCGGGCATTCTGTGGGCTAAGAGCCAGCACTAACAACACAAGGCAATTGCTTATAGCCAAAAAACCTTTGCAAAATAATTCGCTATACCTTTTACCAAAGCATGGAGTGCAATACACCAAATGACAAACCAATTTATAAAGTAAACGAACCCTAGGATACAATCCTAGGGTCACGCACTTTTCATTTTTGATTCTATTAAAGATCATGAATATAGTATCCAAGATACAATCGTTAAAGTACCAGGCGATAAAATTAGGCTCGTCATTGTGTGCGGTAAAATCACGATACTTGTTGCCAACTAGGTGGGTTAGTTAGTGCGTCTATTCCCAACCCCCATAACTCCGGATTACTTTCAAATTGTGGTGAGTGTTCAGCGATCATGGTGATTCCCAAAGAGTGACCAATTTTGCACAAACCCTCTACAAATAATCGATTACCTTGGTGATCAGTCAAGTGATCCAACAATGAACGTTCAATTTTCAAAAAATCCAGCCCCATGTTTTCAAGCTCTTTAATCTTGGTGAACTCAATACCCGTGTGCACTAAACCTACCCTGCACCCCAAAGCACTCAAGGCGCTGCTGAATGTTCTTAGCTCCTCCATGTGCCTAACAGCGCAGGATTCAGGAAATTCGACGCAAAGAAGTTGATTGGTCTTGTTCTCTTTAATTAATTTTGTTGCTTTCTCTCGAAACAAGCTATCGCAAAGAGAATCCGCAGAAAGCCGAATAGCCCAAGGCTCTTGTTGATTCTTTAGGGAAGCAAGAACACTGATTAAAAGCGCTAAATCAATATTAGGCAGAATGTTGAGACGCGATGCCCAAGGAGTGAAATATCCGCTGGGTTGTAGATGATTATCAAGCAATAGCCGCAGATAAACTTCATTGTGCACTATTTTCCCTTGAAGGTTTTTTACAGGTGCCGTTGTTAACTCCATGTGATGTGCATCTAACGCACCCAAAATCGCTGCACGCCATTCTATTTGATACCGACGATTCGCGTGCGGTTGATTAACCGGCAATGTCACAATAGCACGATTACCTTTTAACTCTGCTCTGGCTAAGGCGCCATCGATATTTTGCAACAAAACACCTCTAGTATCTCCATGATTATAATGACAAACGGCTAAAGGGAAAGCTACAAAGTCGGGAAGTACTGAGTACAGCTTTTCCTTGAGTTTCGAATAAATTTCTAAAGAGATAGACTCTTGCGCAACAATCACAGCGTAGTCGCGGCTATTTAATCGGCCTGCATAACTTTCAGCAAAGAGCTGAGTAAATTCCTTTAAGGCACCAGCAACATTTTTAATGATCTCATCAACAGCACTTCGTCCCATAGTATTATTTAACTCACTCAAATCCAACATGCGCCCAATAATCAGTATTCCCGAAGTATCTGTATCACCATGATTCAACTTACTTTCTAAAAGACTAAAAAAATAATCTCGATTGGCTAAGCCTGTTAGCGAGTCTTGTTGCGACTGAATTCGATAGATTTCTAATTGCTGCGTTTCCTTTTCTAACATAACTTTCACATTGTTAGAGAGGATGTTCATTGACTGAACCAAACTTTTAAATTCACGCGTTTTAGGTTCTTCCACCGTAAAAAACTGGCGATGACTAATCCCTTTAGCTTGATCAACGACCCTTTTAAGTGGGCTAATTGTTCGCCGCAACACCATACTGCCTAGTAGACCACAGAATAGAAATGCAAGACAAAATCCAATGAATAATTTTTTTGTTGATAACCAAAGTGCTTCTTTAGCGTAAGCTGAGTTACTTTCAACAACGACAGTACCAAATGTTTGCCATCCATCCTGTACTTGAGCTACACCATTGTAGATATTAAGTGGCATCAATTTAGAAAACCACTGAGGAACAGAAGCTGTCGCATTATTTTGGTTTTTATGCTCGGAAATAGTTTTATGCTCGGCATCCGTAAACAGAATTTTTTCGTAGTCGCCTGTTGTAAATTGCGCCGAAATAAGCAAATCCATGGTGGATGGATATTTTTGCATTAAGGATAGCGATAAGGCAAGGGAAGTCGCATCATCTTTGTTTTTTTTGTTAAGCTGCTGTTCTAAATAAGATTGTGCTGACTCAATGCTAATCATAAAGCTTCCGCTCAAAGCCAAAAGCTGAATTATCAAAATACCTAACCATAACTGTTTGGTGAGGGACATTCTCTATCTCCATCTATAGGTGTTTATCATAAAGCTGCAAGGAACCAAATCGAGTAGCAGCAGATGTATGTTGAGCGATATTCTTTTTTTCATACCAACAAATACAGCAATAAATTGCTTCATCAGCACCAAAACCATTCAGAATTCACTGTAATAAAAGTTTCTCTATTCTCGATATCAAAGAGGGTATAGATCTTCTATAGTCCATATATGGAAAAAGTATAGACGATAGTTTTAATTTGAAATGGCTATTTAAGCGATACTTACGCGCGAATAAAAATAATTTAATATAAATATATTAAATCCCTAATTCGCTCCTTTAGTTCAACCTAAAAAATAGGTGGAATGGCAGCCAAAGACACAACCATCACTTTTTTGTCGCTTAAAAGTTATTTCTGATATCATAAAATTGGGATTCCAGTAGAAAAGTCTTTTTTAAGTATTCCGCTTCTCATTAATTTCTCGTTAGCTAAAAAATTACATTGAAGGTATCTATGAAAGTTTCGCTAAGTTTTGGTCATGTTAGCTGGGCGCTTTTGTCTTTATTGCTATTATGTTTAGCTGGGCCCGGTAACGCACAAACCGATCATGAAAAAATACAGACAATAGAATCCATGATTGCAGGTTTTGCTACGGATTTTAAGGTTAAAGAAATTGATGCTTCTTCAGCTAGAAAAGGAATAGGTGACAAGAACACCCTATTTCTGGACGTGCGCACCCCAAAAGAAATCAGCGTATCGAAAATACCTGGAGCCATCTCTAAAGACGATTTTGAAAAAAACCCCGAGAACTACAAGCATAAAAATATTATTGCCTATTGCACCATTGGTTACCGCAGCGCTAAGTACGTTGAAGAATGGAATAAACGCGGCTATCACATGAGCAATCTTCGAGGCAGCCTGCTTCTTTGGTCACATGCAAACGGCGAACTGATTGACAGTAGCGGCAAGCCAACACACCGCATACATGTTTATGGTAAAAAGTGGAATTTGGTGTCAGATGCCTACGAAGCGGTATACTGACCTAGTCAGCTTAAAAAGGTGCCTATTGCACATTTTTATTCAGAGAGAATATTTTCTTGGTAAATGCGTACTAGGCACTGCTGATTTCTACACACTTGCGTCGAACGCCAAATATCAACAGCCACTAATCGAGAATGCTATCGATTTTTCTTAACGAGTGTTTATGATTTTTGAGTTCGATGACCACCGCGAAAATAATAATGCCAATCTGCATCACTCTAGCTGGCCATGCTACCCGAAACTGCGAATCTGCAGCCAGATGTGCAAACTGCGCAATATCAGCAAAGACAGTAGTGTTCAAATAGGACAACATTGCCCCCAAAGACACAATAATTATCAATCGACTTCCCAGTAATAGAGAAGGCGCTAATGCCCATAGCCAATACCAAGGGTTTACCACCGGAGAAAAAAATAGTAAGGCCAAAAAAAGATAATCTATGGGAGGCAATTCCAGTCGGACGGGAGATGTCTCTCGACGATAAGCCTGCCATTTATAAAAAATAACCCCGCAAAGTGCCATTATAGTCACACCAGATGCAATCCTTTCCCAGTCGGTAGGAAACAATATATCGAAAAAGTAGTAACCGAGTGGATTGAAACGCCACTTTTGGGAAAAGACCTCTAGCGCTTTTGAGTCACTCGCACCCTCGTTAAATATCAAAAAAGGTAAATAAAGTGCGCAAGTCGTAATGCTTAACACGATACCGAGCTTTAATAACCACACAAAAGAGAAATGGTTTAAGAGCTTCACTAGCGAGATTCTGAAACAATGCAGCCAACTATGAATATTGACCGCTGACGTCAGCGTTTGATTTTTCTGGGGGCGGGAAACCGGTGTAAAACAAAAAAAAGGTACTGCTAATAATGCAGAAATTTTGGTTGCAATCGCAAGGGCGAGTACTAAACCAACAACATAAACTTGTTGGCGCCGCCAACACAAAATGGCAATAACAAAAAAAAGCGCAACCAATCCATCAGGGTGAGCAGTAGCCATTGCCTCTTTGATCACTAAAGGATTTATGGCGTAGGCTAATAAATATTTTCGCTCTATTTTTTCAAACGATAATAGCGCGATTATTACCATGTCCACTATTAAAAGTAACCATTGAATTGCTGCTGTACTTCCCGCCGCAATTGAATATGCCAATGCAAATAGCCACTGCAATAAAGGGCCGTATATTGTGGTTATGTCTGGATTATTAATACTGAATAAAATATCTTTCCAAAATGCTGAGACTTCTGGTGATTCAAAATAGGCAGACGGAGGGCTATGATAAGGATCAAAACTTGTCGCAGTACGATAGCCATCCCAAAGATAACGATATTGATCGTCCTCGAGCAAAGGGCTCGCTTGAACCGCTATACAACGCACCAAGAGGGCTAAAAAAAAAACGGAGAAAATAGAAATGTGATTAAATTTTTTATCGAGAAAAATCCACGCTGTAGCCAGCGCGCCAATACAGGCAACCAACAGAACTGATGACAATTGAACACCAATACTTCCGTCACTCGCAAAGACCAACAGCAGAGCGTTAATCACGCCAATAAAACTAATTCCGAGAATTGGCCATACACTACCTCTAAAAGGCATTGTATGACCAATAGAAAACATTCTACTCACGAATACAACTAGAAGGTAAAATCATATGACAAAGAAGATATTCTTGTGTCCTTGAGAGTGTTACGACCACTCAGCACTTTAGATAAATGCAGCGCCACGCCGTGGTTATTTGCAAATGCCCAGTTGATTCCGGTCTTAGCTATATTTCGCACTTCCGACAAAGCCGCAAAACCAGGTCTATAATCTGCATATTTTTTGCTGCCAAGATCGAATCCATTACTTTCATAGGTTTTATTGCTCCTAGCCAAGTAGAGGCTCCATTCGTCCGCAAACATCCAATCGCCAGTAATCTCCCAAAAAGTCGCACTAGGTATTTGGAATTTATTTTCAGCGGGGATCGCGGGATTGGACGCATATACAATACTTCTTTTATTTAACGCCTCTCCGCGAACCTGCTTACCAACCTCAAATGCTAAGGAAAAGTCTGCACCGAATTGCTTACCAAACAACGCAGCTACTTCATACCCAGAACTATTTTTCCCCAGTGCCGAGAGCCGCTGAGGATCGTAACTACCTTTAATTATTGCATTAACTCGTAAGGTAACTGTAGGGATACTACTAAACGCAAATTCGTCAATGACTCGCCATTTGAAACCAGCCATAGTATCCATTACACCCTTGTTTGAGTCTGGTGTCGATGCGGGTCTAATATTCGTGTAATTTGTAGATAGCGGATCTTGGTAGGGTTGATTTGGGCCAGTACGCGCAAACGAGCTAGAGTAACCAAACAACGCATCAACACAAAAATTTTCTGTAATTCCCCAAGTAACCTTTAAATATTCAGTCGTAGTTCTATACTGTTGGTCAGGATTTGGATTTAGCTGATCTCCATTTCCGATATATTTGGTGCTAATTACCTTTTTTACCGCACTGGGATCCACTGCAGTAGTTTCAGCATTTGTTTTGTAAAAAGTGTCGGCAACTTGATCCGTGTAAGTGACGCCGATACCAAATGATCCAGGAACAGGCATCCAAGGGCTATCGCCCTCTGCAAAAACAAAATTTGGTATAGATGCTACTGTTAGTGCCAGTAAATTACGAAGTTTCATAGCTGATATCCTGTAAAAAGAGGCTTGTTTGCAAACCGGCCCTATTCAGGGCAAGTTCAGTGGCTGCAATTTCGAAAATGTTTTTAAAGATCAAATTTTTTCGTTAGATAAACCTGCAACCCCTTTGCTTCTCGTTCACTCAATGTGGATATCTCTTTACTCTTCAACAACGCGCTTGCTGACTGCTTGTCTAGCGATTTCCCAGCCATAGAGCAGCCACTGCATTCAAATTTATCTCTGTAGACCTGCTTGCCGACATTATACAATTGCGCTGATCCAGATTTGGCCCCTTTGGAAACGTCAGAACCAGAAGCCAAAACAATGCTTGAATTCATACACAAGATTGTGAAGGAAGTTGCAATAAAAAGCGTTCTACTAAGCATGTTGAGCTCCTAACATAGGTATGGGATAACGTGGAAAAATTTTCTCACACAATAACGAACGGCAAAAGTAAACCGCGTCACCATAAAATTGGCAAAAAATCAGAGGGTGCCGAACCTAGCTTCAACTAAACATAAAGATCACCACAACAAATAGCTATGAAACTATGAAGGTGCCGGCTAGTAACAACAAAGAAAAGAAAACATCAAGTAAAAGATAAAATCCATTTTAAACATACACACTATAACCAACGTAAAAGGCATTCTATATTTATAATAAATATTTAACGTTGTTTAACTCTAGGTGAACTATAGTCTACCGTTGTAAAAAAATCCATGTTACAAATAGCAGATACTCTAAAATTTAAATCCTGTCATCTAAAGCTATCATTTGGCACATTTTAATTTTTGATGGCACCTAAAAATCCATTCTCTAATTTATTTTAGTATTTTTTAGTCCGCTATATTTTAGGTTACAGCCAACCAAGTAAATATTATCTATTTTTTTCATATAGAAAGGACCCACATCGAAATTAAACATTGCTTTAGGCGACATAGATGACTCTGAATTATTTTTTGATTTTTGAAAATATTAATACTGCCTCATAAGAAATTAAATGCACCTCATGAAATCACACAACATACGTTTATTCTCATTCTCTATTTCAATAAAACGTGCACTTTTAATCATTAAAGTTTATTATTAAACGCAATAAATTTCGCTATTAGAGAACAAAAAACTCATAAGAGAGAGAAAGCATGCAAAACGTAGAAATTGGAGTGATTGGTGGAAGCGGCTTGTATCAAATGGATGCGCTTGAAAACAAACAAGAGCATCACATTGAGACACCTTTTGGCACTCCATCCGACCATTTGGTGACGGGCACCCTTAAAGGTATACCTGTTGTATTTTTAGCAAGGCATGGCCAAGGACATAAGCTTATTCCCTCCGAAATTCCCTACAGAGCCAATATTTATGCTTTAAAAAAATTCGGTGTGCGCTATCTGCTTTCTTTTTCGGCTGTAGGCTCCTTGTGTGAAGACATGCGCCCATTAGACATGGTGATACCAAATCAATTTATCGACATGACCAAGCATCGCCAATCGACCTTCTTCGGCGAGGGTGCTGTCGCCCATATTTCTATGGCGAACCCCACGTGTAAGGAAACTGGAAATATTTTTGCCAAAGCGGTCAAACTGGTTTCAGAGAATTTAAAGCAAGAATCCAACAGCAGCGATGCGAATATAACGCTGCATGAAAAGGCAACTTATTTATGCATAGAGGGCCCGCAGTTTTCAAGCATAGCGGAATCACACTGGTTTAGATCTATGGGGGCCCACATAATCGGCATGACTAACATGCCTGAAGCAAAATTAGCGCGAGAAGCTCAAATGGCCTATGCCACTCTTGCAATGGTGACTGATTTCGACTGCTGGCACCCTCAAGAAGCGCATGTAAACGCCAAGATGGCAATCATGAACCTTATAAAAAATGCGGAAAGAGCGCAGCAAATTGTAGTAGAGGCGGTTCAACTGCTTCATCAAGAGAAGCCAACATCAAGTGCCCACACAGCCCTAACCAATAGCTTAGTTACTCAGTGGGATGCAATGACACCAGAAACAAAAAAGCGATTAGAGTGCATTATTCGCAGTAACTAATCGTTAGCACCTGTAGACAGTTTTAGATTATTACTATTTTTTATTTGCGAAATTGCCAAAGCGTAATTTCGCAATCATCGATAAAATGCCAACGCCAGCTTTTATTGCGCCATTGATAGTGCCACTGATTTTAGAAGTGCCGATTCGAACCTTTGAGTCGACAGGATACTCATGCATGATTTTTTTTTGGATAATGGCTTTTACCTGCATTTCTACAGTCCAGCCAAAGGTTTTGTCCTGCATATTCAATTCTTTTAGCGCTGAAAGCCGTATCGCTCTAAAAGGCCCTAAATCTGTAAGCCTATATCGCCAGAATAAATAAATTAATTTTGCAGCAAGCCAATTGCCAAATCGTTGCGGAAATGTAAGCGCACCCGGCTCAATAATACCTAAATTGCGTGAGCCTATAGCAATTTCGTCACCTTGGACTATTCCATCAAGTAAACGCATCGCTTGTGGCACATAGCAAGAGTCATCGCCGTCAACAAATAAAACAATATCGCATTCAGGTAAATGTTCAATAGCGGTCAAGCAAGCAATACCGTAACCACGAAGCGGGTGTTGCACAACATATGCACCAGCTTTAACGGCATTCGCACAAGTAATATCAGTTGACCCGTTGTCACAAACAATAATGCAATCTACCACTCTTTCTTTCTCAGCAGACTCTAAACTTAACAAGGCGGTGATTACTTTCGTAATTGCATCTTCTTCATTTAGGGCAGGAACAATCACCGAAACCCGATAATTTTTATACATTTAAAAGCCCCATTCGGCGACCTGTGCGACAATACGCCACTCAAGACTTGCACTTATTACCAACAACCCAGCAAAAAACCTACTTAAATTCAAAACACGCCGTGAATACCCTAATAGTTTAGACGATGAAACCACGTAGATTGATGCACTGAGGCATTCTGATCAGCCTTATACCAAAATAAGGCAATTTGACTTGGCGCAAGATTGATTCAAAAAATCGGGGTTTAACCACCAGCAGAGCGACGACAATGAATAGAGCGCAAAAATCCGTTTGACTGACAAAGCCGCACAACCCTCACCTGCTTGAGGATTTATCAGCAGCTAAGCACGGTATGCTTTTGAACGGTGAATTTAATGAGCTTATACGGAGAGAATCATTGTGACTTACTCGCGACGCTGAAGACAGCACAAGTAAGCCACAATGAATTAAACTATTCTACTTTTAAATTAAATTGCTAAGCATTAGAAACGCGGATTTTCCAATAACCGCTTAGCTTCTGCAGATCCACAATTCTTGCATCCACCATTCAACCCACCAGAAAGGAGCCAGTAAGTCATGCCCGCATCTGAAATATCAAATGTTGACTTGTCATTTCTTTCATACAACCATTTGAAGTTTGGGTTCGCAGAATCTCTTAGCCAATACCATTTGGCATAGGGGCTATTCCAGTCACCATCATTCCCACCATTTTGCGTGCTATTTTGATCGGTGATAAATACGTGATCCAAAAATTTAACGCCATTAGGTGTGAAATCACGAACCATGTCGCTCCAATTATTATTTAATCCACAGTTTCTGCCGTTGTAGTCTGGATGAAATTTATCGCGATTTTCATTCCACGCTGAGTGAGAAATTACAGTGACAAACTTACGCTTGTCTACTTGAGCAGCGGCAATACCTCTGTAAACTGTCTCCATAGGGCCGCCTGCGATAATCCACAACGGATCATTTGCTGACGATGCGTTAATGGCACGAGCGAGATTTTGTGTACTCAAATCAGTCATACCTGCGGTTTGGTGATCAAACATAACTGAGCGATCAAAGCCAAATTTATCTGCGCCACCTAATGCGGAAATACGCATTTCCGCAGCCCAAGCAGACTCGTTTAAACACAAATTGTTGTTGAAATCCAAGTGAACTACTTTGCCATTGAGGCCTGCTGCATTGAGCAAGGCTAATGACATAGCCGTAGCACCGAAGTCATCCTTATCATGCGCATTACCATCAGCACTAAGCGCTATACGACCAACGAAATCTGTATTGCCTAGGCTACTGCTCGCCACACTGCTTCGAATGCTGCTCGCAACCAGACTACTACGAACGCTGCTCGCAAGCACACTACTGCGAACACTGCTCGCTACCAAACTACTGCGAACACTGCTCGCTACCGCACTGCTCCGAGAGCTACTTGATTTTGCATCACAACGAATTGTGCCACATTGGCACCAACTATTAGTTGAATTGCTGTCTACGCAATCATTGGCCGTAGAGCCAAACAAGGTTTTACATTGCGTTGTATTGTTACATTGATCGAGCGCGAAGGCACTAGCGGGGATAAGCGACAAAAAAAACAAACACGCTAACATTGATTTTATTTTCATGATATTTTCTCAAATATAAACGGACAAGCACAGTGCAAAATGCAAATGCGCAGTCGTTACAATGATTATGGTAATAACCCAAATTTAACTACCCAAAAAATGCAAACAGCGCTTTTTTTATTTTAACTACGCAGTTTTTTTGGAGAGACAATGGATGCCCGTGCCTTTTATTGTAGGAACTGAGCAGGATCACCCAAAGAAATCGGGTCTCGCGGTTGAGTTCAGTAGAAACTCGCAAACAGCTTAAACGAGTCATATAGTTATTTCAACCACAACAACAAAATTTATTCATCGCTGTCGATTATTTTTTAAAATTCAGAGCTCATAAAGTTTAAAAAGAAGAATCGAGATGATCAATATAATATAACGTCTCAACATTTTTTCTGGCGCAATCTTCCACATAAAAGGTTTGACTTGTAGACGTCGCCGCTATCGTCTTCTGCATACCGTTGAGTTTTCTCACGGAATGTAATCGCGGCTTAGTTACAGGTCAATCTATTTAACAATGAAACAATCTATTCTGCCTTGGCGCTTCATAGCTACTGGCCTCAAGCCACACATTCAGTTCTACATAGGCACATTCAAATTCAGATGCCAATAAAAGCCCTTTCGATAACGCAGTGGGCAAGTGGCGTTAATTAAGAATAGTGAGAGAATTTTTTGATATGGCAATAGCCCTCATAGCTGCACAAAAATTTCAGCCCATGTCATTTTATCTAAATAAATTCTCAAAACTGTCACAAAAAAGGCAAAGAACTATCACATTTTAGCGTTAGCGTGATCTCGCGGTTCAGGTTATAAAATAATTTAACTATTTAGACGACGAGAGGAAATATAATGCTATCCATAAAACTAAGTAGATCGGCCTATTGTGCACTTGCTTTTTTCTCTATTTCGTTTGCAAGCCAAGGAAGCGAGATAAATGAAGGCTATGAGGAAACGGAAAGGAGCAGGTATTCCGAGAGTTATACCGCGAATAAAATTCAACTGGGGCCTCGGCCTTTTTATCTTGTAGAAGATATGGATGAAGGGCCACTAAAAAGAAAATTAAAATCCTGCGCCAACGGCCCTTTTAAAAAGACAAATTTTTCTATTGGGCATCGTGGTGCTGCCTTGCAATTTCCAGAGCATACGAAAGAATCATACGAAGCTGCTGCAAAAATGGGGGCTGGGATAGTGGAGTGTGACGTCACTTTCACAAAAGACCAAGAGTTGGTTTGCAGGCATTCACAATGCGACCTGCACACAACGACAAACATCTTAGCTGTTCCAGAGCTCGCTGCAAAATGCACACAGCCCTTTACCCCTGCAGACTCTCTATCTGGCAAGCCAGCGTCAGCGGTATGCTGTACAACAGATATAACGCTAAAGGAATTTAAAAGTTTGCGCGGGAAGATGGATGGATTTAATCCTGCAGCAAAAACAGTAGAAGAATATATGAAAGGAACTCCAGATTGGCGCACAGATTTATATGCGAACAAAGGAACCTTGTTAACTCACGCTGAAAGCATTCAGCTCTTTAAAAAGCTAGGCGTTAAATTTACTCCAGAATTAAAATCAGCCAGCGTAGCCATGCCTTATAAAGGAACCTATTCACAAGCAGACTATGCGTCACAAATGCTAAACGAATATATCTCTGCAGGCATTCCTCCAGGAGATGTTTGGCCACAATCTTTTGACGCACAAGATATACATTTTTGGATACAAAAGTACCCTAAATTTGGCCGGCAAGCTGTTTACCTCGACGATGCTGAAGAGCCATCTGAACTGCCAAGCTACGCTGAGTTAAGAACACTAGCAGCTAAAGGAGTGCAGATAGTTGCTCCGCCACTATGGGCACTCTTGGCGCTTGATCGAAACAACAAGATTATTCCTTCTGAATATGCTCACAATGCGAAAGCTGCCGGCTTGGATATTATCACTTGGTCATTTGAAAGAGCCGGCCCTCTCGGCAATGGAGCTGGTGGCTGGTACTATCAAACGATTATTCCAGCATTGAAAAAAGACGGCGACATGATGGCAGCCTTAGATGTTCTCGCAAAAGATGTCGGTGTAATCGGCATTTTTTCAGATTGGCCCGCCACTGTAAGTTATTATGCGAGCTGCATGAATTTGGAGTAATCAGAGTTTCCGGAAATAATCTCAACGCAAATTGTTGGGATTATTTCTTGGATCTGTTGACATTATTCCTCGCTAAAAAATTGTTAGTCATCCTTGGATAAGTTTTCAATTGGCCCCAATAGAAAGTAACCCACTATACGGCCTTTTATTCCCTTAGCATCTGTCACGTCGCCTCTCACTCTATAGAATTTAGGGATATCTCCAAGCTGAAGTTGAGTATGAACCTCCCTTATAGCGACTGCGGTGAAAGCCGCAGAGCTGGGCGCAACCTCTCCTGAATTCAAAGTACCTTCAAAATGAGAAATGTTTATTTCACCTTTATCCGTTTCTTCTGAGATATCGAAACTGTAAGTCAACGGAAAATCCTTACCACTGTAATAGAATGCTAACTGTATTTTGTTATTGGCAAAACCCAATTCGGAATCATCTTCTATATTAGATGCAATAACCAGTGGGCGGGTTGGATCAATAACGATGTTTTTTAGCACAGATGCCGACCCACTATCAGTATCTTCATATAGATCAGCAATACCATTCACATTAAATGCATAGTTACTCGTGAATTCTTTCGGCTCAAATAAATTCTCTATAATCCAACTAGACCACTCTACCACCTGATATTTTTCTTCGCATACAGCCTTTAAGTTATAGATGCCTTGTGCATCTGTAATCGCCACCAACGGTTGCTTTAAATTAAAATAACCGGCATCACTTGAAAAATCACTCGCGCCAATGACTACTGTGTCGCCAATAGGCTCACCCGCCGGATCAACAACTCTTCCTGAAACCGAACACAACTCTGGTAATTTGATGGGGATAGTCACTAGCGGCGTGCTAGATGTGCATTGATTTGAAAGCGTTACTTTTGCAATACTTTTGCCTTGATCTAAATAGGAATCATAGATGGCCACTTGCGCTGACACATCTTTTCCTGAATCCAAAGAATATACCTTTATTGTGGCACGACCTAGCGCATCCGTAACAAAGGATTCAGCAGAAAAGCTGCGCTCATCATCGTCATCATTCAGAAAAAATGTCGCCCCAGGAACAGCTACACCTTTTTCATTTATCACTTCGACCCTAGCGCACAAAGGCAAGGGCTGAGTAAAGGTTAAGGGATAATCCAGATTCCACCAATTGCTTATGAAAATTTCATTGGTTGCTAGAATTTCCAACACATAGGAATTTTCACTGCAATCAAAGTTAGTTTGATTCGATGAAATCACTTCGCCCTTATCTGAGTACAGAGTTCCCTGGCCTAACAAGTCCCAAATCCCAGAAGTTGCATTGTAGGTATATACCGGAACCTGAAACCCAGCGATTGATGAGCTAGCATCTCCCATTTGCGATAGCGCCAAACAGCTTTCTTTCGGAATTGTCCTATTGATAACTACCGGATCTGTTGCGACCTCTGTAACTTCTAGCGCTTGGATTTCAGTTACATTTGACACTTTTTGCAAATTCTTTTGCAAGGCTAGACGATTCGCTTGAGCTTTTTGTGCAAGACGTTTTAGCGAAATGCCGCCAGCTTTAATATCTGCATAGTTAAAGGCCACAGAAAGTAGCTTGTTTCCATTGCTATCTTCATAAGCTCCGGGAAAATAAACAGCCTCTGCTTCATTATTGGGATTGAATGCTTGCATAGTTACTTGCAGGGTTGCTGTATCTGAGGGTAAGGCTGAGTGTGGAATTGAAATGCTTAAGTCTGAGCGACTGCCGTTGTTACCATCAACAATCACTTGCTCCCCCACAGCTCCTTCCACACTAAAAGTAAACCCTGTTACAGATTTTCCAGAAATGGATTTTGCTGTTGAGGCTTCAATAATTTCTTCAGGTAACTTCGCCATTATTGCGTTTACGTTCAGGTTAGACAAAGCGTCAAAACGGCGCATGTAATCTGTGTACCCAGGCTTTGATATATTTAGAACAATATATTTAGCATCCGCAGCTTCCAAAGATGCTGCGAAAGGATATTGCTGTACGTCACCATTAACTTCAATTGCATCAGGAATTTGCATGGCGACTTCCGCACCCGCCTCATTCAATAAACTAACTTTAATTTTTACTGTTTCAGGATCGTCAAACTCAAGTAAATCTCCATTAAAGTTTGTGAGCGAAACCATCCCAGAAACATTCGTTTTAATAATCGCTTCTCTGCTCGACAAGCTACTCACTGTTTGAGAGCTAATTGACGAGCTAGTCAGCATTTCAGAACTAACAGATGAACTGCTCACCAATTCCGAACTAATTGACGAACTACTCATTGCTTCAGAACTAATTGAAGAACTACTCATTGCTTCAGAACTAATTGATACACTACTCGCCATCAGGGAGCTAATTTTTGATGTTGAACTTGGCAATGGCGACTGTTTATCACCACTCGATTTTCCACCGCAAGCGGTCAAACCTGCAAAGGATATTAACGCAATCGTAAAGCATTTACTGAAACGAGACTTAATGCACATGTGAAGCCCTATGGAGAAGCGAAATACTAAGGAGAAAAGTAAATAAATTTAGCGGAAAAGAACACAATGACAGTTAAACAATAAATCCATAACGGCCACCCTAAGACTCAACAAAGGAAGGCCAACCTAAATTTGATTGCATATTACTAAATTGGGCAATTACCTGATCAATAGAAAGCGAATACTGTGACCCATTTCCATTTTTATTTGAATCAATGCGATGGATAACGCACAGCTAAAAAGCAGCGCTCGCTTATAGAATTTAGACCCAGTGAATTCATTCAAGCCTAGCGACAATTTATTCAAGAGCAAATTTCATTGAGCTCATAAATATGCAGAAGACAAGAAGCTGGTATTTATAAACCTTTTCAGAAAAGATAATTAGGATTTTTAGTATGTAAACTGATTAATTTGTTGCGCCAAATTAATCATGGACCTCATAGAAAATTGTCAACTCTTAACTGACCGACCCCACAATCTGAGCGAGTTTTTTTAAACCAATCTGAATATTCTCACTGCTAGCATGACTAAAGTTAAGCCGCATAGTGCCATACTGTATGGCTTCCTTTATTGGAAAAAAAGCTTCTCCTGGCATAAATGCAACGCCATTCTCCAACGCTAGAGGCAATAACGGACGAGTGTCTAATTCATTACGTAAACGCAACCAAAAAAAGAGCCCTCCCGGTGGTAATTGCCAATCCGCGAGATTGCCAAATATGTCTTTCAGATAGAACTGCATTTGATTTCGTTTAGCCCTATAAACATGGCGCAAATTTTCTAAATCTTGCTCTCGCCTGTCACTCGCGAGCCAATTAGCTACGCGCACTTGCCCGGGGCGATTTGTGTGTAAATCTCCAGCTTGTTTTAACCGCAGCAAATGGGGAAATAAATTTTCCGACGCGGCTAAAAAACCTACCCGCCAACCAGGCCATAAAATCTTTGAAAAGCTACCCAGAAAAATCCAAGATGCGCGACTTAATAAGCTACAGATGGGCGTGCGCTCCACTGTGTCGTACATAAGCTCACGATAAGGTTCATCTTCAATCAAAGTTAAACCGTAATAATCAATAATGTCCGCAACAGCTTGACGATTAGCCGCGCCATAACAATTTCCCGATGGATTTTGAAACGTGGGAATAAGATAAATTGCGCGCGGTTTGTGAGTTTCAATCATCCGAATTAAGGTTGATGGATCTATGCCTTCCGCTGTTAAAGGTAACCCAATACAATGAGCGCCAAATAATTGAAATGTTTGCAACGCAGCCAAATAAGTCGGCGCCTCACACAAAATAGGAGTGCCCGGATCAATAAATAATTTTGCGGCTAAATCTATGCCTTGCTGAGAACCCGAAAGCACTAAGGTTTGCCCAGCAGATACCTGTAACCCGCTTAGCGCAAGCCATTCGGCCAGACGCTCGCGCAGTATCGGCTCTCCCTCACTAGGGCCGTATTGCTGCAGTAATGGACTTTGCCAGTCTTCAGAATCAGTCGATGTATCTAACTCTGGCATTGCATCTGCACTGGGTAAGCCTCCGGCAAAAGATATCATCCCCGGTGACTGCGCCACTGAAAGAATTTCGCGTACTAAGGATGAGGTTAATCGTGAAATCCGCTCGGAGAATTCAGGTATTGCGTGCATAATGCTATCCCTTGATGTTACATAATTGGTCATGTTTGTTGACCTATAATTATCCTTTATCCAATGAATGTCAATATGGTTGACCAAAAAACAAAAAAAACTATCGCCCGCGATAATGACCTCAATCACGCACTGGAACTCTTCCACTTTGCGTTTCGTGCCTTTACCGCCAAACCAGACCAACTTCTCGAAGCCCGTGGCCTACAACGAGTTCACCATCGTATTTTATATTTTGTTGGCCGTAATCCAGGTATTCGTGTGAGTGGTTTACTGAGTATTCTGGGTGTAAGCAAGCAAGCGTTGCATGCACCCATGCGGCAATTGTTAGCTATGCATTTGA
>JACCDR012577756.1_pt1 | contig 21421 bp, 26 predicted proteins | sample 7446431 | NCBI WGS metagenome assembly JACCDR01 (sample SAMN15323443, study PRJNA562643) | freshwater metagenome | isolation source: river surface water | place: USA:Blue River Watershed | collected 2017-08-17 | reverse complement strand
TTGATAAGGTTAAGTTTGCTTATGACAACCTACCTGAATTCGTTAGACATATGTGTCATGCGTATAGAGATAACGTTCATGAGATGCGTTTCGCTAATGGTTCCGTATTCCGTGTAGCGACTTCGCTTAGGGGTGGTACAATTCAATTTCTACATATCACAGAATTTGCAAAGGTCTGTCAGGAAAACCCCACGAAGTCCAATGAAATCATTTCAGGAGCTCTTAACGCTGTACAGGCAGGCCAGTTCGTTTGCATTGAATCAACCGCCAGGGGCCGTGATGGCCACTTCTACAATCTATGTAAATCTGCTCAAGCATTGGAAGATGCAAAAACTGATCTAACAGCTCTCGATTGGAAACTATGGTTTTTCCCATGGTGGAAGCATCCAGATTATGTTTTAGATTCAAAAAATTTGTTGATAAACAAAGAAATGGAAGAGTATTTTCAAGGGTTAGAAACTAAGGGAATTAACCTGACTCTAGAACAGAAAGCTTGGTATATCAAAAAGATGCAAACACAGGGTGAATACATGAAGAGGGAATATCCCTCAACACCCGAAGAAGCCTTTGAAACAGCTAACGAAGGCTATTACTTTGCAAAAATGATCTCACAAGCACGTCAAGAGCATAGGATATGCCATCTCCCTTATGACGAAAACGCAAGAACATTTTCCGCATGGGACATAGGTATCGGCGATTCATGCGCAATCTGGATCTTCCAGCTCATCGGGAAAGAAATCCACTGCATCGACTACTACGAAAACTCCGATGAAGCTCTTGCACATTATGTCAAATGGCTAAAAAACAAGCCCTACATCATCGAAAAGCACTTTCTTCCACATGATGCTGGGGCTCGTGAGAAGGGATCAGGAAAGTCTTTTGCAGACATTGCAAGAGGCATGGGACTTAAGGTTGATGTACTTCCTAGAGATACTAACGAGATGTTTGGTATCGAATGCTTAAGAAGTATGCTTCCAAGGTTTTTCTTCGATCAAAACAAGTGTGATAAAGGTATCAAAGCAGTTGAAGCCTTTCGGAAAGAGTGGAATGAGAAGCTGGGGTGCTATCGAGAAAAGAGCTATCACGACTGGGCTTCTCACGGTTCTAAAGCTCTTATCTATTGTGCCGAGGCTGTACAGAGAACTGGTTCTAGTGCAGGTATGACTGCTGAAGAATGGACTCGTTTAAGGAAAGAATGGTTGTGATTTTCATTACACTTTTTCATAGGGAGAAATTGTGAATTCTAGTGTGATAACTCCTTCGCATAATGAAAAAGTTTTTCAGTTCAATCAGTTCTTTTTCGATGCTTACCGAACTTTTGGTGTGTACTACGCAGCTGCTTATAGAGATCTTAGGGCATACGCTGGAAGCAACTGGACAGCTATAGAGAGAACAAAGCTCGAAAGACAAAACCGAATGATCTTAGAGTTAAATAAGATCAGGAGGGTTGTCAACCTCTATTCTGGCTATGAAAGAGAAAACAGAACAGCCACTGTCTGCACTCCCATTGAAGGCTCTGATGTACAAACCGCTGATCAGTTCTCAGACATCCTCTACTATGTCTATGATAAGGCAAATGCCGACTACATCGTCTCTGAAGCCTTTGAGCATAGCTTAAAGACAGGATTAGCCATCATCGGTCTATACATGGATTACTCCAGAGATAAGGTCAATGGAGATATCAAGTTCTACTGGAAGCCTTTCAATGCTCTCATGCTTGATCCCTATTTCACAAAAAGAGATCTCTCTGACTGTGATCAGGCATCTACCAGAGATCTTCTCTCTAAAGAACAGATAAAGTCCTTGCTTCCATGGGTAGAACCATCAGTTATCGACAATCTTCCCACAGGAATCCGAGACAACAAATATCAGTATCTCGGCATCTATAGACAATATAACTCCACCTACATTGCTAAAAACCTATGCACTTATGACCAGTATTGGAAAAGAGTCAACAAAGTTCAGAAGTATTTAGTAGACATGGAGACCGGAGTCTCTGAAGAGTGGAATGGAGATGCTGATGAAGAAAAGCAACTTAAACAAACGCTTCAGGAAGAGACTGCAAGAAGGGCTGAACTGGGCATGGGCCCTCGCCTACAGTTTATCAGCTCGCACAAGAGAACTGTGGAACTCAATATTATTGTTTCTGGGCATCTACTCTATTCTGGCCCAGATCCCACAGGCTTGGACAACTATCCCTTCGTTCCTGTTCTCCTCTATCACGAGCCTCTCATAGACACTTATGAGCTGAAGATACAAGGGTTAGTCCGCTCTATCATTGATGCACAAAGGCAGTACAACAGAAGGCATAGCCAGATCATAGATTTAATGGAATCTATTATCAATACAGGCTATATCACTAGGAACGGAGCTGTCCTCGATCCAGCAATGCTCATGCAAGCAGGTCAGGGAAAACAAATCGTTATTAATGAAGGGTATGATGTCAATGCAGATATTAGAGAAATCTCTCCTCCAAATATACCTCCAGGATACCTCCAGTATCAAGACATCATCGATAAAAACATCATGGAAATCCCTGGTGCTTCTGATGAGCTCCTCGGTCTTTCTTCTGTTGGCGATAGCCAAGTGTCAGGAAAACTCGCAGAAGTCCGAGCCTCTAATGGACTCAAAGGGAACCGAGGCATCTTCGACAACTTGGAACAAACTAAGAAGTATTTCGGCAAACTAGTCATCGAAGCAATTCAAAAGAACTACTCTCCCGGAAAAATTGCCAGAATCATCGGCGAAGAGCCAACAGAGCAGTTTTTCTCTGGACAATTCGAAGAATATGATTGCGCCATCAAACAAGCAGTTAAAACACCCACACAAAGAGAAGCTTATTACTATCAACTTCTCCAGCTGGTTGCTCTCGGTGCTCCTATTCCTTGGGGAGATATCTTGGAAGTTGCTCCTCTCCAAGGCTCTACAAAACTCCACGAAATCATGCGCAAACAAGCCGAACAAGCACAAGAAGCAGCTGCAAAAGAACAAGAAGCCATGGAAATGCAGAAAATGCTCGATATGGCAGCTGTCAACCAGTCCACAGCTTTGGCTGAAGAGCGAAGAGCAAGAGTACTTGCAGATATCGGCTTAGCGAAAGAACGTCAGTCTGAAGCAGTACAAAACCACGCTAAAGCATTCCTCGACAACGCTAAAACTATTGCTCAGATAGAAGATATTCCTCGTAAGAGACTTACTGAGGTACTAAAGCTTGCAGCTGATCTAAAAGCTCAAGAAATGCAACAGGCAGATGCTGAGTTGCAAAGAGACATGAAACGGGCAGCAGCCCTAAAACAATAGGAAACATATGGCTAAAGGCACAGCTACATCTAATAAGATGATGCCACGCATGGAGACATATGGAGGTCAAAATAACCCAGGTTATAATCCTCCAGGTGGTTCCGCTGGAAAAGCTGCTTTTGGTGAGTATAGCACTAAAAGCAACCCTATGAGCGTTCCGAAAAAAGGTTCCGAAATCGGAGCTGGCTACGGAAACTCTGATAGGATGAAGGCAATGGCAGCAAAAGACGCTCAAGAGAAAAAAGAATCTCTCAGAGGTCAACCATGCTAATTACCTCTCCCAAGTACCAGTTAGAGCAACATATTGAAACTAGGAAAGGTATTACCAATCATTTCAATAACATGCTCGAAAAGATTCTTAATGATAACAAGCATAAGGATAAATACTGGATTCTTGGGAAGGCTAAAGTTCATTCCAGGAAAGGAAAAGACATCGTAAGACCATTCTTACAGGTATGCGATGAGAAACCTGGGATCATCAAAGAGTCCTTCGTGTATGAGGTAGACAATACAAGAGGGGTAAAAACTCTTCTCTGGGTAATGCATCCAGGGGACAACTTAAGTTTCCCAACTTTGGGAAAGTCTATCCGTGTAACCGGCGGAAATACGGGTTCAACAATCCTTCTGCCAAGGTAAAGGCAGGATTACGGGAGTTATATGACTACAGAAGAACAAAAAGACGTTCCAAACGCTGTCTCCGAGCAAGCGGAAGTCCCTCAGGATAACCAACAACAAGAAGAGCCAACTATGGTTCCTCTTGCTGCTCTACAGGCAGAACGTAGGAAACGTCAAGAATATGAAACTCGTGCAAAAGTTTACGAGGATCTCTTAGCGAAGAAAACGGATACACCTGAACAAACGGAAGAAGATGACCCGGAAGCATTGCTTACGAAGTCTTCTTTCAGGGAAGAGAAAGCTCTCACAAAAAGAGAGATTCTAGAGCAGGTCTACCAAGACATGAATCCAGAGGCTGTTCAAAAGATAAACACATATCTAAAACCAATTTTAGACAAGAAACCTTGGTTAGCAGCAACTCTAGATAATGCCGTAAACCGCTTGGCCCGTGCCAACGAAATCGTTGATGACTATATCCATCTAGTCCAGGAAAAACCGAAGACTAGAGGACAGTCAGATGCTCAAAGGATAGTAGAAAACTCCCAGAAGCCCAGATCACCTGTCGAAGCAGGAAAATCTGCCCAGCCCACAGGGACAGAATATCTCAAGAGTATCCAAGGGAAAAAAGAGTTCAGGGAATATCGACAGAAGGTGCTCCGAGGCGAGGCATAAAAAATTTTTGCCTCTCTTGTCAAAACTTATTTTGACTAGGAGAACCCTATGGCAGCCGGAACAACAACGACAGTACAGGTTGACCCAGAAGTCAACTTGTTCTTCGATAACATCCTCCTGGATCGTCATCAGCCATACTATGTTTATGGTTATTTCGCTCAGGAGCGAAGAATTCCTCAGAAGAATAGTAAGAACGCTATCTTCAGACGTTTTGATAACTTGGCAGATGCCTTGACACCACTTACAGAAGGTGTTACGCCAAATGCTGAGCAAGTTACTAAGTTCGACATCACAGCTGCTGTACAACAGTATGGCAAAGTTGTTGAACTCTCTGATGACGTTATCATCACTGTACAAGACCAAACTGCAAACGAAGTTGCAGATATGCTTGCACAGAACATGGCATCTACTTACGACAAAATCGTTCGTAACATGCTCGTGGCGACCTCAGCACAAATTGACTGCCTTAACGGAGTCAATGGTAATGCTATTACAGAAGTAACAACTACAGACTTAGAAATTGCTGTAGATTATGTTACAAACAACAACGGTAAGAAATTATCTCCTAACCAAGAAGGTACTAACGCCTTCGGTACAGCTCCCGTTTGGGCAGCCTACTGGATGGTAATTTCGACAGAACTTAGAACAGATTTCAAAAACCTGTCTAACTTCAATCCGACAGCCGACTACCCCCGTCAACAGAGTGTTCTTGAGGCAGAGCTTGGAGCATGTGATGAGGTAAGGCTTGTAATGACATCTGAAGCATACAAAGATACTACAGTATCTCCAGCCATATACTCCAACATGCTGTTTGCTGCTAACGCCTATGGACGAATCATGATCGATGATCAGTCCATGGAAATGATCATCAAGCCCCTTGGAGCAGGTCAAGACCCCTTGAACCAGCGTCAAACTATGGGCTGGAAGGGTCGTCTTGGTAGCGTCATCCTCGATGACAGCTGGTGTGTAAACTTAAGAAGCACAAAAGCATAAGGAGGAAATTATGACAGCACCAATCGGAACTAGCGCAAACGTCATGACTGGAACAAGAGAGTTCGGTCAGGTAACAAACACCTATGCAGGATATCTGCAATCGGGTGGAGTTGCTTACAACTTGGTAACGCCATGGCAAGCAGATAAACTTGAATGGTACAACTATACAAAGTTTGGAACTAACAGCCAAAACCTGCAAGGAGTATGGTTCAGAGATTTTCCAGCTGGTGACGCATTGATCGTTGCAAGAGGGACAACAGATCTGACATCGACTCTTGAAGCAACTAACGGGGTAACTATCAACAACCTCGCTGGTGGTTTTACCAACCAACACAAAACCATCACAGGCATCACTACAGCAACCCGAGGGGCTGTCACAGTAGCCACACATGGTCTTGTCGATGGTCAAAGAGTGGTCATCACAAAACTAACTGGCGATATTGGCAATGAACTCAATGGACGTACTTTCGTTGTTGACGTTCTGTCTGCCAACACCTTCGCCCTTTATGATGTGTATGGCCTTCCAATCACCGTAGCAAGCACATATAGCGGTTCTGGTGGTCAGATCACCATCACAGGCCCTGAGCTTGGAATCATTGATGCAGCTCCAACCTACAGACTTCTGTTAGGTACAGCTGTTATGGGTAACGATAACGATGTCATCTACTTCGTTGCTACCAAATTCAATGCCTACTTCAACCTCGGTGACGTAGCCTAGTAATATATTTCACTGTGTGCTCCCTTAAAAAAGGAGCACATGGTGATGATTTTTCAAATAAGGAAAGACCATGAAAAAAAGTGCCAAAGAAAAAGAAGCGGAAATGGTTGAAGCAGCCATGTTGAAAAGGGATGATAAAGAAGAACCTTTTGACTTCGACAGTTTCAAAATCGAAAAGCTAGAAGACTTCGAAATCTACAATGCTCAAGTTAGAAAACACAATCGTCAATGTGTTCATGAAAGAAATAAGATGAGGGTAAAAGTACCCGATGCTTCCTTCTACAAGCTTTACAAATGCAAGTTCCATCGTTTTCAACAACATGAAAACGTGTTGAAAGTAAGAGTGAGAAACAAGCAAATCGACTGGACAGGACAGCTTAAATCCGGTGGAACATACATGCTTCCCCTCCCTGTCATCGAATTCCTCAATAAGCTCGCAACGCCAGAGTTTGCTGAGGTTAAGGTAGAGCATGGAAATGCAGTGCATACAGAAACTAAGCAAGTGGGTGAGACTCCACGCTTTTCCTGCAACGTTTTAGAATTTAGCTAAGGATTGCTATGACTAGTCCCGTTTTAGTATCAACATCTGGTGACATAGTTCAGATCATGAGAAATATCACAGGCAGGACAGATAAAAATGATCCTGCCTACACTGATCCCATCATGATCGACTATCTCAACGATTTTCTCCAGCAGGAACATCCTACAGAGTTGAGACTTTTCCAGAATCAGACATGGTGGGATTTCACTATCGATCCAGATACTGAAGACCCTTTACCTGTAAACCTAGATCATCTTGGATTTAGCACAATCAACTCACCAGCATATGTGGGATACACTACAGGAGCTCTTACCTCTTTCACTCTGTTTTGGTATGAGAACCCAAAGCAGTTCTATGCAAGATGGCCTTGGCAACAGGTATTTACTCCTCAGATGCCTACAGATGTCCTCTATTATGATAATAAGCTGACATTTCGAGGCCCACCTGATCAGACATACAATATCCGCATAGCTGCCTATTCTATCGATTTCTCGTTCGCTGGTGGAACTAATAACAACCAAGGATCGATCTTGGCAAACGCTCCACAAGCATATCTGAAAAGATATCTGGCCTATGGTGCTTCGCTTAACATCTTCACAGATGCAGGAGAGGTAGATAGATACAATGAGATATTCCCAGTATATAGAAGACATAGAGCTCAAGTTCTTGCACGAACTTGGAATCAGCTCCAATCGCAAAGAACAGCTCCAGATTTTTGAGGTAATATGACTTTTGATCCTTCCGTACCTTTAAATAGTGATTCACCTTCAATCTTCCCTGCTCAGAATCAAACTAACATGAACAGACTTCAAACTATCATAGAAGCTGATCATCAGTTTAACCTCTCGGCAGATACTAATGATGGGTGGCATAAGCTAGTCCACTTGATTCCTCAAGCTCCTTCTGGAGCTCTAGCAGCCACAGGTAGGTTGTATGTGAAGTCAAGTGGAGGCAATGTAAACCTGTTTTACATGGATGATGCAGCCACACCAAATGAATACCAGCTCACTCCTGGTATGCCTATCAGAGCTGCTGTGAACTTCAATGGAATTGGAGGTGCTGTCATAAGAAGTCAATACAATGTATCTAGTGTCGTTAGAGACAATCCAGGAAGATATACTATCAATTTCACCAATCCCATGCCTGATACTAACTATATTGTTCAAATCACAGGGATGAGGGATTCATCAGGGGATGTTTCCAATGGTTCGATTGCAGGAAGTGCCACCTATGGAAGCTCAGTACAAACAGGTCTTCTTAAAATCGCTTTCTATGGACAGAGTGACAGTTTTAGAGATGTCCTCATGGGTAACGTAACAATTTTTAGTGTGACTTAATGAGTTATCAACCCTATCTTATAGCTAACTATGCAACAGGTTATGACCGTGAGCTCCAACCTTGGATTTTGCCTAATGATGCTTTTACTGATCTATTGGACGGTTATGTCTATAGAGGAGTGACAAACAAAAGAGATGGGTATTCAGGGTTTGCCAATGGCATGACATCGACATATACCGAGAGTAGGATGGTGCATCAGCCAGCTGCTGCAACCCCTGCAACAGGTGCTATCGATGGGGTTAATACAGTCTTCACCTTCACCTTAACAACACCCGTTTCAAGAGGGAGTGTTGTCATCGAAGGTAGTAACCCAGTGCAGTCATTGACTGATGATGGAGAGGGTAACTTCACAGGGGATGGCACAGGGACAATCAACTACACAACTGGTGCTGTCTCCATAACATTCACACTCCCTCCAGCTCTTGCTTCCGCAGTGACAGCTACGTATGATTTCTTCCCTGGTCTTCCTGTTATGGGAATCATGAGTTTTTACCCAACTAACAACGTAAGACAGTTGATTGTTGCTGATACAGACTATGTGAATAAATACAATCCAACAACAGACAGACTCGAAGACATAAGCCCAGCTTCAGCATATAACGGAACAAAAACAGACTTTTGGTCTTGGGTTAACTACGAAAGCTCAACAAGTGCTCCTCGTCTTCTCTTCTGCAATGGAGTAACTGGTGATGTCATCCAACAATGGGATGGTACAACAGTCACTAACTATGCCCCCACCTTCACTCCGGGCACTCTCAACGCAAGGCAAATTTTCAACGTCAGGGATCGTCTGGTTCTATTTCAGACAATTGAAAATAACGTGCTTTTCCCAAGACGTATACGCATTTCTGGCACTGGTGCGAACTGTGACGTATTCGATAATACGGCATCGGGAGCCGGATTCATTGATATCCCAGATAACACATGGTTCTTTGGAGCTGCTTTCAATAGAGATGACATTCTCTTCTATACAGAAGCAGCTACTTGGATGATGAAGTATACTGGAAATGATGTAACTCCCTTCACTCTTGAGAAAGTTGATGGTTCTAGAGGTTCCTCAGCTGCTTTTTCTGTACTCTCATATCTCAACAGAACTATAGCAGCTAGTCCTAGAGGTCTTACCCTAAGTGATGGATACAAAGTAGAGAGGATGGATAATAACATCCCTGATTTTACATTCAATGATATAGATAACAATAATTTCATGGCTTGTTTCTCAGGTTTTTTGGATGAAGACAGGGATGTCTATCTTCTCTACCCATCTCAAGGTGTCGTCCGTCCTCCCCTTGTTGGTTCCGGTTCCTCCGACCGCATATTAGTGATCAACTTTGAGGAGGACAATTTTGCTATCTATCGTATACCTCTTTCCTGTATGGGTAACTTTCAGGTAACAAACACAGTTCTCTGGTCGGATCTAACAGCTGATAATGGCTTTCCTAACTGGGATGCTCTTTCACAAGTATATGGAAACTGGAACTCTTTCCCATTCTCTAAAGGAACACCTCTAGCTATTGGAGGAGGTCATAAAGGAGAGATCTGGAAACTTAACAACACAGAGAGTGAAGACAATCCCCAACGCATTCGAGCTATGACCGTCATCGATGAAGATACTTTAAGGGTGACTACTGACTGGAATAACTACAACATCGGGGATTACATTGTCTTTGAAGGCGTTGAAGGTATGACAGAAGTCAACCACAAGCAAGCTGCAATCAAAGCAATCCAGACTAATTACACCACCTTCGATGTAGATATTCTTACAGCAGGATTCTCTGCTTATACCGAAGGTGGGATAGCTTCCAAAACAATACCCTTTGAAGCTGTAAGCAAAAAGCTCAATCCATGGACAGAGCAAGATAGAAAGTTAAGGTGTGGATGGATTTACTTTTATGTCTCTGTAGCAGAAACTATCCTTACCGAAGCGGATGATACCCCTACACCAGCTTTCCTTGAGATCGATGTCATCACAAACGATACTGACGTGGACACAAACCCAACCTATAAATACAAAGTAGACTGTAGTAACCTTCCGGGAGAAGTGGGATCTAAGAAATGGGTGAAAATCTGGATCAATCAGACAGCAAAATTCCTCCAGTTTCGTATGAGAAACAATCAGGCAGGAGCCAAGATAAAAGTTCATGCCATGATGCCAGGATTGCAACCCACAGGTAGGTTAATATGAGTAGTAATCTCCCTCTTAAGAAGAACTTTGGTGGTGAAGTATCCGAAGAAATGCCTCAACTGGCCCGGCAACTTGATGAGATGTACACAGACATAGCCAACGCTCTCCTTTATACAATCAAAAAGAATGTGGTCAATGGTGCTAACCCACCAGCAAATAACCAGAGCAACTCATTTTTCTCCATCGGAGATATAACAATAAGAACAGATACAGACACAGCATGGATAATGACTAGTCGTACAGATCCAAATAATGTTGTGTGGACACAGATCACGTAAGAGGTATTTTATGCCAGATTGGACAAGTGGAGCAACAGGAGCAATGGGAGGAGCCTCAGCAGGGATGTCTGTGGGAGGCCCGGCTGGTGCTGTAGTCGGAGGTATCGTTGGAGGAGCTGCTGGACTTTTCGGTGGCAAGAAAAAGAAGAAGAAAAAAGTGTCTGCTTATGACAAAAAGCAACAACAACTCTATGAAGAAGAACATCAAGCTCTTCATGGAGAAGGCCCTTTTGCTGACCTTTATAACTATAATGCAGATGCTGCCAATGATGTTTTCAACAGAAACGTAGCAGATCCAGCATATCGGAAATATAAAGAAGATCTTGCTCCAGGTATCACTGGACAGTTTCGTTCTCAAGGGCTGATGAATAGCTCTTATGTTGGAGATGCCCTAACAAAATTGGCTAGAGATATTCAAGAGAATGTTGATGCTAAAAGAGCTCAATATATGTATGACCAAGAGAAAGAAACTAAGCAAGCTAAGAGACAAGCTATCCAGAATATCCAGGGAAGATCAACTTTTGCTTATGACACTTCTGGTGATGGTGGTGGTGGCTTTGACATTAATAAGGTTTTAGACTCCATCACGCCTGAGATGATCTCTCAAGCAAAAGATTACTTCGGTAAAAAACCAGCAGCCAAGGTCTAAACATGCCACAAGTTCAAGTTGTCGATCTCACAGAAAGAAAGCCAGAGCCCACTGGGGTAGAGAAGTTTTTCTCTAGAATCAATCAGGTATACAAAGATGAATCTGACAGGGTTAAGATTGGTAATCTTATCAATGAATACCAACAAAACCGAGAAGATGCTAACGCATGGGAGAATCTGCAACTTGGCTTAGAGAAAAGTGACATTTCTCCCACAAGACGTTTAGAAGCTCAACAGAATCTCAATGAGATTCAAAAAATGATTATAGCTAAAGATAAAGCCATCCGAGAACAGAAAAAAGCTGTCGATGATGATGTTAAAGCTAAGGCTAAAGAAGATGAAAGAGCTCGTGTTAGGGAGTCATTAAGACAGGCAGGAGCTACTCAACAGCAGATTGACCTCTACGATGCTGCTTCCGTTGGGGGACAAACAAAGTTAATGGATGACATCATAGAGGATGTTAAAAGGAATAAGACTCCTCCAGGGTTACTCGGTGAAGGTGTTGAAGACCGAGATAAAGGTTTAACACCTAAAGAAAGAGTGGAAAGGCAAGAAAAACGTTTTTCTCTACAAATGCCTTTGATTCACAAAAATAGTGAAAGCCTGAATTCTCTAGAAAGTGAAGGAATGTCTATTAACCTTCTGCAAGAGTTGGATGAGAAAGGTAAAATCGGTGAGGGAGTACATAATTTAAATATCAATCCTAAGAGCGGTGAATTGATTATCCCGAAAGCAGGGACTGCCGATGAACAGCTCTTTGTAAAAACTGTCAATGATTTTACCACGAAAGCTAAAGACTCTTATGGAGCAAGGGTAAGTAACTTTGAGTTAGATAGATTTATGATGCGTCTTCCAACTCTTGCTAACTCTAAAGAAGGTAGACAGCTTATTTTAAGGCAAATGAACATCATCAATCAAATCAACACTCTTGAGAAAAAAGCCCTACAAGAAGTGTTTGATCAATATGGTGTAAGAAATATTGACTATCCTGATGCTGAAAATTTAGCTCGTGCAAAGATTGCTGATCAAAAGGAAGCTCTTAGGAAAGAATTCATATCTTATGAAAATCTTTCCAAAAAAGCTGAAGCGGAACACATCAAAAAAGTTAAAGAAGCTGTTCGAGAAGGTCATACAGTTTTGAGAAATATCAAGACTGGTGTCATCAAGCAATATCCTAATAAAAATATCCCCAACCTTTTAGAAACCAAGAGATACGAGAGAATATGACAACTCCCAATCCACAACAGGCTTTAGAAGCAGATATCGATGAGGATGAAGAAGAGATCGATTATGATGCTCTTTATGGTGGTCTAGAGATTGGTGTCAAACCAGAGATCTCCGAAGAAATTAAACATGATATCTCTGAAGTAGCTAAGGATGTAGCCACTCAGTTTGCAAAAGAAACTCTTATAGGGGCTGGCGGGACATACGGAGATCTCTTTGAACTCATGGGCGTAGAAAAAGATCTGCCCGGAGCAAAAGAGAAGAAGAAAGCTGAAACTAGCGTCATGAAAAAGATGCAACAGCCAGGATATACTCCAACTTTATCCGATGTCGTCATGCTAGGTGGAGATGACGATATTCTCCCTGAATTTCCCGGTTCACCAACTTCTGAAGATCTACGAGAGCTTAATGAAGCTATGGGAGGGCCTGGAGAAGCAAAGACTCCCTATGGCAAGGGAGCTGCCAGAGCTGGCAAGCTTTACGGATCAGGTCTAGCTTTTGGACAAATCAATCCTCTACCTGCTGTAGTTGGCGGAACTAGTGGACAGTTAGTAGAAGAAGCAGGCGGTGGCCCACTCTTACAAGCAGCTGCTGAAATTATCAGTATGATTCTCACTCCCCAGGGAGGATTAAAAACCCTTGTTTCTTCTCAGAAGAAAGATATTCAGAAGAAAATCGATGCCCTTAGAAAACTTGGTTACACAGAAGAAGATATAACTTTAGCCATCAATTCTCAGTATGCTAATTCAAAACGTCAAGCAGCTGCTTCCAAAGGAAGTAAAACACAACAGGCTTTTGAAAATTTCTCTGAAAATTCAGATGAAATCGTAAGGGATATTCTACGAAAAGAGATTCCGGGAATTGAAAAAGGCACAAAAAACGTTCATGAAATGGCCTCTGACTTTTATCGTGCGGTAGCTCAAGAAGGAAGAAATCTCACTATTTCCAACCCTATGCCTTTCTTAAACTCATCGAAAAAAGTTGTGGATCATCTTACAAACACTCTTGGAAACAACCCTAAGGCAATTCCTTTTATCACGAGACTATCTGAAGCTGCTATCGATTCTATCCGTTACCCATCAGCTGAGAAAATGATGAATTTCTATAAAGAGCTTAATAGTATGGGTGAGTGGTTAGGAAGATCAGAAAGGGATCGTCTTATCACTGAGGTTAAAAATGGTATCAAAGACACCTTCAAATCCGAGGGTAAGAATGGTAGAGAGTTTGCCAAGAAGTTTGAAAAAGCTAATGAAGGTGTTCAAAAAGCTTACAAGGCTGAAGAGCTTCATAATCTGATTGAAAAAGTAACTACGCAAGACGGAATAGATTATAAGAGATTTAAAAAGCTCTTTGACAACAAAGAAAATGTGGAACTTTTTCACGAAGTATTGGGGCCTCAGCAAGCAAAAAACATGAACATGATTGCTAAGGTTGGATCTGAGGTAAAAGATTTTGATAAATCATGGAAGGCTGCTAATTCTTTTAAGCTTGAATTAACTGGAGACGCTGCAAGAAGTGGTTTGGGATTTTATTATCTCTATAAAGGTGACTATGACTCATTCGCAGCTGTAGCTGCCACTAAATTAGGCTCCGCAGCTGTGCGCAAAATCATGGAGAAATCATTGACAGATCCAAAGTATCAGAACTTGGTTATAAAGGGTCTGCATGCCGTTAAAACTGAATCTCCCAAGTTGATGAAGTCAGCTGAAGAAGCTATGAAGAAGTATTTGATGGAAGAAGGTATCGATCTAGATGAAATTGAATGATAAAAAAATATCATTTATAGTTGTACATATCATTATTTGTACAACACTATGGCATTACTCCCAGACAAAGTGTATTTAAAGTAATTTTTATACACATTTCTGTCTACACATGTTAATGTAAAGTAATTTCTTTAAAACATGCAGGAGTGTGTATGGCCTTATCTAGATCTGCTCGTCAATATATGGGGGTAAGGGCAATTCTACCTCCTGATCTTCAATTCGCTGAACGTAACCCAAGCTCTTCCGACAGAGCTTATGTCAAGGGAACTCTTTGGTTAAACACCGCCGATGCAACGGCGTGGATGTGGCCTGGGTCCGGTGATTGGATCGCTTTGGGTTCGGGGACAACAGGAGCTCTTGTCACTCTCACAGGAGACTCTGGAGGAGCTATCTCCCCTGTTGCAGGCAACATCGACATCTTAGGTACAGCCGATCAAATCGATATCGTAGGCACAGCAGGCACTTTAACAGCTTCGTTGCCATCTGCTGTAATCCTTCCAGGTTCTCTCTTAGCCACCACAAGCCTTGAAGCCACCACCACTGTCACAGCAGGCACAAGTATCACTGCTACCTTAGGTGATATCACAGCAACCAACGGAAACTTTGTCAAAGGAACCGCAGGGAACAAAGACGTTTACACTAGCTTGGCAACCACAACCACAGCCGGAGCAAACTCTGCTGGTACAGTGACCCTAGTGGGTGGAACAGCCACAATTTCGACTACAGCAGTTACAGCCTCTTCAAAAATTCGTATCTATAGGCAAGGAATTGGAGCAACGGGAGCAGCTGCTCTAGGCATTTTAACCATTGGGACTATCACTGCTGCAACCTCTTTCGTGATCAACTCAGTGCAAGCTGCTGACGCTACAGCGTTGGAAGCCACAGACGTATCAGTAGTGTTCTGGGAAATCGTAAACTAAGAGGGCGTATGTCTGCTAAAAAAGTAAAGTTCGATACTCTGAGATCTTTAGCCTTCGGCTCGATCTCTGGCACATATGCAGCTGTGGGAACTGCTTTAACAGTAAACCCTCGTATCATATGCATAACCAACAAAACCCAGGGAGACATGATCTTCAGCACTGACAATACCAATGCTGACGGTCAAATCTTTGTGCCTGCTGGAACATTCAAGCTCTATGATCTCACAGCGAACTTGGTTCCAGGAAAAGATGATAGTTTCGTCATTGCTGAGGGAACGATCATCTATGTAAAACAAGTCACTGCACCTGTAAGCGGAGCTGTATACCTTGAATTTGTCTACGCATAAGAGATTAGAAGTAGATGTCAGGGTGGCTCAAGAGATAAAGAACCATCAAGATGTTATTTATCAGCTAGGGCAACGCATCCAGTCACTAGAACAGGGTGTGATTGCCCTCTCTCTCCAAAATGAAAAACTCATGAATAAAGGGGAGAGAGATAAAGTTGATCTCAAGATAGCTTTTGAGAACTTTACCGATTCAGTTCTTTTTAACCATGATAAGATGAACGCTCGTCTTAGAGAGTTAGAGAGATCTATGGTTGATCTGGAGAGGAAATTTTCTGATCTCGAAGAGAGATTAGAAGATGAGTTTGCCACCGAATATCAGTTTCTAGAGGTAACTGAAGACCTTGAGAATAGGATTCGTTCTCTACAACTCAAATCGGATGTACGTAGTGATACGTATCAAGCCTCTCTTGAAATGATGAAGAATCAACTGCTTCATGAGATCTCTAAAGTTGAAGAGAAGTTAACTCCTCAAGCTATAGAAGGCGATCCTGTGCAAGACAAAATCACTCAAAGCCTTATTCCTTTTCGAGTTGATTTTGAGGGGTTAAAAACTGAGATAGCTATCATCAAGAAAGCCTTAGCCTATGATCAAAAGAAATTTGAATACCTCACAACAAGAATCGAAAGGTTGAAGGAAGGTAAGGCTTGAGCCAAGAAGGTTTAGTTGACATCATTGGAACCCATCCAGAGATCCCCATAGAATTTATTGCTGATGTAGGAAGTGCAACTCCTATCGGCAATCAACTTGAGATCTTAGGAGAAGTGGTAGCAGCTGGAAGCAATCCTTTTCAGACTATTGGCTCAGGGAATACAATCACAGCCCAAATACAGTACTCACAGGCTATAGGAGGAACTGACGCAACTAAAGTTGGTCTCGTCTCCCTAAATTCCTCCGATTTTTCGGTAGATGCCAACGGTTTTGTCTCTTTAATCAACAATGGGCCTTTTGTCGAAAGCGTTTCTGGGACTGCTAATCGTATAACGTCTTCGGGTGGCGTAAACCCTGTCATTGACATAGCTGCTACGTATGTTGGACAGACATCGATCACCACGCTTGGAACCGTCACAACAGGCACTTGGAATGCTACACCTATCGATCTTGCCACCTACGTCTCAGGAAATCTGTCTGTATCTCACCTAAACTCTGGAACTGGAGCTGGAGCAACTACCTTCTGGAGAGGTGACGGTACTTGGGCAACTCCAACAGACACAGGGATTACAGGAACAACCACCCAATTTGCAGTAATCGTAGGAGCCGGAGTCAACACTGTAGCCTCTGTTGGCCCCTCGGCCACTGCTGGCCAAGTGCTGCAATCGGGCGGAGCTTTAGCTAATCCTTCTTACAGCACTGCCACATACCCAAGCTTAGCCACAGGCACAGGGACATTCCTTAGAGCAAATGGCACAAACTGGCTAGCCTCGACAGCAACACTACCCGATACGGCAGCGCAAGGTGATCTGCTCTATGGCTCTGCCTCCAATGTATGGTCGAGCTTAGCAAAAGACACAAACGCAACAAGATATCTTTCTAACACAGGAACAAGCAACAATCCCGCTTGGGCGCAAGTTAACTTAGCCAACGGAGTCACAGGAAACCTACCAGTAACAAACCTGAACAGTGGTACATCAGCCTCAGCGACAACATTCTGGAGGGGCGATGGAACTTGGAGCACGCCAGCGGGAACAGGCATTCCTACAATCGGCTCTAGCACAGCCAACGCACTAGTTCGCTGGAGTGGCACTGGAGGCAATGCTGTACTAGATGGCGTAGTGACCGAGGACAACACGGGAAACCTCACGCAATCCGCCTCGGTTTCTGGTGGTTCTCTGTCAATACTTACAGCCAACACCAGCAACACGGCAAGCGCAACAGCTTTTCACAATGTACAAGTTGCAGGCAGCACTGCCAGTGATGCGTATTACAAGGCCGAGATCAGCGGAGGTCAGGCATGGACATGGGGCCTCGATAACAGTGATTCTGATGCGTGGGTTCTTTCGGCCTCGGCAACACCTGGCACGACGAACGTCATGCGAGTAACCACGGCAGGGGAGATAAACTACCCTTTGCAACCTGCTTTTTTAGCATACTTAAATACAAGTGTTACCAACGTTTCAGGGGATGGAACTACTTACACCGTTATTTTTGACACAGAAGTTTATGACCAGAATAGCGATTTTAACTTAGCCACAAGCACATTTACTGCACCTGTCACAGGAAAATATTTATTAACTTTTGTTGCTTTATTTGTAGGAGGAACAACTATAAACGGAGCGTTTGGGATTATTAATACCTCAAATGCGACTTATAGAATCAACCTGCCTTTAGCTCCTGCCGTAACAACAACCGCAGGGGGAACAATTTCAGTCATTGCCGATATGGACGCAAGCGACACAGCCACCTTTCAAATGAGTTCAACTGATGGAGGCGGTAAAATTGATGATGTTGCAGGAACAACAGGGGGAATTTTAAGAACCTTTGTTAGCGGAAAATTATGTTGTTAGGAGAGTTATGCAAATAAAATTAGACGATGAAGTGCTTTTTGAAATAGATGAAATCATGCTTAAACTTCTTGCAAATGATCTTCTCGACCCCATCGAAGAAATCAAGAGACGACTCCGCTACATCATAGAGCATAAATGTGATCAATGTTTTGATCGTCTTGAGAAAGAGTACAAGCAAAAGCTTATCGATGACCCAGAGATTCCAGCATTGCCTAAATCACGTAGGGATATGGCTGAGTTGATATTATCTCGTAAAGATTATAAAAACAGGGCAACAAGAGAAAAGGCGAATGAGCAATAACACCCCAGGAAATCCTAAACGATATATTGGTGAGAATAGAACGCTCATTCCCTTTGTCACGAGAAATAGAAGGCCAACGACAGCAGACTATAGACAGCCAGAGACAGGAAAAAACTACATCTATGGAAGCATTTGGCAAGTAGGCCCAGATCCAACAACAGGGGATTATGGTGAACTGTGGATGCTCCAAAAGATTGTTTCCAATCAAGGGTATTGGGTGATGGTCAGTGGTGGAGAAATTCCCGGAGGACCAGTATTAACTCTTTCCGATACAGCTAACACCCTTGTTTCCCCCACTGTAGCAGGAAACATTCAGATCGAAGGCACATCAGGCATTGATGTCACAGCTGATGCCTTGAACAACAAGCTTACTCTATCACTGTCTGGTGGGAGTGATGCAGTAGATTCCTTTACAACGAATGTCGGAGGCCCAGTTCTCCCAACGGCATTGGGAGAAGTTCTCGTCAATGCTTCCACTACTACATACACCGATGGGGCAACTGCAAACACTCTCAAGACTGAAGTACAGGGAACAAATCACGCTCTTTTTGTCGGAAGAGGTTCAAATACGCCAGTGGCTAACTTGGCTGTTGGTGTAGATCATTCTATCTGCATGGGAAATACAGGAGCTGATCCCGGTTTTACAACGACAGGAACCCCATGGGTGTCAGGTCTTAGCTTCGATGCCGGAACAAACACTTTATTGAAATACGAGAATGGAACCGTTTTTACACCTTCAATCACAGGCTCTACTTCAGCTGGGACAGCTACTTACTCTTCTCAGTATGGTGTCTATAGCCGTATTGGGAATATGGTATTTGTACAAGTCAATTTAGTTTGGAGTGGACATACAGGTACAGGGGACATGCTTGTGACTGGACTCCCCTATATATTCTCATTTGCTGCTGCTTTTTATCCCATGGCAGCTTTTGTGTCTGAGATTGTTCTCCCAGCAAATGCTGTAGATGTGTTCGTAGATGGAAACAACAACACAACTCAAATGGAAGTAGTAGTCACAAGAGATAATGCCACAGTGGCTCCCGTAGCTATGGATGCAGCAGGAGGACTTTCATTCTTAGGGATGTATCTCACCAGCCCTTAAAGCTTCTTCTAAACATACCTCAGCATTTCTCAGGAAAATAAGAGCAGAAAAACATGAGTCTTCCACTACTTGGTAATCATGGGAGTTGTCTTGAGCGTCATTGATGAAGTCTTGAGCCATGTGGACACTGGCAAGAGCTATAGAAACTCTGTTGGGTTCCTCAGCAGCTAAAGCTCCAAAGGAAAGGAAGTAAACGGAAATCAGCCTTTTCATACACTCCTTAAGGTCATCCCAAGCAGAGGTTTTCGTGAGCCAAGACATTCACTTTCTCTGCTCGGATGACAAATGTAAAACAGTTTTACTTTTGCTTTGGTTTCGAAGAGAGCTCCTTCTTGAGCTTCTTGTCATCTTTGATATGTTCTTTGAATTCTTTAGTGTCCTCTTTAAGATGCTTGAGGATTTTCTTTTTGTCATTATTTTTCACGGTTACTTTCCTTTCTTGTTGCTCTTGCCAGCAGTTGAGTAAGCGATAGCAACAGCTTGCTTTACAGGCTTACCAGCTCTGACTTCCGTAGCTATATTCTTGGATATCACTTCTTTAGACTTTCCTTTTTTGAGAGGCATATCAAATTCCTTTTATAGGTCGTAATCTGAAAAAGCTTTTGTACTGAGGGTTTTCTTCAACAAACATTCTTGCATAGTAAGCACGATGGTTATTGCTGATTTTATAACTCCTGTCCCAGCGGTTGTGTTCTGTTAGAAGAGAGATCGAGTAGTTTTTTCTTCCGAGATGAATTGCCTCAAAGATGCTTTTCTTATAATCCTCATAGATTTGTGGATTAGCAGAATGAAACTGTAAGAACTCTCTCCAAAGCCTTGTATCTTTATTGAACATGGCTGGAGACTCGAAGAAGCTAAGCTGCCCACTCTTTTCATCTACAAACATAGCTATGGAACCAGGCTAGTGGGGATGGTTACGTTAGTCGAGGGCGTTACACTATCTGTGTCATCGATCACATCACTAGCTTGGCCCTCAGTGTGTGCTAATGAGATAGAATAAGTGCAGCCAGTTAAGATAAGAGGGAGAACAACGAGTAAAATATTCATCTACACCGCCTTCGTTTTGTTTTTCCATTTTTTAAATTTCTCTTCTAGTTTTGGGTCTTCCAGAAACTTGTTCACACATTCAGCTTCTGTCCAGTCAAAATGCATGGAAACGACATGAATGTATTCCAAGAGATTTTCCTTTTCTTCTTCAGGAAACTTGCTTAGGAGCTCATCGATTCTATTCGTCTCAACGATAGGAGTGATGTCTTCAGGAAGAGCTATTTCTGCTTCTGTAGCTTGAATCTCTCCTTCCACATAGCCAATCCCGATAACATCGGAAAAAAGTTGTCTAGCAAGTCTAGAGAGAGCTCTTGCAAAACACATGTCTTTCGGAAACTTGACCCAACCTCCGCCTTGCTTTACAAGGCCAGCTCTTTGAGCATCAGCTACAGAGAAAGAGGCTTCTTGAGTTTCTTGGGTATCTGCTCTTTTTCCCACAAGCACACAGATATCATCCGTGCTCGTTTTGATTTTGATCTCATGCCCAGCTTTACGAATGAGAGCACTCATCATCCTAGCCGATATCTCAGCTTTGCCATTGATGATGTTAATACCACCATTGAGGGCTTGACATGGAGGAATACCGAGCTCTCTTGCTGCAAGCATAATCATCATAACACCAGCTTGCTCTCCTATCCCACGATACATTTTGCTATCAACAGCAGCTTTTGCCATGACTTGATAGACCATGATTTCATGTTCTTTCGGAGGCCCGTAAGAATTTCTTGCGACTAAATCAGTCATACATTTCCCGCTGTTCCTTGAGTGTTTTTTCTTTAAGAGCTTTTTCTTCTTTTGCCTTTTCTTCTTTTGCCTTTTCTTCTTTGAGATTTTTTGAATCCGACAAGATCTTTTTCCATTTTTCCAAACGCTCTAGCATTTTTGGAGTGAGTTTTTCCATGTTTTAACCTTGGAAGAAATGTTTCC
>JACCDR011834034.1_pt1 | contig 21424 bp, 23 predicted proteins | sample 7446431 | NCBI WGS metagenome assembly JACCDR01 (sample SAMN15323443, study PRJNA562643) | freshwater metagenome | isolation source: river surface water | place: USA:Blue River Watershed | collected 2017-08-17 | reverse complement strand
GTTACTGTTCCTGAAGATACGGTAACTGCGTTGGTGGAGCTTCGCATTACTTCAACAGGAAGGGCAGTTTGAAAACCTGTTGGTCGCATGTCCTGCACAATTACACTTTCGGCTTCAAAGTGACCGACTGATACCTGACCGATAGTCCAAGTGGTTGTTGAGGCTGGAGCAGTTGAGCCGTTTACAATACGAATTTGTAGGTAGACTTGCGCGTCATCAGGCACCATCACTACACGAGTAGCGCGGTTGGCTGTTTGAATCGCAGCAGTTGATGCTACGAGCTGGTCAAGAAGTGACGATTGTCCGTCATTGGCGGTAATAATCGCCATATGGCCAGGAGAGGCTGTGGTGTTGATGGTTGCTGTGGTGTTTCCTGTTGCATAACCATTTCGACCAGTATCAAAGAAAGCGTTTGTAGCAGTCGTTCCACTGTATTCTAGACGGTAGAAGTTCCAACCAACAGCCGAGAGGGTTCCTGTTCCAGCGGCAAAGCCTGATACGGTAAAGGTTGCGTCATTGCCTGACACAGAAGCGATAGGGTAGCGACCCGAGAGGAAAGTACCTGTGCCTGAAAACTGACAGAGAGTCATTGATTGACCAATATTCTGTGCAGAAAGACCAAACGAAGCTGGGAGCGTTACAGTAATAGAAGTTGCAGAGTTGATAGTGTACGCAAGAGAATCTCCCACAACGTCAACAAGTTCAAAGAAGAACTGTTGGTTAGCGATACGCTGTGAAAGAAGTGATTGGATACGAGCGCGGATACCACCAGAGTATGAAGCAAGACCGCGGATGATAGTCTCTGAACGTGCTGTAGTTCCAGTTGTGATAACCAAGTTACCGCCTGTTTGGTTGACTGTCATCCCCGAACCAGTTTGACGCAACGTAAACATTTCAGTATCTACACCGTTTGAGATAGCTTTAGCAAAACCGATACGGTCAATGTCTGTTCCGACACGAAGGAGAATCTGTAGCTCGTCTGTGTCGGACATTGCTGGCGAAGTTGTATCGTATTCAAGCGTTAGAACGTTACCACTTAGTGTTCCACCAAGAGTGCTGTCAAGTGCGTCATATATAACAATACCGTCAGTGACGTTGGTAATCATTGCAATGTCACGCAGTCGGTTGAATTCATTGCTCTTAATCGTCTTCTCTGATGCGTCGAATGTATATTCGTGTACTACTTTTTTTTCCATATTATTATAATGCTATTGCGTAACGTCGGGCTATTGCTTTGGCTTCTGATTCGGTTATTCCTCCGCCTCCACCAGCTGGTGTTGCCCAAGTATTGTCTCCTCTAAGAAACGTAGTTGCTGATGGTGTTCCTGTTGCTGAGAGAGCTGGGGTAAGGCTTGGTGTACCATCGTTGTAAGTCAAAGAGACAAATGTACTGTTCGCGACCATCGCACCAACTGCATCTTGTGCCTGTTCGTCTGTATAAACATTAGCACCATCGGCCACATTTAAGATTGTGCGAACCTGACTGGCAGATAAGTCATCAATATCCCCTGAGCCAGCACGACCTAGGATAGTATCATTGCCCATCGTGATACCCGCTACGTCGCCTGTACCAGACCCAGCGCGACCAAGCACTTGATGAGCAGATAGTTGTGTTAGGTTTGAAAATGGCAAACGGCCAGTAACGTGACTGGTGAGGTCAATTAAAGCCCGAGTGATAACTTGTCCTACGATTGTGATGTAGTTCGGTATGCCAGCGAGGGTGACAGCATCGTGCCTTGCTGCGGTGTTAGCGGCTACGTCGGTGTTGTTAGACACTTCGGTGTCAAAGTCAGAAATAGTAGAGGCGGTTTGTGTGCCTGTGTGAGTAGAACGGTCACGCACATTTGCTATGGTTGCTCCGCCATCTTGGATTAGCTTACCTGTGGTGCCGTCAAAGGTGGCAATTCGGTCATCAACTGCTGAGGCTGGGCCAACAACGTCACCAGAGCCAGCAGGAGTAGCCCAAGTGTTATCTCCTCGAAGGAAAGTTGAAGCAGATGGTGTGCCAGTGGCAGAGAGTTTGTCTAATCCAATCGTGTCGTTATCAATAGTCCATGTAGCACCTGAGTTAGATACGGTTATATCGCCTTTGTCGCCGTCTGAGATGCCTCCGCCAGCAGGAATCGTACCATCTGCTACCGCTTGACGGATAAAGCCATAGACTTGACCCTTACCAATGGTTCCGGCTCCAGCACCTCGATTAAGTTGATTAAGAGCCTCTGTAAGCCCCTGCACGTCTGGTATTTCGACTTTGTATCTATCTCCACCTGAAAGTAATTCAAGCGCGTCACGGACTGATTCTGGGTTCGCTGTGAGCTGTGTAGAGATGAGTTCATTAAAGTCAGGCAACTCAAGCATTGTGAGTGCAATGTCAGCCGCTTGTTTTAGTTGTTCTTCCGTGATTTCAGCGTCTTCTCCGTCTTTCAGTTCGGCAAGGCGAACATTGATACGTTCAATAGCGTCACGCACCTCTTTTTCTAGTTTCTCCTGACCAGATACGATGTAACTTTCAGCGTCTACAGCTAGCTTCTGTACGTCTTTGACAGTCTTTTCAGCTTCACGTTTGTAATCGGCTAATACTTTATTGACCTCAGCCGTCATCTTGGATGAGATAGAGAGTTGACCGTTGTTGATAGCCTTTTCGAGGAGGTCTACTTGGGAGAGAACGACTACTACTAAGTCTGCCAATTCAGTCGGTGACAATGGCTGAAAGACATCCGGCTTTGTTTTATAGAGCTTTAGCTTTTTGAGGATTTCAGAGCGTGACATGGGGATAAGTTACTTGTAATTATAACACATTTAGGGTATGGTTCGGAGATATGGAATTTGCATTATTAGGTGCTTTAATTGCTTACTTCTGGCAAGATATTAAAGATTTTTTGCGCTAAAATGGTTCATTGACGTCCTGAACCTCATCAGGATTTATTTTCTTTATTTCTTCGTTTGTAGTATCTTTTAATTTTTTGATAAATTGTTTTTCGTCGCGGATTATATCATCTAACTCTGACAATCGACTCAAGTCCCTTCGGTAACTCTCTACCGCGGTTTGCGCGTCACTCAAGTCGACAAAGCCTAATTCTGTGACAATGTCATCGAGTGCCACTGATTTTCCGCCAGTTTCCTCTGCATTTTTCTGTATTTGTGCCAGACTATTATCTCCACGAGCCATATACTTTTGGAGTTGTCTAGCTGGGTTTGTTTCGACTGAGTTTTTTAATACGTCTTTTTCTACTAACAAATCTTGCAACCTTTGTTCAGATTTTTTAATAGTGTCCTCTTTTATAAATACTTTCTTGACTTCTTTTTTGATTGGTTTTTCTGGTGTTTGCTCTGGCAATGCTTTGTAGTCGTCGATAATTGTCTTTAATTTATCTACAAGTGCTGTGTATACCTCTTTTAGGGCAGCGACAAGAGTGAAATCTCCCGCTTTAATGGCGGCTTTTTGTTGTTCAACATTCTTCTTTAGTTGTCCTTCTGTACGAACAATGTCGCGACGTATAAATTCTGGTAAATCAGGGTCAGTCATGATTGATTTAGGTACACCAACTGGCCGGTCAGGGGATGTAAGGTCTTTGACTCCTGCTCTTGCTTGAGCCTGTGCAAGTGTTGGGCTTTCGGGCATCTTTCCGTCTATTCCACTACTAAAAGTTCTCGCCATAGCTCGCCCTGCTAGTTTTTGTGTTACTTGACCACCAACCGCACCGCCAATAAACGCTCCAGTCGCTCCTCCTGCTGAGCCAGCAACCGCACCAATAGCAGAACCTGTGACATTAGCTGTCAATTTACCAAGTCTACCGCCCTTCACACGTTTTCCATCAAGGTCTGCCAGTCGGTCAATGTCTTTGTAGTACTTAGCAAGCTCTTGATTCCAGTCACGCACAGGTAAATCAGATTTGTCTTCAATAGTCTCTTTATAAATACGAGCAAGTGTCTTTCTGTAGGTAGTTCCAACTGGTTTTGAGTAGTCAATGTTCTTGGTAGTTGCTATTTTTGCGTCTTGAATCTTATCAAGCAATACATTACCAAACTTATCTGCTCTGATAGACAATCCTTCAAGGTCTTTATCAATACGACGAATAGCGGAAGCTAAATCAGCCCCCTCAAGACCAGAGTCCATCATTCCACCTAAGATGTTTGTCTTTAGCTCGTTTATATTTACAGACTTTCCTTCTGTTTCAAGATTTCTTTTTACAACATCTTCAACGTCCAGGAGTGTAAGGCCATCAGAAGTGATTGGTGTAGTTTTGTATCTGTCGATTGCACCTCCCTTTTGCTTGGTTCGGACAAGACCATCTTCATCTACAGCACCCTCAAGTACGTTTGATTGAGCAATACGTGAACGTGATGCAACTGTGTTCGGGTCTCTGTCAAGCTTCATTCTTGTTTTAGAATAGGCGTTTTCAATATCAGCGATTTCTTCTGCAACACGGTTTATTTTATTTGTCTGGGTGGGTAGTGAGCGCTTTGCTACATCAGTAATGACTTCCCCAGCACTGCGGACAACTGGTCGTGATACCGCCGATACGGCTCCTGGAGCTACTAGAGCACCACCTACGTTTAAGGCACCTAAAGCACCCCTCCCAATATCAGTTGCGGTGGTTTGTACACCTTCTGGTAGTGCTCGAAAAACTGTCTTCGCACCCTGTCCTACACTTGATTCAGCTACCGCCTCGGCACCAGCTTGTGTCACTTCTCCTATTTTATTTGCAACTGTAGTCCCTCCAGGTAGCGCACGAAATGCACCTTCTGCCAAAGAACCGACGACATCTCCAGCGGTTTGAATACCGCTAGTAAATCTACCAAATTGCTTTGATAAAAATCCTCTATTTTGCATTTCTGCTTCTCTTTGTACACCACTATCAACTGCACTAACAGCGTTTTGGAATCCTGTTTTTAAATCTCCAATAATGGAGGTGTCCGGAGTTGCTGGTCTGTAAAGCGCGTTGTATTCAGCACGAGTCATTCGTACTGGAATTGGGTCATTATCAAGCGTAGATGTAGATACAACAGGTTGCACACCGTACTTAGCTTGATATTCGGCTTTAGTCATTCGTACTGGTGGCATATGTTAGTCAATTAGTTCAATTTGTGTTCCGTCTGGGGCTGTGATGACGTTTACTGGTATCATTGGGCCTTGTACTGGCGCAGATTGTGTTTGTCCGTTCTTTACAGCGGTTTGCATACGATTGAATAGGTCATCAAGGCGATTTACTTCTGCCTTCAATTCTTCTGGAGATTGACTATCTGGTCGTAGTGATGTACCAGCAGAACTCATCAAACGAACGTCAGCGTTAGACATTTGAGGGCCGAAAAACTTTCGTACTGTTGGGTCTGTCATAAGAGCAAGTACATTAGTCTTGAGTGTATCTGAGTATGCTTCAAGACGATTGTATTTTGTATCCCCTACAAAGAATCCAGTTACACGGTCAACCACTCCCTTACCAGATGCTTTATAAAGTGGGTCAAAACTTTCTCCTGTAACTGGGTCTGTGCCTCCAAGAATACGTTGGGCGTTATCTCGTAAGAATGAAATCTGGTCTAATGATTTTTGTGCTTCTTCTGGACTTGCTCCACCACCTGCTACACCACTCACATCTTCCCATGTTCCGGTATTTTTATTCCATTGTTTCCAAACTGGCGCATCGGTAGTTCCAAAGTTTTTAGTTTCTGGAGAAGCAAATCCTTTAGCTGCTGCTGCCGCTGCGGCTGCCGCCTTTTCAGCGGCAATTTGATTTTGGATTCCACGGGCAATAATCATCTGTGCCTGTTCTGCTTGAACGGCTGGGTCTGAAATACTGAGGACAGATTGTAAGTCACTACCTGCCAAATATCCAGCTCCCACTGCGGAATCGACTAGACTTCTTGCTCTAGCGATATTTGCCTGGTCTTCTTCATACTTACGCTGTTCTTGTTTCAACAACTGTGACGTCTGTTCGTCTGCTCGACTAGAGAAGTATTCTAGCTGTTGAATCATGTTCTGATTCTGGAGTTGTCGGTCAGCGTAGAAGTCACTCATCGCAGAATTGATAAGTGTTGATGCTGTTTCTATATTGCCCTGCAATACGTTAGCCTCTGCTGCTAAACCAGCATTACGAACAGCGTTCTCCCTGTCTTCCTGTGTTATTTCACGTTGCGCTTGACCGAGAGTCTGTCCATCTGCGCCTGCAATACTTACTTGAGTTAGACCAGATTGAGTGTTTGCTCTAGCGAGTTGCGTTTGAATGTCTCCAAGTCTTGTAAGGTTGTCTGGAAGGCCAAATTGTTGTCCTAACCTTTCTCGCTCTCCAGCACCATCAAATGTCTGGGTGCCTAATAGACCAGCTAGCTCATCCCGCTTACGTGCTTCTTCAGTTTGAGCTGTGATAAAGTTTTGAGTATTTGCGGCAGTGGTATCGACTAATGCTGTAGTCCTAGAACCTGTATTTTGTGATGGTGGCACAACAGGAGGATTTACACTTGGTGGTGGTGTCGTTAAATCAGCAGCCGTGACAGATGGTGCGGTAGTTGGTGGGGGGACATTTCTTTGGCTACGAGGCTGATTGTTAAAGGCAACAAAGTTTGGGTTATTTTGGTTTAACTCGTTTGCTCGTCTTTGGTTCCGTGTTGTCGGGTCTTCTAGCGCACGAACAGTTGCTCTGGCGCCCGCTGCTGTGGCGCCATTATTGATGTTTTGTCGCACTTCTCTAATACGGTTAGCTGCGGCTTGTCCTTCTGGTGTAATGGTTGGCTTCATAGAGTTATATTTCAATAATTATACCACGTTTACAACTGTTCTTTACTGTTAGATTTACTGATGACCTCACGCACAGTCACATCTCCCCTCATCCATACTTTGTACTGTCTTGATGGAGAGATACTGTCAGAAGCACCGTATCGTTTGTATTCTCCTCCACTACTGTCATCTGGTTCAATCGCCTTCCAAGAGTCAATTTGTACGTCTGAGAGCGCGTTTAATACACCGAAGTCTGTATCTACGGTTACGGTTTTTGTAGTAGTCCCTTCGATAGAGACAATAGAACAGTGTTGACCAGCGTATGAACCAGCAATAATCTCTACTTCATCGCCTTCTTGTACATTTGTGAGGGCATTGGTAGTAGTAAATTGACTAGCATTGAGCCATGAGACATCGTTTGCCAGTACTGGCAATCCTGGGCGAGTGTCGTCTTTGTATTTGGTTGTGATACTTTCATCTGTGTCAAGGGTATCGTGCTTTACAACAAAGGTTTCAAAGGCATCGGCTACGCTATCAGCTTCATGTCGAACAGTTGTGAAGTAGCCCTGTGGTGTTCCAGAGCCTTCCATCCAGACACCCTCTACGCCATCAACAGAACCACCTACCATGACGCGAGTTTCTGGAGTGTTTGTAATGAGAAGTGGCGCAGATTTGTCTACCTTCTGTGTGCCGTAGGTTGAGGTTGAGTTAGTCAGAGAGTAGTGGTGTGTGAGTGAGTAGGTTTCTAAGTCAAGTACCCATACACCAGAACCCCCACGAGTTGAGAGATTGTCAGTATCAGAGTATTCGTTCTTCGTGTTTACGTTTATGTATGCGTACTTGCCCTTTACCTTCACACCTTTTGGATGAATTGCGGTCAGGTGCATACTGTCTGGTACATTTCCTGGCCTACAGCCTTCCATGATAGCCGATTCATTTGCCCACGGGAACATCGCTACTGTTTCAAATCCTGCGCCGTTAAAAGCCTGAACGTAGCCTTTTTCGGTAATAACAAATGGAGTATTTCGATATGTAAACATCGAGAGACACACACGCCCATCGACGGCGTAGGCTTGGTTTGCTTGGTCGTTACCAACAGCTATCTCGTAGACAAAAGCACTGTCTTCTACCTCTGTGTACGTTCCAGCCCACATACGGTCGAGCGATGGTGCAAGACATCGAGCGTTCATTAGGGTATCTAGTGTAATAGTGGCATGTCCTGCCGCTGGGTTGTAGTATCTGATGTTGTTTTTGTCAGTAACAAATACCGTATCTGCTCCAGTTCGTAGCACCTCAAGAATGTGTGGGTAGTTTACTGCTAGGGCTGTTCCAGATGTTGTGGTTGTCCACCAGTTATCATCGACGTTTGAACCGTCGAATGACATGACATCGGTACCCGTTGATACAAGAAGTTCTCCTAAATAAGAGGTTGTATCTGTTTCGCTTCCCAAGTCTTCGATATCAAGCAGAGTAATATCCCCCCAGTTACCTGCAACGCGAGGGTCATCGTCTACAGAGCATCGAAACACGTTATCGTCAGTAGTAACGTAGTAGAATCCGTCGTGAATCTGGATAGCTTGTACAATGTCGTCATCTGCCCAGTTAGGAACAGCCGTATCAAGTATCTTATCGAGCTTTTTTGATGTCTTAAATACCCCAGGGTTTGAATCTAGGTCAATGTTAAAAGTACTAAAGACGTTTCCTTTGTAGTCTCCGTCATTAGATTGGATGATTTGTTTTTGGCTGTTTGGTATTTTTTGGGTAGACATAGGCTTTAGTTATAGATACCGATATATTTTATTGTTCCATCTGACAAGGTAATTTGAAGCCTCCCATCGTAGTCTTTTGCTACGACTTCCGTTCCTGTTCCAGCGGCGTTCCGTACTGTCTCTGTGATTGTACCAGTGCCTGTTATTGCACCTGATGTGATACCTGTAATAGCCACTCGACGCTTTATATTTTCAATAAAGGGAATATTCTCGACACGGGTAAGAGACTCGACGGTACGCTTTAGTGCTTCAAATTCTTGTCTCTCTTGTGGTGTCATACTCATAGTGATTCGTTAGTCCAAGTGGTCGATGTTTTCGATTCGTTTGTCCACTGTGTTTCTGGTGTTACTTTTCCTGACTGTGAGAAAAACTCAGGAGTGGCCGTGTGAAGTGCGTTTGTACCGTTAGTGTCTGCACTACCGTTTTGTGTAAACAAAACTGGAGAAACACTGAGTAAGTCGTTTGTTCCTAGTCCGTCTTGAATTGAGTTATAAACGATTGCAACGCTGTGACCTTCGCGGTTCATGACGTCCCCCGATGTTGTGATATCACAGCCACGATTAGTAAACTGTGAGGTTCCGTCATACGGGGCGGCGGCCACACCAAACGCCATTGAAGCGGAACCACCTCCCCCTGTGCCTAAATCTGCATATTCAGTAAAAGTAACTGCTGGTGTTGCTCGGTAGTTGCTGATTGTGGGCACCGCTCCAGACAAACTTGTACGTGTAGCAATAAAACCAATCACAATCAAGGATTCTGCGGTTGTAGGCGTAATAGCGGTTGTGTAGTCTGGTGTGTTATCTGCTGGAGCGGCATCAGTATCAATCTCCGTTCCTGCGATAAGGCTACCCGTTGGAGCGCCTGTGATACGAAGAATTGAAGCCGATGCGTTTGAGTAATTTCCAGAAAAAGTAAGTGTAGTACTTCCTGCGGATACATCTCCTGCGGTTGCTGTCTTTGTAAACAGTTGCATTCCTGTAGAATCACTTGAAGCTGATTGTCGTGAAGTCCAACCAGAAGGTGTCGTAATGGTTCTATTTGTACCACCTCCGATGTCGTGCCAACCTACAATCAAACACATCTCGTCTCCTGTAGCGAGTCCTGATGGGTGGGTAACAGCAAGTGTTGAGCTTGATGAGTTGCTTGCTGTATTTGATGATGCTACAAGTGCGTTAGCCATGGTTATTCTGCCTTGAGAGCAAAGTGTCCTTCTGCGTTAACTGTGATTGAAAGGGTTCCTGCAACTGGAGAGAGTGTTCCTTCGGCGATATCCATAGTTGCAAGTAGAGGGGAGGTGGCTGCTACGCCAGTATCTACCCAAAGAACGTACTTGTTAGTAGTTGCTGTGATGGTAGATAGCGAAATATCGTTTGTATCAAATTCTACACGGGCGTTACCAGTGTCAATCGTAGTGGTAACACCAGCAAGAGTAACTACAGTTGTTCCTGGTGCTACGTTTGCTGATACATCTGAATAAAATGACTGTGTGCCAGCGTTTGGAGTATGCGCTACGGTCATGAAACTAAGTTTTGGTGTACCGAGGGCAAGTACTGCGTCTAGTCCTTGTTTTAATGCTCTTAAATGAAGTGTTGACATATTGTTATCGTCTTACGTCTGCTTTAGCTTGTAATATCTGTGGCATATCTTCATCACGGACACGGTAGAAGTCCACAATCTCCCGCTCCATCTGTGTCTGTTCGGCTCTGATTGCTGAAAAAGTAGCGTCTTTATTTCCCATACCGACACGACCTGCAGCGAACATAGCAAGGTATTCGGCGTGGATTGATGGTATGCCGATTTGTGCGGTTAGGTTATCCGTAGACACATGATTAAAGGCTCGGCTGTAGTGTGCGCGGATAGTGTAGTCTTGGTCTGCGTATACATCGAAGTAAAAGAGTCCACCGTATGCGTCGTATTGTTTTGGTCTACCTGTGTTAGCTGGACTAGGTGTAGTCTTCTCCTCAAAGCGTTGGTCGTATGGTGTGAGTCGCCACTTATTCCCTGCGCTATCTTCAATCTCTACAAATGACCACATGATAAAGTCAGCTCCCATTTGTACTTTGTTAGTACCAGCAGAGAGTGTTGCAGTTGCTCGGTTTACATCATCGTTACCACTGTCATCAATCTGCGCTTTTCCATCTGTCGTAAGAGCGAGATATGTGTACTTATCAAGTGCATAGTTAATAAGACGACAAGCCTTAGCGTTTGAGAGGTTGGTTTGACCAGTGAGGTCTTTAATGTGTTCGATTGTTGTTGATACGGTTGCCATTGTGTTTCAGGGGCTAAAGTCAGGGCGGGGCTTGGGATTCGCCCTGACTCCAGACCCCGAAGGGCTGGAGAGTTGGTTAGCCAACTACGAGTGTTCGGACAATCTTGTTCGCATTCTTGTTCCATACACCAGCTCCGTGCTGTTGTGAAGAACGAAGTTGAATACCAGTGTCAGCTTCAAGCATGTCGTTCTTTACTACTGTAAGACCTTCTGATGGAAGTCGGAGAAGTGTTGAACGGCGGATACCTGAGAGAAGAACCTTTCGTTCTGTTCCCCAAGTGTCGCCACCTGCTGTGAGAGCTTCTGCACCTGAAATCTTTGAGAAAGCAGAGACAGTAAGAGTGTTTGCTGTGTTGTCGTTTGTGGCAACTACACCAGCGTCCTTAAGAATCTTTCGGTTAGCAGCAGAGATAGCCACGTATGCTGTACCAGCTCCTGCACCACCATTGATAGCAGCTTCGAGGTTAGCTCGTGAACCGTCAGCGTCTGCTCCGATGTCTACATGTCCTGCAGCAGATGGAGAAGCGACGAAGGTAAAGGTTACTCCCTTGATAGTAACGGTGTCGTTAGCTGTTGGGTTGGTAGCAAGACCAAGTACCTGTTCTCGTTCTACTTCTGGAGTAATCATGTAGTCAAAGTCTGCAAGAGGAACTACTTGCCATCCACGTCGCAACTGGTCGTCAGCGTTTGTGAAACCGTTACTCATGTTGAAGAGCTTGTAGAATCGTGCAGTCTGTGGGTCAATCATCTTGTACGGTTGTCCGTATGTAGTGTCGAGACCTACGTCTTGCAAGAGTTCGTATTCCTTTGAGGCTACTTCATCTGGGTTTGAAGCAGACATTGTGATTGGAGTTCCAGCAGATGCAGAACCAGCCAATACTTCGTTGTCGAGGATAAGACCTGCGCCGTCTACAGTTTCGCGGTATGCGTTTCGATGTGCAGCAACTCCGATTGCTCGTGAGTGTCGGTCAACACGGTCAAGTACCAAGTAACCACCGTTTCCACCTTGTTCTGAAAACTCAGTTCGCTTTACAAGTTCAGCTACTACAGCTTCCTTGTCAGCACGTACAGTGTCGTCAGTGTAAGTGAAGTCAGTTGTTGAGTAAGTACCATCAGTAGTGTTTTCAGCAGTTACGTCAGCACCAAATCGGTAGTGAACGAACTCTGCGTTTGAAGTATCTACTTCGGCTACGTCTGCCATTGGGATAGCAGTTCGGATTTCTGGTTGGACACCATCCTTAAAAATTTGTAGTAAGGTGTCGGTGTTAAATGTATTCGCCATTTTAGGGTTAATTTAATTTCTTTATAACCCAAGCCCGTCTTTATCGTCCTGATAGCTTTGCAATGACTTTACGTCGCATTGCTGGGTCAGTTGGTAGTTGACCTCCTTCTGCCTTCTTGAGCCAGTAGCCGAGGTCATTGCTACGGTCATTGGTTGCAGTTCGAGATGAAGGTGTAGGTCGCGCGGCCTCCTGTTCCTTGTCTCGTTTCATAGCAGCAATCTTTTCTGCGAAATAACTATCTGAGAGAAGTTCAACTGCGGTCTTACCTTCTCGTTTTGCTGCGGTAAACAGATAATTTTGGATGTCACTGTCTAGAATGCCTCTAGCCTCTAGTCGTGCAATGGTAACTTCATCAGAAGCGTCTACTTTTGTGTCAGCTTTTTTGCTACCTTTTTCAGTACCTTCTTCGCCACCTGCAGCTTTGATACGCTCTCGCCATCGCTTGTCGCGTTCTTTTCGCTCTTGTTCAAGTCGCTCGTTAAGTTCTGCTTCGGTGTAGACACGGCCTTCTTGCGCCTGTCCTTCACTTTCTGTAGTGCTGACATCTTCTTCGTAGTTAGTTTCTAATGTTGTTGTTTCTTCGTTCATATCATTTAAATTAGTGTTTTGTCACTTAGTAATCATTTTTTAGTGAGCTTTTGTGCTCGCAACAGAGTAATTATACCATATTCTGTTGACCTAATAGGAGTAATGAGTCAAGGCGTTCCTGGAGTTTGCGTTGATGTTTATCAAACGCGACACACATTGCTCCGTAGTCAGAGAATGACATGCCTTCGTGGTACTTTGGTCTATCCATATCCAACAAGTGAGCACAGATTGCCTCGTACAGTTCCTCATCTTGGACTAGTTTTGTGAATTGTTTACTCATTGTTGCATTTGTTCAGCGGCTGGGACTACTTCTGTTTGTCCGATTTCTGGTTGTCGGGCTGGAGCGCTCGCTGGAGCTACGTTCTTCTCAACGGCAAGCTGGATATCTTCAAGTGTGATACCCATTTCATCCATGATACTGTCAACAATAGCGTTGTATCGTGAATCTTCTGGTGTAAGGTAGCCGAGAATAGCTGTTCGGTCTTGGAACCAGGCTTGTCGGTCTCGTGATTCAGATGTAGTTATAATCTTCACAGTTCCGTATTTATCATCAAGCATGTCTTTAATGTCTTCAATGAGACGATTCATGCCTTGCTTGCTTAGTTGCTTGCTAACACGCATCTTTTCTTGTTCAAGAGCCTCTGGAGTGACCATCTTGCCCGCTAGGAGTTGGTCTACTGAGAACTGAATGAGTGACTTGTTGATGATAATCTCGTCAATCTCAAGCAATTCTTTAGCGTCAAACGCAGCGTATAGGTTCTTTTCTTTTTGCATCTTCTTGATTGCGGCTGGCAGTTCCCAGTCTCGGATGATTTCTTCAATAAGTTCTCCGATTTCTTCTCGTTCCTGTTCAAAGCGTGAGTGTCCTTCGATGTTTTCAATAGCTACAACACCAAGCGGTTTATTGACGTTAGACTTACCTGTTACAGCGTCAAATTGACCTACGATTTCCTGACCAGTGTTGCGAATTTCTTGTCGTAGTCGGTCATACATCGGCAAGCCAGCAGGCATTGTATTGATAAGTGTAGTTGGAGAGTGTTCACTTGAGCGCTTGAGTACAGTTCCATGTGGCAACTTGTACAAGTTCGCGGCAATCTTCGGGTTATCAGAATCAAAGAGTTGCTTTCCAGCCATCGCCATCGCTCGGAACTGTTCAGAGAGTGTGAAGTTATGCCAGGTCTGTGTTTCAAAGAGAGACTCAACAACACCAACACCGAGACCACGGCCAGGGATAGCGTTACGTGCATTGTATTTGTATGGAGATTCTGACTCTGGTTCGTTGTATAAGATGATTCCACCTTCGATAGTGTCGCCGTCTTTATTTGTATCTACCCAATGAGCACCTACAACAACCATCATGCGACGTTCGTACTCATCCATTTCTGCTTCTTCATCCCAGACCTTTTTAGGAATCACACCGTGGAGTTCCCAGACTTCAATCAAGTCGCCAAAGGTTTCAGAGAGCTTGGTGTCATCAGACATATCAACAGCTCGGTATGCTTTAGCTGTGCGGATAGCTTGGTCAATGTTTTGCCAGCCTTTCTTTTCTTTGAGTTCAGCGGGTGTGTAGTAGTGACGTTCAATGATAATACCGTTAGCAATATCTGATTGGTCAGTAATGACGTTCTGCCACGGTACGACCTTAGTTCCTTTCTCTGTCTTCTTTACCAACACACCACCGTAAAGAGCGCGAGTGTGGCAGATTTGATTGAGTGTCTTAGCAAACTTGATTTCTTCTAGGTGTTTGTTGAGGGCTTTAGTACTAAGCTTAGCCTTCCAACGGTCATAGTTCGTACCGTTCATTGGTCGGATAACAATGTCTTTTGTATCGAAGTCAGTAGCTTGTGCTTCCTTTTCTACAGCACCAATGACCACGTTATCAAATGGGAGCTTGCCTAGGATTTCATCGTAATCGCCATTAACGTATTTAGAAGCCCAGTAAAGAGTGGCTTTCTGAATAGTCTCCAGCTGGTTATATTCATACCCTTCTACTACTGAAATAAAATCAGACTCGTAAGAGCGTTGTGCATCTCGGATATAAGAATAGATTGACATAGTTTAGGAAGTCCAAGCCCTAAACAGATTAGTTTATTTAATTATACCACACACTAGGCACGGAAGGCACCAGTTCGTGATACTGGAATAGAAGCGTAGTAATCATCTAGCGAACTATCTGCACCACCAACTGTTTCCCACATGTGAAGACAGTACCGTGAAGCATCGAGTCCGTGGTCATGTTCTTTTACTGGTAGCTCTGGTTCATTTAAGTCAACACGGCTCTTTCCTTGTTCGCGGTATCTGTATTGGTTTAGTTCAAATACAAGATTAGGACAACCAACAATAAACAATCGGTTTTGTTTGAAGAGTGATTGCACAGTCTGAATACCAGCTTTAATATCTTTTGATACCTCTTTCACTTGTAGGCCTTTACGTCTCAAGTGAGCACAACCTTCAGCATCAGCTGGGTCTGGATACCATTCGCGCACTCCTCGGGCTACCGCCAAATCTGCAAGTTCTTCGTGGAGCTTTCCTGTTTCGTATAGCTCATCGGTAATGTAATACGTGCCCTCGTTGTCTTTTAAAATTGTATACATCGCCGCTGGGTTCTTAAAACCAAAGTCTAGACAACCTCTGCGCTCTACACGACTAGTGTTAAGGATTCGTGGATTATCTGCTAATGTGATTCTCTCTGGTAGTCTATCAAGTACATGCCGATTCGGGTCAAACTCTTTATATACTAATCCTGAAATACGTCTAAAGTCTGCTAAGTATTCCTGCGAGAATGAGTCCTCTGGTTTCTCTGACTTTAGCTTTTCAAGTTCTGCTGGGTCGTTATGCGGGTTATCGTATGATGTCGCGTGACTGTAGAACCATTCATCACTTCTTTGAGCGTGTTGCGCCATTGCATGAAAGTGATTGAAACCGTTGGGAGTTGAGGTAACGACTAGCCTACCTTTTGAAGTAAGGAGCGTTGGTTCGATAACCTTTTCAAATTTCTCTTTAAATTGAGGATAGAACGCGGCTTCGTCTAGTACCACCACATTGTTCTCTACTCCACGACCCTTGTCACTATTTTTTACAGCTTCCCAGCCGTATAGCTTTAGAAGTGACGTTCCCTTTTTCCCTTCCTTGCCGTAGTGTTTGTTCTGCACTCGTAATTCCAATAATGTCTCGTTAGCATTTAGGGTTATCTCTTTAAAAACTTCTTTGAACTCTTCCCAAGCAATGTCACGAGCGTCATCTCGGTTAGGAGCGTAATAGGCTACGCGTGCGTCATCTGTATTCCAAAGGTCAGGATATACGTCATAGCCAATAGCAAAAGTTTTACCGGAACGTCTACCCCAGTTTAACAACTTGTATCTCTTACGACTAGAGACAAACTCACTCTGTTTCTGATGAAGTATCATTATCCAAGCGTGCTAGTACTTCTGGTGGCATAAAAACTATCTTCTCTCCACCACTTGTTATATCAGTATTGTTCTTAGTATCCGGCTTACCTTCTGCCATTTCCCAAATGAATTGCTTTGGTAGTCCTTCCATGAACTCCTCTCGTTCTTCTGGCGTCATCTGCTCGAGCATCTGTTTGGCGTAATGCTTTAAAGAAATAGAACCCTTTGGTCTACCGTTAGGATTACCGCTTTGTCCCTTTTTGTATACGTGCGGTTGGAGTTGTTTGGGAACATTACTGTTTTCTTGCTGTTTAGAATCGTCTTCCATATTGACAATAGTATACCACAGTTGTGCTACTCTTTCACGGCTAGTACGTTCTTAATATCTACACTAGCGTATGACTTCTTGTTTCCTAAGATGAGACCTGATGAGGTTACTGTGTCGGAGTTTTCTATTTCAGATAGTTCATTAAGGTGGCGACGGTCAACGTATACTGTTTTGCCTTGTAGCTTTTCTGTGTGGTGGCAAGTCGATACCACTTCAGCCTCTAGGATTGTCTTTTTTAACAGTGTCTCGTGGACTACGGTTACAATGATGTTGTCGTTAAATGCTTGGTACATGGTTTATATCTGGTTATAGATTATCAGTGTTGAGCTTCCTTTAATTTCTAGCTCTCCTTGTTCTCTTTTCTCTTGGCACTCATCACAGAATATCTTGTCTTTATTCTCGTGCTCTTTTCTACAGTTATAACATTTCTTCATAATGGTTTTGTATCAGTAGGGAGGGAATTATGCCTAGCCTACTGTGTTCTTGCGACAGAACGAAATATGAGGGCATCGACCTGTGTCGTACCTCTTTGAGTATAGCATGATTGTTTTTAGATATTGTGACATATCCCCAGGCACCCACAGGTGGAATTGAGCCACCTTAGGCTCGCAGTAGTCGTGAGAAAAAATAGAGAAAGTATTACAGAAAGTATGTGGACTACAGGAGCTTTTGAGCCATTCGTGGGTAGAAAAAGGAACGGTTTAAATCCGTTTAGTATTATACTACAACTCATTGTAAACAGCAAATTCTGGGCAATGTTCTTCAAGCCATTTATTGTACTGAATTGCAGCTTCTACTTCTGTCTTAAAGTTTTTTCTAAAATGTTTTCCGTTTATAGTAACCATAGCCTGAAATGTATTGCTATATGTTGGTTTAACGCCTTTATATTTAGATTTTTTGCTTAGTTTGTTTGTTTTTCTGTTCAAATTATTCTCACTGTAGGTACAACACCTTAAATTTTCTAGTCGGTTGTCTGAACTGTTTCTGTTTTTATGGTCTACATGTTGACCTTCTTTGAGACCCAAAAAGGTAATGGCTAATAATCTGTGTATTTTTACAAGTTTATATTTATTGTCTTGTAAAAGATTAACGCACATATAACCTCTATCATTTGGAAACTGGGACAATATTTTATTTGTTTTGCAATTTTTTACTTCCCCTCTTTTGTTTATTACATAATCAGAAAAGTTTTCTAAGCAAAACCATTCTTTCTTTGAGTTATTTTCCATGTTTTATTCTTTTGCAACAGTTATATATTCCTGCTTTACATCTAGTGCTCCAGGGGTTTCTTTTAATCTGTCTACTACTAGCATTGAATAGCCTGACAAATCTTTCCATGCATCAATAAAGTGGGGATTCCCACAACTAATCCGAGCAATCTTATGCAGTATCATTTCCATTGCCTCTTTTTCTACATCTGTAAACTTAAAGTTCCAATTATCAGTCGTGCAGACGATTGCTTTTAACTCTTGGGAGATGCGAGCGTTATCGGTAAAATCCCCATGTGTACTTCCTCTTTCTTGTAGTAGTTTTTTTGTATTACTCATATTTTTTCTTTAGACAAACTGAACAAATATAATGCCTTGCTCTACCTCTAAAAAACCTTGAATGAAAAAGCATCGTTTTAATCCCAATCGCTTCCAACTTTTCATCTAGGGCGATGTTCATATCTTCTCTTTCGTCTTCTATTTTGTAATACTCCGCCACCTTATCTAAACCTAATACCGAGTCAGTCTTAGCATATGAGGGTAGACAAAGAATCCAGTCGTGCTCACGACCACCTTTGCACATCTTAGCTTTAGCGAGTTTTTTGTTTATTTCCTCTTCTTGTATCCACTTTTTTGTTTCTCTGTCGTACTTTTTCATAGATACGAGTTCTTATACTGCTCTAGTAAGTTTTGTTCTACTCTACCACACGGGGATTATCCATCAATTCAATAGTTGGGGAAAAGTAGACTTCGTGTTGCGCGATAATGTTTACTTTTGGAATCACTACCCAGGCTCCGTAGTTATCTTCATTGACACTATCATAGCTCATCGTAAGTTTTACCGCGTTGTCAGATTCTTCGACTAGGAAGCCAACGGTTGTGTGTTCTGATAGTTCAGTGTCGGCTATATCTTTGAGGGTAGCCCAGCCATCTGAACCTATTGCGTCGAACCATTTGATGATAGTGAGAGGAAGCATACTAGAGTTCTTCAAATTTAGTTTTGTAATACTGATACTTTTCTTCTAGTTCTTCCAGTGTCCACAGTTTGTAGGTGTGGCGCATGGTCATCATCTTGTCTACTTCTTCTACCCCGTATTTTTTAATCGCTGCGAGCATGTATTTTTGAGCGGAGTCATCAGCATTATTTCGGTTACCTTGATTCGATTGCGGAGCAAAGTTGTTTTCGTAGTACCACAGCTCATTCCCACCCAGGAGCGCGTTTCGTTCGGTGTTGTGTCGTAAGTGTCCACAGTCACATTCCTTCCAGGTAGTCCACACACCATCTACTGTCATAAGCCAGCCGGTGTGGTCAGCTTCTCGTTTTCTGATGTACTGACTAAAGACTTTCCACAGCTTTTTCTTAAGAAGCCGTATTTGCTCTGATTTGGCTAAAGAACCGTCTTTTAACCTCTTAGGTACTCTTCGCTTAGAAAAGCCCTTAGAATTGATTGTAGAGCGTCTGACAGCCTGTTTAGACTTTGCCTTAGCTAACTTCTTGGCATTAAGTTCAGCTATCTTTTCTTTTGATGGAGGTTTGAAACCTGAGCGCTTCATGAGTTTATTATATCATCTCTCTTTACCCACACTTTGTCTAGGTTGCTGTTGGGGGTAACTAAAAACCAGAATTATGATTTTTAAATACCTCAAATTCAAACATTTAAAAAGCCAATAAAGATAGTAGCTTCTATATTTAGAGCCATATTTTGTTATTAGATATTATTTGAAATACCTTAAAACAACACATTTAAAAATCAAAATCTTACTTTTTAACTGGTAACTTACCATCTTTATACTCTCGACTAATAAGGTTTTTAATTAAGATGTTTTGAGCGTCTATCATCTCTGCCATTGTTTTGATTTGTTTTTGTAAATACTCGACGTATTCTCTTTCGTAGTAAAGGTCTTCCATATTATTTAGCTAGTGATAATTCTAAGTCAGTAGCGATTGCGTTTTCAACAAAGCGAAGCATTGAGGCACCGACAATCTGATTGATATTTTTTACACCATCTCTAATAACTTCTCCATTTCTTTTTGGCACAAGGTCTTGGTAACAGTGTGGGTTGGCGTAAATACACTTTGGGTGTTCCTGGAAGTAAGTAAGTTGTCGCGCTTTGATTTTTTCTTTTACATCATCAGTCATTTCTTGGTCAGTGCTTGCTTGCCAGACAATCTTTGGAAGGCGGAGGATGTTTGCGCGTTGCTCGAAAGAAAGCGATAACATTTTTTTACGGAACTCATCATACTCACGATTGGGATTTGATGTATCACGTGCGTACATTTCAGAGCGCGTTTTTTCGACAAGGTGGATGGTTTTAATATCGCTAGTGTTGAATGCTTGATTGTTAGCGACTAGGCGAACAGATTTATTTCCTAGGTAGGCATCCATAACAGCCTTTCCTTTTTCATCGTCTAGAAAGATTGGTTCTATATCTTTTCCTTTAAAGGTTAATTTGTACATGCTACTTATCTAGGTTAATAACTTCTATTACTTCTACTTCATCTTCCCACCTTTTTCCGTTTAGCCAAGTGGTAGGGTGTGGAATATATTTACCGCCGTCACGTTGCCATTGGTCACATTGTTTTTGAGCTTCTAGGGCAGTAAGTACTTCATCGGGTGGGGGTTTTAACTTAGCCCATGCCTTCCAAGCATTATTCTTCCCTATCTTGCGAGGATAACTATCCCAAAAAGCAGAAAATTCTGGTGGATAATCAGACGGTTCGACAGTGGTTTCCCTATCCGATTCCTTACCCCTATCCATATCCCTATCCCTGGAGGGTATCGATAGGGTATCGATAGGGTATCCGCAATCAATAAAAAGGTTAAGAATGTCTTTAGGAATCCTGTTAATTTCTTTATCAACTGCAATAAGCAACTTCTCTCCGCTGTATCGCTGGTACTTGGGGTATTTAACAACACACAGCCAACCATTACGATAGACAATCTTCTTTTCTGCTTCAAATCTGCTAAAGATTTTCACTACCATGTCCTTATCGAGACCAGTTTCAAATGCTACGTGCTTTATCGGCACTTCATAGATTCCGGTAAGACCCAAGTAAGGGCTAGTGATAGCGTAGATAAAAAGTAACTTTTCAATCGGGTCTAAATCACACACATAGTTGTCTTGCCAAAACCTTGTGTGAAGGAAAGTATTTTTACTCATAGTGCATCATCGATTAACATAACAATAGTATCGCACACCAAAAGCTGTACGTTTATACCGCTTTTATACACAGTCATGTGGGTAAGGTTAAACAATTCGGCCACCTCACTTCTTAGTTTATAGTTATTACCATGATTTTTAGACCAAAATTTTTGTACTAGTCGTATAACATCTTGATGAAACTCAATACCCAAATCTGCGTTCAATAGAATAAACTCTCGTGTTCTTCTATCCATCCTGTCAAACTTAAATATCTCATTGTTATATTCTCTCAATATCTCAGAATGCTCAAATGGTAAATTTAAGTTTCTGGCAACGCCTCTAAGATAGTTTGTAATCATCGACATTTTAACGCGACTTCCAGAAAACTTATTCTCTGTAATCATTAATGCTTTGAAAAACACATCATCATTCTGCAACTCTCGTCGAACAGTAGACAACATCTGTAAAGACTTGTCATCGTATTCGTAGTCAGAGGCATTTAAAATTTCTTCCTTCTCGATGTTAGAAATTTTCTTCTTTACCTCTTGAATTTTTTTTCTACTTTTCGTTAGCTCTTTTAGTTGCTCTAGGCGTTCCTTTGTCTGCTCCAGTTCTTCTTCAATATCTTTCGGAGATTTATTTTTCTTCAATACGCTTTTTGCACTCTTGCCTAAATTACAATCTCGACAAGATGTTATAAGGTTTTCTTTCTCATCGGTTCCTCCATCCTTTAC
>JACCDR010186867.1_pt1 | contig 21433 bp, 22 predicted proteins | sample 7446431 | NCBI WGS metagenome assembly JACCDR01 (sample SAMN15323443, study PRJNA562643) | freshwater metagenome | isolation source: river surface water | place: USA:Blue River Watershed | collected 2017-08-17 | reverse complement strand
TTTTAATGTGCGCCGGGAGGGATTCGAACCTTCGTAGGCTAATGCCAGCAGATTTACAGTCTGCCCTCGTTGACCGCTTGAGTACCGACGCAATGATATGAAATTGTAACTACGGCGTACCGTAGTGGTGTATAAAGTAGCATATTTATAATTGTTTTCAAACTGGTCATCATTTGGCACGTGTGCATTGGATCGGTCTTGGGTCAGTTGGTTTTGTTATAGTAAAGGTACGATTAATGCTTCTAGTAAATTTTATTTTATGACTCGTGGTTTTCTTTTAGTTGCAGTAATGATGTTGATGGTCTCATTATCTCCAGATACGGTAGTTGCTCAGAGTCTCGTGACCTGTACTGGTCTTGACTGTAGCGCATGCAATCTTACTGAAATGGTTAACAATGGAATAAAATTACTTTTTGGGTTTGTAGGCCTTATATTTGCAATCATCATGATGAAGGCAGGTTTTGGTCTGGTAACTTCCGGTGGAAATACAGCTGCCCTTAATGCAGCGAAGGGTATGTTCCAGAACGCGGTTATTGGTCTAATTATCGCCATGGCAGCTTGGCTTCTTGTAGACACGCTCATGCGTACGCTATTAAAAGGGGGATCTGGTGAAATTGAGGGTTGGGGCCCGTGGTCTGAGGTGAAGTGTATGCTCGCTACACAAACGGTAGAATGGGAGGGAGACCCAGCCTCACCAAGTCAGGCAACGACGACGACTCCGCTTCCCGATGGTCCAGTGGCTACGTGTACTGGCGGCGCATGTGTGCCTATCGGTATCCCGTGTTCAAATCCATCGAGCTGCACCATTTCAGCTGACATGGCGCCCCGTCTCCAAGCCATGCATGCTGCCGCTGCCGTTAATGGGGCACGTGTCACGGAAGCAATGCCACCAACTCGAGCACATAAAAGTGTATGTCACACCCAGGGTACTTGTGTCGATTATAGTAAGTCTGGCGGGATGACTGCAGCAGAAGTGATCAGAGTTATTAATGCTGCGGTGGCTAATTCGCTCAGGCCTGTTTATGAGGTAAAGACGCAGGCAGAGAAAGATGCTTTGGTAGCTGCGGGGGCACCGGCAGGGTCGATTGTTGTGCTCGGAGATTGGATATCGGCACCACATTTTTCAATCTACGGATACTAGATTATTTCAGGTCGGTACGTGAATATTCTCAGGTGAGATTAGTTACAATTCAGAAATTTTTCGTTTATAAAAACCCAAAGTAGTACTTTGGGTTTTTATATTTTGCGGGCCCACTCCGACTCGAACGGAGGACGACGGTTTTGGAGACCGTAATTTTACCACTAAACTATAGGCCCAGACGTAAGCGTGCGCTTAAGTCACTGCATAGTAGGCGAAACAAGCGAGAAAATCAATCTCTGAGAAACTCTTCAACTGTTGAGAAGATCGCCTCTTGTTCGCTGGGATGAAACCACTGAATCGTCTTGTCTCGTTTGAGCCAGGTTAATTGTCGCTTTGCGAATTGACCGATTTTTGTTTCAAGTTCGCTAACCATGGTTTCATAGTCGAGATCGCCACGAAGATAGCGAGAAAGATAGCGATATTCAAGACCAAGTGCTTCAAGTCGTTCGTGCGATACTCCTTCGGCACGTAACGACTCCACTTCTGCCACCATACCAGATGCGAGACGTACCATAAGTCGATCATGAATACGCTCCGTGCGTTCTGCCTCGGAGAGGGAAAGTCCAATTGGCAGTATGGTATAGAGACTCTCTGGCTTGTGTCGAGGTACGTGCCCAAGCGCCGTCGCTACCTCGATGGCACGGATAAGACGGCGGGGGTTGTCAGGGTCAATAGTCTCTGCTCTTTCTGGATCCAAGACACGAAGTCTCTCAAGAAGGGCGTCAGTTGTTAGCGGTTCTAGTTCGCTGCGGAGTAGGGGGTTTGGTGCTACTTCCGGGAGTGAAATACGACCGAGGAGTGTATCGAGATACATAAAGGTACCACCGACAATGATCGGAAGACGGTTTCGATTGAGGATGCTTTCTAATGCCGTAGCCCCATCTCGTTTGAAGTCATGTGCGGTGTAGATAGTCTGAGGATCTGCAATATCGATGAGGTGATGTGGAACACCATCCATTTCGGCGAGGGTTACCTTGCCACTGCCGATTGTAAGACCACGATAGACCTGCCGTGAGTCAGCTGAAATAACTTCACCGTGAAATTGCTGAGCGAGAGCAATTGAGAGTGCAGTCTTGCCCGAAGCGGTTGGGCCGACGATGGTTATAATTTTCGGTTTAGATTTTGAGGGCATGACTGTGGTGAGCTCACTTTCAAAGTGCGGAGGAGGGATTTGATGCTTACTGAAACTGTTCAGGTTGTATGATAATTTAAAATTTACATACAGAGTGCTGGAGGAGGGACTTGAACCCTCAAGCCTTGCGGCATGCGATTTTGAGTCGCACGTGTATACCATTCCACCACTCCAGCACTCTGTACACAAACTCTAAATTATCGACAACTTTCTGAAACAGCACTCTGTACTGTTTCAGTCCTCAATCAAGCCTTGCGGCATGCGATTTGTTGAGATGAAACACGCCGGGAGATTGTTTGTACCCTCCAGCAGTGCGCACTAGTGTAGCAGAAAACATGATAGTTATAAACAGGGGTGAGTCAAATCGTGGTTATGCTAAAATGATGACATCAATCGAGTGTGAGGCTCGGGGGAGGTAAGTATTACGTAAATTTATTATGGCATTTCAGGGCGATTCAATTTTTTGGGTAGAAGTAGATAAGATTGTTCCAAATCCGTTTCAACCACGACGTGAGTTTGACGAACAAAAACTTCGTGAGCTTGCCGAGTCAGTCCGGATGTATGGTATTTTGCAGCCACTTACGGTAACCCGTAAAGAAATCGAGCGAGAGGATGGTACGTTCTATACCGAGTATGAGCTTATTGCTGGTGAACGTCGTCTTCGTGCTTCAAAGCTTGCTGGTCTCAGCCAGGTACCGGTTATTATTCGAGAAGGCGAGGATAGTGAGCAAGAGAAGCTTGAACTCGCGATCATTGAGAATCTTCAGCGTGAAGATCTTAACGCGATTGATCGAGCCCTCGCGTTTCGTCAGCTTGCTGATGTATTTGGGCTTTCGCATGCGCAGGTAGCAAAGAAGGTGGGGCGCAGTCGTGAGTATGTCTCAAATTCTATTCGTCTTTTAGCGCTTCCAGATTACATGCAGAGCGCTTTAAAGCTTGCGGAGATCAGTGAAGGACACGCCCGTACTCTCCTCATGCTCAATGATCGGCCTGAAGAGCAAGACGTTGTCTTTCGGGAGATCCTCCTTAAAAAACTCTCAGTTCGGGAGGTTGAGCGAATTGTTCGTAAGATCGCTACCGATAAGGTGCGCAATAAAAACTCAGCCGATTTTGATACTGAGCTTATAGAGATTGAGAAACGCTTCATGGAAACGCTTGGAACGCGGGTTCAGATTCAAAAAACAGAGTATGGTGGTCGGCTCACCATCGACTATTTCTCGGTAGAAGACCTAGAAGGGATGCTTGCTCGAATGAAAGCCGATGGGGTAGCGCTTGGTCTCCATTCAGCGACGTCTGAAGAACAGCTCGCGATACTGGTGCAAAACACGCCACTCGCTACACTTGATCAAGTACCAGCAGTGCCGCTCGTACCCGGAGCTGCAACGCCAGCCCTTGGGGAGACGTTTGGTGAAATTATGAGCGAACGACGAATCGAGGAGGTAATGCACGAGACTGATGAGACGCTCCTCACCGACGAAATGCGAAGTGAAGCAGTTGCGTATGTGCCCGCAGCAGAGACAGCCGAAGTTGATACCCTTCTCGCGGCTACCGCACTCGCTGAGGCTGTTACGCTCCCTGAACGTATGCCAGAGACTGCGATCGCCGAGGTTCTTGAGCAAGAGCGTGCTACAGAGGATGTGACTCCAGAGCTGACGCCGGTCGTAGCACCAGCTCCCGAAGAGAAAGTCGAAGACGATAGTGATCTCTATTCAATTCGTCACTTCTCTGTATAGACACCCTCTTTCTCAAGCGCTGCGCGAATGCGTCGGCGAGCGAGAGAGGTCTTTGCGAAGTTAAGCCACTTGGTTGTTGGGTGTGATGATTTCCTGGTTTCGATCTCTACAATGTCACCGTTTTTGAGTTCAGTATCGAGCTGGACAAGTTTTCGATTGACCATGGCGCCAGAGGTGTGATCACCAACTTCTGAGTGAATAGCATACGCAAAATCAATTGGTGTAGCTCCGACTGGAAGGTCTACAACATCACCAATCGGGGTGAAGACGAAGATGCGATTTGTGAAGAAGTCCCGCTGCATATCTTCAATGAATTCAGCGGTTGATGATTTTGTTTCTGAATGGACTTGACCGATTTGAGATATCCAACGAGGAATCTTATCGCGGTGCGGAGTCTGCGACACTTGCTTGAGATCTTGGACGGGGGTAACTCGTTTTGTGAAGGGTTTAAATAATGCTGGTATGAGACTCGCAAAACGAGAGGGTTTTTCAACGGCTTCCTGACCCGAGACGAGGGGTTCCTTGTAGTCAATGTGTGAGGCAATACCAAATTCTGATTCATGGTGCATTTGTCTCGTACGAATTTGGATTTCGAGAATAACGCCGTTGTACGTTGTAACCGTGGTATGGAGTGATTGATATCCGTTTGGCTTTGGAAAGGCGATGTAATCTTTCACGCGTCCCGGGAGTGGTCGCCAGAGTTTATGGATGATACCGAGGGCGCGGTAACAGTCCTCGACGGTCGGCACGATAACACGCATCGCGAGGAGGTCATAGACCGTGTTGATGTCCCATTCTTTACGCTTAAGCTTGTGGTAGAGGCTAAAGAGACCCTTAACGCGGTAGGTAGTATTAAAATCGAGCAAACCGATTTCGGCGAGACGCTTCTGAAGCACTTTGCGTTCTCGTTCGAGTTGCTCGTTTGCTTTGTTCATTTTGGCTTCAAGCATTTTCTTTACTCGAATATGTTCGTCTGGGTATACATAAGGGAAGGCTAGGTCTTCTAGTTCCTTACGAATTTTACCCATCCCAAGACGGTGTGCGACTGGTACATATACCTCAAGTGTTTCGCGTGCGATGCGGAGTTGTTTTTCGGCTGGTACGTGGCCAAGGGTTTGCATGTTATGCAAACGATCGACGAGTTTTATGATCAGGACACGAATATCCTGGCTTGTGGCGACAAAGAGTTTACGGAGACTTTCATTGTGTCGGTCGCTGCCGTAGTAGCGAACGGAACTAAGTTTTGTGACTCCCTCTATCAAAAACAGGATCTCGTCGCCAAAGCGTTCGCGGATTTGTTCTGAGGTCGCTTCAGTATCTTCGATGGTATCGTGAAGGAGACCGGCTGCGATCGTGCGGGCACCCATACCCATCTCAGCTAGTTTTTTGCCGACTTCAACGAGGTGTGTAAGGTAGGGTTCGCCAGAGTACCGAACATGGTCTTTGTGGGCTTCTTTGGCAAATTCATACGCAGCCGTAACGAGCGCCGTATCTGCCTCAGACGGTCCTTCGATTTTTACGATGATGTCTTTGACATCCATTACTTCATTGTAGGGGAAGTGGGGAGAAAGACAAGTCGTTACCCTTGTTTAAGAAGTTCTACTGCTACTTCAAGTGTAAGGTCCGTCGTGGCGATTGAGTCGGGTATACTGATGCGCTTGAAACCCTTTTTAAGGTAGCGGCCAGATTTTGATTCGTAGACGTTGATGAGTTTCTTGGTGGCTGGATTAACTCCAAGTTCAGCGATGAGCTTCTCACCTTTGCGCATTTGCTTAGGCTCTTTATAGATCTCGAGCGCTCGCTCGTAGGTTATGGTATACGGATCGTCAGCGCCTTTAAGAGAACGAAAATCTCCAGCATGTGCAAGGTACGGTCCGTATTGGCCTGTATTCGCAATAATGAGTTCACCAGTCTTAGGGTGTGGTCCAAGTTCGCGTGGAAGAGTAAGGTATTTAAGGGCGTCTTCGAGGGTAACCGCTTCGCGTGCTACACCAGAGGGAAGCGCTGCCCGTTTCGGTGGGGTGGCTTTTTTACCTTTCTTTTTTTCGGGCGTTTCACCAAGTTGAACATACGGCCCATACTTACCGGTGAGGATATAGATCGGTTCATTGGTTTCTGGATGGAGGCCAAGCGGCGCATCAGGTTTCATTTCACTACCATCGATGAGTCGTGCTCCATTACATTCCGGAAAGCGATTACAAGACAGAAAGGTACCCGATCGTCCGAGTTTAATAATCATAGCCGCTCCACAATCTGGACAAGGGAACTGTTGTGGTCCTGGGCCCAGGTTCGTAATTTTATCGATATCAGCTTTACCTTCGACGGTCTTATGGAAGGGTAGATAAAAATCGGTCAGCGTTTTCACGTACGTCCGCTTACCTTCAGCAATCTCATCTAATTCATCCTCCATCTCACTGGTGAAGGTGTCACTAATATACTCAGCAAAGTGCTGTTCAAGGAAGGTTGAGACAACATCTCCTGTATCGGTTGGGAACAGCGTCCGCCCCTCTTTGAGAACATACCCACGATCCATAATCGTCTTCATAATAGAAGCGTACGTAGAAGGACGACCGATTCCTCGTTTTTCCAATTCTTTAATCAGGCCGGCCTCGGTGTAGCGGCTTGATGGTTGGGTTTGCTTGGCTTCAATCGAGATGGTCGCAACGGTAAGCGGGTCGCCGGTCGCGAGCTTAGGAACCTCAGTATCCTCACCTCGAGCAGCTTGATCAACACGAAGCCAGCCGTCGAAGATCACTCGTGAGCCCGTGACAGCAAAATCCGGGATAGTCTCATTCGTGGCATGAATATTCGCTACGAGCTTCGTTCGCTTGGTCACTGCTTCAGTCATTTGAGAAGCTACCGTTCGCTTCCAGATAAGTTCATAGAGCGCCTTTTGGTCAGCGGTTGAGCCGGCACTGTGTCGGGCAAAGTTTGTTGGACGAACAGCCTCGTGAGCTTCTTGGGCAGACTTACTCTTGGTCTTGTATTGTCTCGGTGATACATAGTTTGCCCCATACTCACTGTGGAGGAGGGCAATAATCTGCTTTTGTGCCTCAGCACTGATGGTTGTGCTGTCGGTACGCATGTACGTTATGTAGCCCGCCTCATAGAGTTTTTGCGCAGCACCCATGGTACGTGAAGGTGAAAAACCGAGCCGTGTTGAAGCAACTTGCTGAAGGGTTGAGGTGGTAAACGGTGGTCGCGGTGCGCGCTGTACGTCAGTTTCTTTGATGTCGGTGACATGCCAGGGATGTGCTTCACCTACCGTCTTAATGCGCTGAGCTTCAGCCGCGAGCACGGGTTCAACTGAGCAGACGAATGGAATAGACAGCTTATTAGCGCGAGCGTTTGCTGTGAGGGTAAAGTAGTCTTCGGGTATAAAGGCACGAATTTCTCGCTCACGCTCCATGAGAATACGGAGTGCTGGAGATTGAACCCGACCGGCTGAGAGTCCGTAGCGAACCTTTTTCCAGATTAATCCCGAAAGATCGTATCCTACCAAGCGATCGAGTACTCGACGAGCTTCTTGTGCCTCTTTAAGATTGATATCGAGGTCTCGCGGACGAGCAATTGCTGCTTTGACAGCCGTTTCGGTGATTTCATTAAATGCAACGCGCTTGAGGTTGGGATTCACATCTTTAATGAGTTCAGCGACATGCCAGGCAATAGCTTCACCTTCACGGTCAGGGTCAGAGGCAAGGAGAACTTCTGTGGCTCCCTGGGCAGTTTTGCGAAGTCCTTCGATCACTTTTCCTTTACCAGGAGAAATGATGTATTTCGGGACAAAGCCTGCCTCGATGTCAACAGCATCAGTATTACTCTTTGGTAAATCGCGTACGTGACCGATTGACGAAAGTACTCGGTAGTCTTTACCAAGGTATTTTTCAATCGTTTTCGCCTTCGCGGGCGACTCGACGATGACAAGGGTGTAGGCACTCATAGAGGTAAGTTCAGTAACAAATACTAGCAATACGGTAGTCTGTCAAATAAAAATGATGCATATCTTTAAAAAAGCAAGGCCCGCAAGGGTCCTTGCAGGCGTCTTATTCGAGAGACCATAAATGCCAGCGTCTCACACTAAGAACAGTAGCGATCAACGGTGCGCAGAGCGTTACTGGCAGGACGACGCTACTACTTTTGCAGTCGATTTGATCGATCAGTCCTTCCTTTTCGAAACGAAGAAGGTACCAGAACGATAGCGGCCACGGTAGGACAAAAAGAACAGTTTGCCAGAGGGTCATGGTAAGTACTCTCGTTGCGGTTGACAATAGTAACCATTACACAGTTTCATTTTGAATTCAAATCTTGCGTATGTAATGAGGTGAAATATAGGTTATGTACCCTTGTATCTCCATACGCATCAAGAGGCCGGTAGCATCAGCTGTTCTTAGTCCAAGGGCTCGAATAAGTGCGTCTCGTTCGAGTGGTTCGTGAAGGTGATCGATGACCAGTTGTTCATCTGGAGATAGGGTCGGTAGTGATCGTGTCGGTATGGTGCGTGAGCTGAGATTCAGTGCCTCTCCGATATCCTCCGCACTCATGACGGGGGTGGCACCGAGTTTTAAAAATTGATGAATACCTTTGCTCGTCTCAGAAAAAATATTACCTGGGACGACGAGCAGTTCGCGGTTGTAATCTACAGCGAGACGAGCGGTGATCAGAGTTCCCGACTTTGGCGCTGCTTCAATAAGGAGCGTGGCATGACAGAGACCGGCCATGATACGGTTTCGCTGAGGGAAGGTCCATGGAGCGGCTGGGGTTTCGGGAGGAAATTCTGATAAGAGTCCGCCACCGGCGGCTAGGATGCGCTCTGCGAGTGTGCGGTGACGCGCGGGGTAGAGGACACCTGAATCGAGACCGCTCCCTGGTACCGCAAGGGTGTAGAGATGATGTTGAAGTGCGGCTTCGTGCGCTAGTCCGTCGATCCCAAGCGCAAGACCAGAAACGATACCGATTGGATAACCGGCGAGTCCAGCAATGAGATGTTCAACGACTTGTCGGCCATACGCAGTATGATCGCGTGACCCAACCACTGCGAGGAGCGTGAGTTCAGGTGAGGGAAGTGTGCCTTGGTACCAGAGGTGACGTGGAGGGTCTGGGATTTCGTTTAGCAGAGGAGGGAACGCTGTACTCGGTAGTGTAGAAATTGGCGCTGTCATACACAAAGTATATCACTAAAGCCATAGTATTGATCTATTGTCAAAAGTATGCTATAGTAATAGTTAGAAGTTTTCGTGCCGATTTGGTTTTGGTGTACACTCCGTGTGTATATAATTACCATTGAGGCAAGGTTCGTCCTTGTCCTCAAACCTGTAGTGGGCAAGGATGCTCACAACCACAGGGAAAGGTGCCACCATTATGATGCACGAAATTGCCAAATTGCGCGCGGCGGTCCCGTATGGGGTTGTGCCGTTTTTTCAACCGATCATCGGTCTCCGTGAAGAAGCGCTTTCGTATGAGGCGCTCGGCCGACTCGTCGTTGATGACGAGATCCTTCACCCGGGACAGTTCATGTCTCAACTCGAGGAGCTGTCTCTGATGGTGGAATTCGACCGGGAGGTCACCGCCAAGTCGATCGCTCTGGTCGCACGGTGGAACGCACATCGCGCCACCCCCATCCATCTCCACGTCAACGTAGGGAAGGAAAACCTGAGTGATCCGGGCTACGTCCACTTCCTTAGGGAGATGCTCATGGCGCATCAGTTTGAACCACACCACCTCACGGTGGAAGTGGTTGAGACCTGTGTGTTCTACGAGCACCCGAACCAGTGTGATACCTTGCGGGGTATCCGCGAGCTCGGTGTGAAGCTCGCGATTGACGACTTCCCGTGTTGGGATGATGCGGCGACGCTCATGCGGTTCCTGGAGAGAAAGGCAGTCGACTTCACGATGTTGAAGCTCGATCGCTCAGCGGTCACCGCGCTCTGTGGGGATGAGTCCCAGACCTTCGATCGAACGGTCGTGATGGAGTATCTGCGCCGAGCACGAGCACTCAATCTCACGATCGTGGCTGAGGGAATCGAGGATCTCACCGCGGTACCCCTGCTTGAACAGCTCGAGATCGACGCGATCCAAGGTTTTGCGATTGGTCGCCCCGCTCCGGCGGCGATGGTATACCATCGTCACGGCTCGGGTGAGTTGATCAGTCCCGGTATCGGTAAGTCCCCACACGACCTGCCATCACCGTCGCTGTCGCACTAAGACGAGCATCAGAAGTTTCGAACCACCCCATCACACGGGTGGTTCTTTTCATTTCTATTTTTCTTCGAGAGTGCGGTATAATGCCCCCTATAACTCATTTATATGTTAGATATTAAATTCATCCGCGAGAATGCCGATCTCGTAAAACTGGCGGCAACGAAGAAGAAAATGCGCGTTGATATTGACCGACTGGTGGCGGTTGATGACGACCGCCGTTCGCGGATGACTTCACTTGAGACTAAAAAAGCTGAACAAAATCGCGTCTCAACTGAAATTGCTAGCGCTGGTGCTGACGCAGCGAAGCGCGAAGCGCTCATCACGCAGATGCAAGGACTCAAGGTTGAGATTCAGGCTGAAGAAGAAGCGTTACGCGGTGTGATGGAGGAGTGGCAGGCGCTGATGCTGCAGGTACCAAACATCCCTGATATGTCTGTTCCTGATGGTGAGTCAGATGCCGATAATCAAGAGGTGAAAGCCTGGGGTGAGCAGACGCGGTTTGATTTTACCCCGAAGGATCATGTCGAGATCATGAATACGCTCAAGTTGGCAGATTTTGAGCGCGGGGTGAAAGTACATGGGTTTCGAGGATACTATCTTCGGGGTGATGGGGCACGACTTTCGTGGGCAATTTGGAACTACGCAAACCAATTCTTTTTGGCGAAGGGGTTTGAACCGCTCCTTGTGCCGTCGATCGTTCGCAAGAGTAATCTCTACGGTACTGGTCATCTACCGAATGATGCAGAAGATGTATATAAGACACAGGATGATGATTATCTTATTGGAACGAGCGAGGTCTCAACGATGGGATTCTATGCTGATGAGGTTATCGATGCCGCACAACTCCCGGTTAAATTTTTAGCTTTCTCTCCCTGTTACCGACGAGAAGCTGGTAGTCACGGTAAAGATACAAAAGGGCTGATTCGAGTCCATGAGTTCTTTAAGGTTGAGCAAGTGGTGCTTTGTGAAGCGTCACATGAAGAAAGTGTTCGTTTGCACGAATGGATCAACCGTAATACCGAGGAATTTATCGAGTCACTTGGTATTCCATACCGCACAGTCTTAAACTGTGGGGCTGATATCGGTCAGGGTCAGGTGAAAAAATACGATATCGAGTTGTGGGTACCGGGAGAGCAGACCTATCGAGAAATCAGCTCAGCTTCATACTTCCATGATTTCCAAACGCGACGATTCAATATTCGCTATAAAGATGCTGATGGAAAGCTCCGCTACGCACATTCACTTAATTGCACTGCTATCCCAACGCCCCGCATCTTGGTCTCATTGATTGAGAATTTCCAGCAAGCCGATGGTACGATCAAGATTCCTGAAGTGCTCAAACCATTCATGGGAGGACGATCGGTAATCGGGTAAGGTCACTGCAAAGAGTTATACAACAACACCACCGGCACTCCGGTGGTGTTTTGTTGTGGTAGGATACTCGCGAGTATGAAGTCGAATCCAAAAACACCACCCCGACGCTTCGATCCGGCAACTATCCATCTCCTACAGCAGCTCGCTTGGGGGCTTCTGGTCATTAGTGTGTGTGCACTCATGGTGACCGCTGTCTGGTATGTCACGCGTCTCTCAGCGCTTACGATCAGTACGGTGACTGCCGAGGGTGGTATTACAATTCCTCACGCAGAAGTAGAAAGGCGGGCAGCGGAGGTACTTGAGGGTACCTATTTGAAATTAATCCCGCGCCGCTTTGTCTATGCATATCCTGAGGATGAGCTTTTGAGTGCCATGGGTGAAATACCGCGAATTAAGGACGTGACACTAAACCGGATTGGTCGTACCACGCTCACGATACAGTATGGTGAATATGTGCCTGATTCTCTCTGGTGCAGTGCGAGAGGGGCGACGGATTGTCTGTTCTTAGATGAGACAGGGTTAGCCTTTGGTCCGGCACCAGATCTTAAAGGTGGAAGTTTTATCAGGTATTACGCACCACTCAGAGCATTTGAAGTCGGACAAACTCCGTTTGGGATTGACGACTATCAGATAACGAAGGAGTTTACAGCACGTCTTGCTGAGACCGGTTGGTATGTACAGGCTATTGAGATTGATAGTGTTCGCGACGTCTTCTACCTCCTCGGCGGCGGCGGTGAACTCAAAGCTACCTTGACTGAGTCGCCAGAAAAAATTCTCGAAAACCTCAATACGATTCGGGCGTCTAAAGAGTTTGCTCACCTCACACCAGATGTCTTTGAATACATTGATCTCCGGTTCGGGACGAAGGTCTTTGTTAATGAAAAAAAAGAAGCACCAGCACTCAGTGAAGGAGTGGCGACGACTACAGCCACAAGTACACCCGAAGACGCACCGTCTGAGTAAGACACGTTGGTGTCGCTCTGTAAGTATGATACAACAAGCCCTATGAATTTTTGGCAATCGCTCCCGCAACCGTTTTTGGTCGTAGCACCCATGGCAGACGTCACTGACGCGGCTTTTCGTCGACTCATTGCCAAATACAGTGCTCATGAGCGACATGATGGGAGTGTCGGTGGTCCAGATGTGATGTGGACCGAATTTGTGGCGGCCGATGGCTTGGTGCGCGCAACCGAAGAAGGAAAGGCAAAACTTATGGCTGATCTCATGTATACGAATGAAGAGCGGCCGATTGTTGCGCAGCTGTTCTCAAGTACGCCTGAGCATATGGAATATGCCGCTCGGCTCTGCCGCGAACTCGGTTTTGATGGTGTTGATATTAATATGGGTTGTCCGGATCGCTCGATCGAGCGCCAAGGTTGTGGTGCGGCGATGATTAAGACCCCCGCTCTTGCCACGGCAATTATTGAAGCTGCGAAGCGAGGAGCGCAAATGGGTGAGTCACACGGTATACCCGTTTCGGTAAAGACGCGTCTTGGGTATCAGCGTGATGAACTCGAGACGTGGATACCACATATTCTCGCTGCTGCTCCGGCTGCTCTTACGCTGCATGCTCGTACGCGTAAGGATATGAGTAAGGTTCCGGCTCGATGGGAGCGAGTTACGGAAGCAGTAGCGCTCCGTGATCGGCTTAAGGTGTCGACACGGATCATTGGTAACGGCGATGTTCTCTCTCGTGCTGATGGACTTAAGAAGATTGCAGCGTCGGGTGCTGATGGGGCGATGGTTGGTCGGGCACTGTTTGGTAACCCATGGTTCTTTCATCCGACGAAGCGTCTGCCGCTCCGTCTGACGGCCCTGCCGACCCATGGTGTTGATCGTGACTCCATTGTGACAAGCGATACTGAGGATACGACGGTCGAGTATGTCACGCTTCGGGATCGGCTCACCGTTCTGGTAGAGCATACGGAACTTTTTGTTGAACTCCTTCCGCACAAGAATTTTGCAACCATGAAAAAGCATTTCAAGGCTTATGTGAGTGGTTTTCCTGGAGCGGCTGAACTCAGAGCTCGGCTTATGGAGACCGTAGATCCAACCGAGGTTCGGACCATGGTTACTGACTATTTACAGGATACCGAGGGAAGCGTGTCTTTTTGATTGGGCGAGAGTTTTCCACCCGGCCTCGGCCGGGACTTTTAAATACTTGCTACACTAAAACTGATGAACGAGATCTTACACGCCAACATTTTCTTTGTGATCGCGAGTGTCGCGACGGTGTGCTTCTCTATACTCATCTCGATCGTCCTCTATCACCTCATCAAGATCATGCAGTCTGTCCGCGCGATCCTGACACGCGTAGAGGAGGGGAGTGAGGTCATTGCAGAAGACTTGTCGCAGCTGCGTGCGGCGATTATGGATGGAGGTATCGTGTCTCGGCTCATAGGGCTTTTCTTCGGTGGAACAAGAAGTGCTTCCCCGCGACGAAAGCGAACCATTAACAGTCGTAACCAAAAAAAGTATGGCAACGAAGAAACAGATGAAGCAGACGGGACTCTCTAGCAATCAGGCGCTCGGCCTTGGACTTGGTATCACTGCAGCAGTCGCTGCAGCGGCTGGAGGATACTTCCTCTATGGGAGCAAGAATGCGGCAAAGAACCGTAAGGCGGTAAAGAGTTGGGCGCTCAAAGCCAAGGCTGATGTACTCGAGGGTCTTGAAAAGGCAAAGAATATGTCACAGGAGGAATATGAACAGCTCGTGGAGACTGTCGTCGCTGGTTATGCACTCGCCAAGTCAGCATCAAAGGCTGAACTCTCTGATTTCAAAAAAGAGATGAAGGATCATTGGAAAGGGATTGTAAAGACAGCCGCACCAAAAAAGGCAGCTGCAAAGAAAGCGGTGAAGAAGGCTGCGAAGAAAGTAGCCTAGTTAAGGCTTATTTAAATCAAAACAATAACACCGTGGACACTGTCCACGGTGTTATTGTTTCAGGAGCTTTTTAATACGGTACTATAAAGTATCACATGCGTTTTTTGTTACACTCGTACCAAATTTTTATCGTCGCTGGTGTCATACTGGTTATGGCAGTTTCAAGTTTTGCGTCAGCTGAGAAATCAGTTGTGGTTACCTACACACCAGAGACTCTCGTCGTCCACGATACCGCTCCATCAATCAGTGCAGCGGCATTTGCGATTTTTGATGTAACAACGGGTGTGGTCTTAGCGGCTCACAATGTGAGCGAACCACTCCCGATTGCTTCGGTAACAAAACTCCTCACCGCCGCTACCGTCCTGCGGACGGTAGATCGCGATGATCTCTATACCGTGACTGAAGCCGACCTAGAATCACATGGTCGAGCCGGTAGGCTCCGTGTTGGAGAAACGTTCCCTGCGTATGAACTCCTGTTTCCGTTACTTCTTGAATCTTCAAATGATGCGGCTGAAGTTTATGAGCGGGTCACTGAGGGCGATATTGTTCGCCGCATGAATGGCTATGCAAAGGAGCTCGGTGCTCATTCGCTTACCGTGGCTGATGCTTCGGGCTTATCAGATGCGAATACGGCTTCAATAAAGGATCTGGTTACGCTCACCAGTACACTCTATGCAAAAGAACCACATCTTTTTGATATAGCGCGCCTTTCAAAGCGAGCTGGTCCGTATACAATCTGGACAAACAATAGTCCAGTCCGAGATGATACGTATCGTGGCGGAAAACATGGCTTTACCGAAGCGGCGAATCGGACCCTCGTCGCTGTGTTTACGGAAACGTTCTCCTCGGGGACTCGTGAAGTTGGCTATATCCTTTTAGGCAGTGCTGATCTTGCTCAAGATACTGCAGCGCTTCGTTCATTTGTAGCGCAGCACGTTACTTTGGAATAATCTGCTATACTAACCCATCATGACAGAACACGGAGCTTTGTATCGGAAGTATCGACCGGAGACGTTTGCTGAGGTACGTGATCAAGATCACGTCGTGAAGGTACTTGAAGGAGCAATTAAGAAGGGTGAGATACCGCACGCGCTACTCTTTTCTGGTACTCGCGGAACGGGAAAGACAACGCTCGCGCGCATCTTTGCTCGTGCTATCGGTACGAGTGCGATTGATCTCTATGAAATTGACGCCGCGAGCAATCGTGGTATCGATGATATTCGCGAACTCAAAGAAGCGGTACATACCGTACCGTATGAATCGAAGTACAAGGTATATATCATCGACGAGGTGCACATGCTCACGAAGGAAGCCTTTAATGCGCTGCTTAAGACTCTTGAAGAACCACCAGTCCATGTGGTCTTCATCCTCGCCACCACCGAAGAAGAAAAGTTGCTTGATACGATTCTTTCGCGCTGCCAGGTATTTCGATTTCGTTCGCCCTCACGCGCTGTCCTCGCTGAGACGGTAACAGATATCGCACAGCGTGAAGGCTTTACGCTCGCCCGGGACGCGGCTGATCTGATTGCGATTGCGGCTGACGGTTCATTTCGAGATGCGCTCGGGGTTACCCAAAAAGTGATTCTTGCTTCGGGCGACACGATTGGCGGCGCTGATGAAGTCGCACTTATCATTGGTGCGCCGCGGACAACTACGATGCGTACGCTCCTTGAAGCGCTTAGTACGAAGCAAACCGAAGCTGGTCTCAACGCCGTTGCTGAGGCGGTCTCAACGCATGTTGATATGAAATTATTCGCGCGACTCCTTCTTGAGGCACTCCGGGCCATTATTTTGCTTCGGTACCAGCCAACCAAAACTGAAGAAATACTCAGTCTGTTTTCGGCTGAACTCCGTACAGTGATCACCGCGCTTGCAGCACAAGCTGATTCGCCGCTTAATTCCCACACCTTGCTCCGCTTCTTACGTGCGACTGAGGAGGTATCGTATTCGCCCCTGCCACAGCTCCCCTTAGAACTGGCTGTCATTGAGGTGACAAACAAGTAACCCGCACTCCTATGGACGTCTACTTCATCAGACATGGACAGACCGATGGTAACATCGCTCGTCGTCACCAACATCCTGATACACCGCTCAATGAGAGTGGCAAACAACAGGTTGAAGCAATTGCAGCCGAAATAGTTGGGTTGCAACCGACTCATGCGATCACGAGTACCCAGCTCCGCGCAGTTGAAACGGCTCGTATTATTACCACTGCGTGTGGGATTATTCCTGACACCCATCCTGATTTTGAAGAGCTTCGTCACCCACGATGGCTTATGGGAGCTCGGTACATGGGTCCGACCACGGTTCTCTACATGCTGCAGTGGTTTTTTGGTTTACCAATTTCCGGCGGTGAGTCATACGATGAATTTCTGGCTCGAATCAAGCGAGCCCAGAATCATCTTGAGACACTCCCACCTGAGGCTCGGGTGATTGTAGTCTCGCACTCCGTGTTTATGAATATATTTATCGAGCACCTTTGTCTTGATAATAAGATGTCATTCCTGCACGCCTGTACACGCTTTATTCAGATTCTCCGGTTACGAAATGCGGGGGTAATTCATCTTCGCTATACACCCGGAGCCGCTCTGTGTGGTTGGACGGTGGTACGACGGTAAGTGTGTACGAGGCGCTTGAATCTTTTCCTATCTGTGGCAGTATAGCTCAGCACGACCATATTCATGGTAGCAGCGATAGAAAAGAAGAGGAGAGAGTAGTTTATTGGGATATCGTCTAATGGTAGGACTACGGTTTCTGGCACCGTCAATTGGGGTTCGAATCCCTGTATCCCAGCGAGTACAGAAAAAGCAGGCTTTTGCCTGCTTTTTCTGTACTCATGATGATACTGGGATGAGAAAGGCGCAGCGATGTGAGCTTGCGAACCAGCGAGCCGGGGTCGAGAGCGCTTAGTAGATTTGGAGCCGAAGGCGAACAAATATACTTAGTGACTCGTGACCGAATCCCTGTATCCCAGCCAACTCGCGTAGCACGAAGAGCGTTAATGTAACGCTTATCTCATTTTGCATAGACTTAGCAAAAGTATGAGAAGCGATATAATGTATTCATCATGATTAAATACATACTCCATGGTGGGTATACAAGTACGGATAATGACTCTAACCGTACCTTTTACGAGGAAATTGCTCGAGATGTTCCTGATCAGGGAAAGATTCTGCTCTGCTATTTTGCTTCTAAAGACGATGATAATTCTGGTAGATTCAAAGAAGATTGTGCAAGAATTAAACATCAGTCACACGATAAGCAATTCACCTTCATAGAAGCTGAAGAAGATAATTTCATTGACCAGCTCAAATTATCAGATGCCCTTTACCTTAGAGGTGGTAGTACGCCAAAGCTTCTTACAGCCTTAAGTAAATATAATGGTTTCAAGGAGCAACTAGAAGGCAAGACGGTAGCGGGTTCTTCAGCGGGTGCGTATGTGATTGGGAAATACAGTGCTTTTCATGATGACCAGTCAGGTGGAAAGGTTTGCAAAGGATTAGGTCTATTACCGTTGAGAGTGGTATGTCACCATGAGAGTAAAGATTTACCTCCAAATACTGAAGCACTGCACCTTTTAATGAATACAGAACCAGAACTTGAAATGGTTTTACTTAGGGATTTTGAGTGGAAAGTGATTATCAGCTAATTATGTCGAGTCCATTTGAGATGATAAAAGATTACACACTTCAATTTATATTCCTCTTTTCCAATGCTGATGGTTTTTATATTAGCTCCCGTAGAGCTTTGGCTTATGGATGGATACCTGTTGGTTGCTCAAATGCACATCAATCTCTAGAACTATACATAAAGGCCATTCTCAAGTTAAATCACGAGCAAGAAAGAGGCCATGATCTAGTTAAACTCTTAGAAAAATATAAGAGTAGAGACCCGTACTTCAATTTAATACTGGGTGACGTACACAAGGTTGATTTTTTGAATCAATTGTCTGAAGGTTATTTAACACACCGCTACGGAGAGGCTGGGTCTAAATCAAATTCAAAAGAAATCATTACCTTGCTAGATGAGTTAGCCTTCAATTTGAGAAGTATCTATTTGAGAAGTATTAAATCTCCGTCAAATAAGATATATATACCCTTAAAACTTCAAGAGGAATTCTTGCTAAATAATCAAAACTTTACTACCAATGATCTGACCAAAAATTCTATGGCTCAAATGGGTTTGCCGATTGATATGGAATTACCAGAGGGCTTTGGTCAATAACAGTTCAAATTTATTAACGCACATGAACGTTCAGACCGCACTAGACAGGTCGATTTAGGAAATTTTGGAATAGCCATTCGGCTAAGCAGGGTAAGACTTTCAAACGGTTCTAGCCCGAGACGATCAGCTTGCTAATTTCAAAAGAAGCACCTTCTTGAGAGGAGATGCTTCGATGCCTGCCGGCAGGATATGAGGCGGACAGGATTAGTTTGCAGACTCTTGTCTTGCTCTTATCACATCGGCCCATGCCACATTGAGATCGTGCCACACTGCTTCGACGTAGGGTCCAGTGCAAGGCATGAATCCGTAATTCTGGAGGTTGGTGTATATGTCACCGTCCCAACCAAAAAATGAGGCAGTTCCATGTGACGTTGCGAAGAGTTGGCAGCAGACGGGTGTACCACGGTAGGCAACCAAATTTATCAGATCAATTTTTGACTCCCAGTCAGGTACATGTTGATCGAGAAGTGTGGCTCCTTGTGCGACGCGGTGATGCATCAAAGTTCTCCTCAAGAACAATATTTAATTGAAAAATACAACAAATTTAATACTGTGTCAAAAAAGTTCCAACATCGTCCCACACTGCCAGTAAATTGACAAGTAGCACTTTATGTGCTACTTTGTTAATGCATGATCAATTGTGACATGCGTACCCTCCACTCCTACAGGAGAATTTACATGATCAACGGGAAGTTTGCCGCCGCAGGCACAGTCAAGTTCTTGGCTGGTGTCAGTGAAGAAAGAGTCAGGGAGATTGTCCTGGCTCTGAAGCCGGATTGGGAGCGCAAGTTCCCTGGAACGTGGCTCGACTCCCACACCAGAGGGGCTGGCGACGACGGATCCTTCCTCTACGCCTTCACGCGACTGTCGGATGGCAGCTGGGACGAAGGTTACGGAAGAGCTGTCGTTCAGAGCCTTCGCGACTACTTGGGGATTGATTCCCATAACCGGCCTGACGGCGTTCACAACTGGACTATCTGCGGCGACGCGGAAGCGGTCTAGGCAGCCACGGCACCCATCAAGTCGTTCAATCTCTCTTGAAAGAGTCGGTTGGGCGGCTTTTTCATTTCAATACTAAAAAAGTTCTAACATCGTCCCACACAGTCAGCACGAGAGGATTGTCGCCCCTTTTTGGGAGGATTTCTCACGCTGGGATACAGGGCATAGCGATGTGAGCTTGCGAACCAGCGAGCCGGGGTCGAGTGCACTTAGTAGATTTGGAGTCGAAGGCAACGGAATGCTTACCTTCTTAAAGGTAAGAAAGAATAGTGGCAAATGTCCTTGCACCTTACCCGACTCTATTGACAAATGGTATAAAATATGAATAATAAATACCGCTAGTAATAGCAAATTCTTTTCTCTAGTCAACGCCTTAGGAGGGCACATGCAGAAGCAAAAAGGTTTCACCCTGATCGAACTGATCATCACGGTTGCCATCATCGCCATCTTGATTCTGGTCGTGGGTGGTCCGATCTACGGCTGGCTGAACAGCAAGATCGTCATCGGGACCATCGACAAGGTTTCCCCCATCATGGAAGATGGGGGCATGGCAGTCGGAGAGGGGGCGGCACGTCTGGCGAAGTCCTCCGCCGTTTCGCTGAAGACGCCGGATGGCGGCTACTTCACCTTCTCATCCGAGGACAGGCAGTGGTTTGCTCTCAAGGGTGAAACCAACAAGTGCGTGAAGGCCAAGGCCTTCCCGTACGCACCCTGGTTCTTCACCAAGAGCGGCACCTACCACGATGGCAGACTCCTCCAGATGGCTGACTCTTGCGACAAGATCAGCTAGCCTTCTGGCGAAGGAGGATTCAACCAACTGAGCTTTGGCCAATTCGGCCAAGCGCCCGGGAACCAAGTCCCGGGCGCTTTTCTATTTCAAAATTAAAAAAGTCCTAACATCTTCCCAGACGGCCAGCAGATTGACAAATAGCATTTCATGTGCTATTTTGCTACTTAGTTAAGTCCTCCACAAATTTCTCGAAAGGAACCACTGTGAAAGAACTCGCACTCTCGCTGAACCTGCTCGGCGCTGTTCTTGGCTCTCTCGCGGCTTGTCTCTACGGCATCCGCGTGTGGTTGGGCAAGGAGAAGGCGAATCTCGCCACCTGGTCCATCGTCCTCATCCTCGACTTCGTCGGCCTCTACCTCGCTTACGCCACCGGAAACGACGAGCCGTACATCCAGCTCGGCTGGTGTGTGGCAGCAATGCTGATCGTGACAGCCGCTTGGATACGCAAGGGCGACTGGGTCTGGACCCAGAACGAGACGACCGTTCTCGTCCTCTGCGGCGCATCGGTCCTCGTGTGGCTCGCCAGTGAAGCGGTCCTCGTCTCTTTGCTCGGCTACCTGGCCGCTGCCTATCTTTCGGCCTGGCCACAAGCCAAGGACTACCTCCGCAATCCGGAAGTAGCTAAGAAGAGCGCTTGGGTCTGGCAGGTGAGCATCGTGGCGATAGCTTTCCCGCTTGTCGCTAAGCTCGTCGAGAACAAGTATGGTGTCGGCGACACCTTGATCTACTACGCCCTCATCGGTCTCAATGTGATCATGGCCTCGCTCTGCATGCGTCGGACCTAGTCCGCAATTTGAGCAACAGCTCGCAAGAACAGTCTAATGACTTGTTTCGGCGGGCTGTTTTTGTATCAAAATCTCAACACTGTTCCTGCAGCTAACCTCCTAGTTCTAAGATCATAAATGCAATAAAAAACGGCACCTCTTTCGAAGTGCCTCCCACGATACGCCAGGGACCT
>JACCDR012359702.1_pt1 | contig 21435 bp, 18 predicted proteins | sample 7446431 | NCBI WGS metagenome assembly JACCDR01 (sample SAMN15323443, study PRJNA562643) | freshwater metagenome | isolation source: river surface water | place: USA:Blue River Watershed | collected 2017-08-17 | reverse complement strand
GTCAGAAAAAAGATGTTACGCCACCATAAAAATTAAAGGTGATGAAATCATCCTAGATAGCGCTTACGCCTCTGTCTCCCCAGGAGCGATCAACCTGAATCTATCCGGAAAATTCATCCCATTAGGGGATTCAATTGATGAGGTAAGGATTGAATGCAAAGAAGATGTCAAATACTCTCGAATTTTATGGCATAACGCAAAAAAATAATTATTTTATCAAAAGTGTACTGATCTAATCCCCCGGGGCGTTCATAATTCTGTGTCAGGTTGCTTAAAAACGCTAACGCGCTTCGCTTGTTGCCTGCATGGCATAGCCGTCGAACTACCTCTAATTGGATTAGCGCTTCAAGGAAGCCCATTCAGAAATACATCGTCAACTAACCGATACTGAAGATCGCAACCAAGGAATGGTTGCGTCGAAAATTTGGAATTTACACATTCAGAATAGAACTCAAGAGTTCTGCTCAATAAAGCGCTTGTTAGCGCTGAAGTCTGTACGCCTACTCTTTGCGTGTATTTCATGTATCGATAGCATTTCCAATATTTTTTGCAATAAGCGCAATGCCGCGATATTCCATTAACTTCTGATCACATAATTGAGATAACGGTATTTTCAACTAAGCTCGTCGTAACCCCTTTTTTACAGTAAACAGGCAACCGAGACATGAATCGTAATTATATTAAGTGTATGGTAATCACGTGTGGCTTGATGGCGCCGTTAGCGTCGGTAAGGGCCGAGGAAGATACCTTTTCGGATGTATCCTTAGAAGACTTATTAAATTTCACGGTCGAGGTCGCATCGCGTACCGCCGAACCACTGAGTGAAGCACCAGTTCCAATATCGGTCGTTACCAGTCAAATGATCGATAACTCTGGCGCAAGGACACTGCACGAGGCGTTGATTCTGTTTGTTCCTGGATACACAGATGCCGACGACCGCAATGAAACAACTTTTGCGACGAGGGGGCTGTACGGCACCGCCCAGCAAAAAGTGCTGGTCATGGTGAATGGCCATCGGATTAATTCGCGGAGCTATTTAGCCGCCGTCCCAGACTATGGTATCGCCTTGCATAATGTAGAACGTATCGAAGTTCTGCGGGGGCCAGGTTCTTCCCTTTACGGTAACGTATCGCTTGCGGGTGTGATCAATCTCGTACTGAAAAAAGGCAAAGACTTCGATAAAACGCAGGTCGAGGTCGCTGCCGGTAATCATTCGCAAAAGCGCTTCAGAATGGCAATTGGCTCCGGCGATGACGACAGTGATGTTTTGTTATGGGGTCAGTTCTATCAAACGCCAGGTGAAGTGGTTAACGCATCCGAGTTAAAACATGCGTCGTCAAATTCTGGCGTGATCCGTATTGATGGCGCTAACGATCGCCCCGCGCACGATTTTGGTTTGCAATATCATCGTGGCAATATGCAACTGTTCGCAGCAACGCGACACTCTCGCTCAATGGAACCTCTGGGATCAGGCAACACGCCTATCGATTATGACTCGCATCGAACATTTTTAGGCTATGGCCCTGGCATTTCGGTTCAAATGAATCACTTGGGAGTCAAATTTGACGGCTCTTTTGGCGAGGGCTGGGATTGGTCGCTCAACCCCTACTATGACTCCACGGATTTGGGTGGGATATTAGCCACAGGTAATGGATTAAAAGACAAAACCCGAGGCGATGGGATAATTTTTAACTGGAACGACCAAAACTGGGGTGCCGTGTCAGTCGTCTCCAAAAGCTACGGCGCTAACGGCAGTAACGTAATGTTTGGCCTGCAAAGCGAAACATTCCAAGTCTATGACAGCATTCAAATTCTGCAGGTTGATGGCGATTTTCTGGATTCGTCAGTGGTTATTGATGGCACTGGTCGGCTCCTCGCACTGGGAAGTGAAACCAGTCATTCGGCTTTTTTTCAAAACAAGCACAAGTTTAATGACCAATGGATAAGCAGCGTCGGCTTTCGTTATGACGCGAAAAAGCGCCACACCACGGAAGATCGCAACAATTTTAGTCCACGACTTGCGGTGATTTATCTGCCGAATAAACAAATGGAATTCAAACTGTCATATACATCTTCATTCGTCGACTCGCCCTACTGGTACCGTTACAGCGGCCTACCGGCTTTCGCAGGTTCGGTGAATACAGACCCCGAACTGCTCAACAGTCTACAATTTCAATATGTCTGGAAGTCGTCAACGATACCTTTAAGAAATTCAACTGTTATTTATAATCAAAAAGGGCTGGATTTCTTGGTGCTACGACCGAATGCTGTCGGGACTGTTAACGACCCACGCTACGTTAACTCCGGTGAGGTTAACAGTGTTGGCCTAGAAAATGAACTGCAATACACCGGCAAACAGTACAGCGTTTCATGGAACTTCCATTACTACAATGCCAAAGATGACATCGACTATCACCGCGAAGGCTCTGAATTTGCTCACGTACCTCAAATAACGAGCACTATCAATCTAGCGCGATCTATCGGTGATAGCTGGACCCTCAATTCATCCTTAAAATATTTAAGTGATCAATATTATAAAATTGGCACTCAGCGTGTCGATGTAGATAGCGCATTTATCGCCAATATTGGTGCTCGATATAAAAAATCAGGTGCAAAAGGATTTTACGGGGACATCAAGGTATATAACGCCTTCGATGAAGAGCATTACCAAGGTGGCCAATCTGAACAGACTAAACCCTTTCGACAAGCGGGGCTTTGGTTTTTGTTGAGCGTCGGCAAAGATTGGTAAAGGGGTTTACAGTAGTCATTGCTTAGCAGCAGCCCCTATTAGAGGGCTCCTCACTAGCCCCCAACAGCTTGACGGAGCTTGTGGGGGCTCTCCATCAAATGGAGCAACCCGTTTAAATGACGTTCGATTTCATCCAGCACCACGTCGTCTTCTGTCGAATCAAATTTTCGTGCAAAGAGATTCTCGCTAACAATAAGTTGTCGAGCGTCAGCAGCGGTAAAAGTGCGCGGCCTGAGTTTTATATCGCCATCGGGTACCCAGTCAATATACCGTAAGTCATCTTGAACTATGTCTTCATGACAGTCATTGTTCATCATGATGGTTTGAAAAAATCCCTCATCGGCAATAAATGAATTTTTGTAGAATTTTTTGTATCGGACTGATTCCTTACTAGTGGACACAAATTCACAAAACCGTCTACTGACGATCATCCATTGCGTACCGATATGAGGAACTACGCCGCGTAAAAATTTACGGGAAATGTTTGGCCTGAATATGCGGTTTCCGAACTCAAAGCAGATATCGTGCACCCTGTGCATCGTATCGGGGCGCATTTGAGCTTGGTTGAGTGCGCGTATATATTCTTTACCGGCGTTTTCGGTTAGAAATTGACGGATAAATTCTTGCGTCTTTAATGGAAAATCCTGGCCACTCAAGTTAATGAAGTGCGTCCACTCGGCATCGGTTTTTAACAGCTGCGCCATACCTCTCAACGCGATATTAACCAAGCTATAACCGCCCCACAATGCCTTTTCTGGTTTCAAAGTCGCAGCGTTGGGGTAATCCTGTAAAAAGAGCTGAATATTTTCAGCAATTCCGAGTTCTGATGTTTTATCGATATGGATCAGGTAATGATTAAGCGGGTGATAAATAGCTTTAAACATGCGCTTGAACTGTTCTGGATACCGGTGAACCAGAATAAGGTATGCAATCATGAGGATTCCTGTGAGGCCAGGAATTAGCATTCTTGCGCTCCTGCTCATCGTAAGTGAGAGTGAATGGCAAGGCGCTTTCTTACCGCAAACTAATATTGGGGCTAAATATGCATAAATCAAGCAGGCTGCGGATATCACCCAGGAGAGTCTAAAACACATACAGCCATCAAAAACGTGACTTGGCTAGACTTTATTGTGGCAGCCATTTTTGGCGGCCTCAGGTATTTGTGACAGCCTAAATTGCTTAAGGTCGGCTGTCACACAGGATTTTGGGCGGGCGATCTGTGCAAAAACGTCCTTTTACACAGATCGCCTGGCCAGGTACTTTGCTAAAGGGGTCTTTAGGCGTCTTCGGCAAACATAGTGCTGTGGCTGTAGGCCAAAGCAACGACATCCAAGCCTGTACAGCGCTGCAGGTGCTCCAGCACACTTGCCGTCTCCAGTTCACCAAGGTGGTGGCGCACCAGGGCGTCTTCCAGGCGATTGATGTAGGCGGCAATTTCATTGAGGTGATCAGGTGAAATCGGGGTATTGTGCACCCGTGCGGACACCAGCGTGCTCACCACGTTTTGGCGCAGAGCCTTGTCGCACAAATCCAAAAAAATATCGCCATAATCGGAGTGGCTACGTAAAGAGCTTGGTGTTGTCATATCAATTTTCATCTCATTGGTTAAGTAAAACCCAGGCCTCGTGAGCTTGAGGTGCGCGACTATAGCACTCGGCCCCCGTTTTCAACCAGACTGACGCCCAAGGCGCATCGCATTTAAAACCACCACGAGGGAACTGGTCGACATACCGATCGCTGCCAACCAAGGGGGAACCCAACCACAGGCAGCAATCGGCAAGGCCATCAGGTTATAAACGATAGCCCAAGCGAGGTTTTGTCGAATCACACGGCCGACCGACCGGCTTAAAGTCAGGCTCGTTACGAGAGAGTCTAGCCGCTGCCCCAGTAATACGGCATCGGCTTGGAGGCGGGTCAGATCACTCAAGGCACCAACCGCGATCGAGGCGTCGGCAGCGGCCAAAACCGGCACATCATTAATCCCATCGCCCAGCATGAGCACTTTGGCGCCGCCTTGGCGCAAGGTTTGCAGATAGGTAAGTTTGTCATCCGGGGTCTGATCGGCACGGGTTGCGACAAACGCCGCCTTAGGCCCCAGCCGCTCAAGGCAGGCATCCACCGCCACTCGGCTGTCCCCGCTCACCAGATGCAACCGCAAACCGCTGAGCGCAAGCGATTGCAGCACCAAAGCGGCACCCTCACGCAAGGGGTCATCTAAGCGGCACCAGAGCACCGGCGTATAGCTATCAGCGCCACCAAGATCAGGCCCATCAAGGCGCGCCAGCAAAACCCATTGACCTTGCGAGGGTGGCAGTGGCCCGGCCTCAAGCCCATTGGGTTGATTAGGGCAGGCAAAGTGGGGCTTGCCGAAGCGGTAAGCAATGCCATCAACCTGACCTGTGACGCCAAACCCGAGGTGGACTTCAGCTTTTTCAAGCGTCAAACCGCGATCATAGGGTGCCAAAGCGGTCGCAATGGGGTGGCGACTGGCGCGCTCCAGCGCAGCGGCTATGGCGAGAGCATCTGCGCCGCTACCCAGCAGGCACTGGGTTTCAACCACCCGCATGGCACCTTGGGTCAAGGTCCCTGTTTTATCAAAAATCACGTCAGTGATGGTCGGCAGCACATCAAAGAGCTGTGCGCGCGAAACCAAAAGACCAAGGCGTCTCGCCCGCTGCAAAGCGGCTGCCAAGGCCGTGGGAGTCGCCAACGACAGTGCGCAAGGACAGGTCACCACCAGCACCGATAGCACTACCCAAAGCGCGCGCTCAGGCGCGTAGAACAACCAAAAGAGCCCAACCACCAGCGTCACAAGCAAAATGCGGCTCACAAACAGGCCCGCATAACGGTCCGCCAGGGCGGCAAAATGGGGTTTTTGCGACCCGGCAGATTCAATTAAGCGTTCAATCGCTGCCAGCTGTGTGGCTTCGCCCACAGCGGTTGCCCGAATACCTAAACGGGTTTCACGATTGAGCGTACCCGCCACAACTCGGCTGCCCGGCACCTTGGCCTGAGGGCGGGATTCGCCCGTCAACCAGGATTCATCGGCCGTCCCCTGCCCGTCTATCACCTGACCATCACAAGGGAATGCCATGCCGGGTTGCACCCAAAGAGAATCACCCGGCTGCAACTGCGCCAAAGGCCGCACCACCAGCCCCGCGTCGGTTTGAATATCCACCCACAGCGGCAAAAGTGCTCGCCCCGGGCCTTGTGTAACCACATTTTGGTACCGCAGTCGCGACTCGATAAACCGCCCCAGCAGCAAAAAAAAGACAAACATGGCGACTGAATCAAAATAGACATCGCCCGACTGGCTCAAGGTCGCCCAGGCACTGGCGCTGTAAGCCAGCACTAATGCAATGGATACGGGAATATCCATGACCCAATGCCGCGCTTTAAGACCGCGCCAGGCAGCGCGAAAAAAAGGCAAACCACTGTAAAGCAGCACAGGAGTCGCGGCGAGCCAACTCACCCAACGCAAGAGCTGGTGCCACTCGCTCTCGATACCGGCGCTACCGCCAAGATGCAGCGCAATCGAGGCCATACCAGCTTGCATCATGCCCAAACCCGCCACCCCCAGGCGCAACAGACTCTGGCGGTGTTGTTCGTGCAATTGTTGCATCTCGGTGTGCGCTTGCCTCGGCGAGGGTTTAAATCCCAGCTGTGCCAAAGTGGTAAACACCTGGCTCACGGCAAGCTGTTTTGAATCCAGCTCGACGCTGGCAGTATGTAAAGTCGCCGACAAACTGACCCGACTGACACCCGGCAAAGCGCGCAAACGCTGCTCAATCAACCACACACAGGCCGCGCAGGTAATGCCTTCCAGCGCTATCGCAACGCGCTGATCAGCAGCCCCGGATTGAACGTTATCCAGCGGTGTCACAAAACCTGCTTGAATCGCCGGGTCATCAAAGGCTGTCCACTGGGGGGATTCCAGTGCTGGCCGGCGGCTGGGTTGATCCCGGTACTGGTAAAACGACGCTAAGCCACCGTCCACTATGTACTGCGCCACCGCTTGGCAGCCGAGGCAACAAAAGGCGCGCATTTCGCCACTCAGCGGCGCTGAAAAGGCCGGCACACTGGGCGCACCGCAGTGGTAACAGGCCGCCGAGGCCGAGTCTTTCACCTTGGTAGGCTCTCGCTTCAATGCCGAGTTGCTCACTGGGCCTGGGCTGCTACGGTGATCTCAGTGACAGGCTTATCGAGCCGAACTTCGGCGTGCAAACGCCAACGGCGACCCGTTTCCCCATCGGGTAAGGCCTGAGTCGGCGCCTGCCCCAAGAGGATCAGGTACCAGCGATCGCCATGGAGTGTCGGCAGCTCAGCGCGAAATCGACCTGGGGTTGTTTGTTTCAACGTCAGGGTGTGATCCCAAGCCGCCTTAGCGGGATGAGACAGCTGTAGTTCAATGGTTGGAATATCGAGTGTCGGCGTCGTGATAAACCACACCTCCTGCAAAGCGCGATCAATCATCACCTCCCCCGCGATACCCAGCTGGCTTGCCAGGATTTCGGTTTCAAAGCGGGAGTTAATCATGCGACCTTCTTTGTAATAGTCATCCAGCACACGGTCATCCGCATCGCGAAAGGCTGTCGTGAGCATAATGGGCACTGACACAATCAAGGTCAGCATGGGCGAAATCAACAACCAAAACCACGGCTCGCGGTAAGCTCGGGCAGATGGCATCAGGGTAGCGTCAGCGGACTTGTCCACAAGCATGTCACCTCAGGATTAATCAGGGGTATCAGGAGTATCAGGGCCGATAAAAACCGTTTCTTCACGCGCAACCAGCTGGTCGTCATCCTCCGCCACAATGCTTAAGGTAATTGGATAGGATGCGGCCTTCAGTGCCGAGCGATTCACTACAATGCGCACCGGCGAACTCAAAATCTCGCCGGGTTCCAAGGTCATAGCCTTGAAGTGATCGACCTTAAATGGCAGGTCCCCCTCCACGGTCAGGCGGTAACGGTGAGGGCTTTGATCCATATTGCGGATTGCGAGGGTGTAAACATTGCTGACGTCCTCACCCTGCAGACGGTAGAGGCGAGCCCCCCGATCACGCAGCACATCCAGCCCAACCGGCTGACGCAAGATCAGCCCGTAAGTAAAAAAGCCCAGCATGATCGCCGCAGCCAGCCAATAGCCGACTAACCTTGGCCGCCACCAACGCGTCTTACCGGTTTGCAGCGCATCTTCCGAGGTAAATCGTATCAGGCCCTTGGGGTACTCCATTTTGTCCATGATGCTGTCGCAGGCATCAACGCAAAGCCCGCAGTTAATACATTCATATTGAGCGCCGTCGCGTATGTCGATGTCCACTGGGCAGACCTGCACGCACCAGCGGCAATCGACACAGTCTCCAAGCCCCTGCGCTTTATAATCCTCACCCGATTTACGCGCCCCACGGTTTTCGCCCCGTTTGGCATCGTACTGCACATAGACAGTGTCCTTGTCATACATGACCCCTTGAAAGCGCGCATAAGGGCACATGTACTTACAGACCTGCTCTCGCAGCCAACCCGCGTTGAGATAGGTCAAGAGCGTGAACAATCCCGTGAATACCACGGCGGCAACCGGGATAGACCAAACCGGGTATAAACCGTCCCAACTCGGCCACAGGTTCATCAACAGGTCACGAATCGGGACAAAATACCCGATAAACGTTGCGCCGGTTGCAAAGGCCAAGGCCAACCAGAGTGCGTGCTTGGCGCCTTTGCGCAGAACTTTGCGCGCTGTCCAAGGCGCTTTATCGAGTTTGATGCGCTGATTGCGATCGCCTTCGCACAGGTCTTCCAGCCAGATGAACATCAGCGTCCAGACGGTTTGCGGACAGGTAAATCCGCACCAAACGCGCCCGACCGTCACCGTGACCGCAAACAATAAAAAAGCGGCCAGGATCAGCGTCCACGCCAGAAACATAAAATCTTGCGGCCAAAAGGTGAGATAGAGTACATGGTATTGGTGTGACGCCAGGTCAAACCAAACAGCGGGCCTGCCGTCCAAGCGTATCCAGGGCAGCACAAAAAATCCCAGCAACAGGGGGATACCGGTGTAACGCCGCAGCCGCTGAAAATATCCGGCAATCCTGCGGGTATAGACTTTTGATGAGGCTTCGTACAACTGGGTGTAACGAATAGGCTCTGGCGTTTCAGCCTTACGCTCGTCAGATCCGGGGTCTTTTGGGCTAGTCATATCAGGCTGAGACCGCTAAATATAGAGGGCCGCTCAAGGCCAAAAAAAAGGCGCGTCAATCGCGCCTTTCAATTACCTCTCACATCAATCGATTCTGTCATCTCAATTGCGTGACAGGCTATAGACATAAGCCGTCAGGAGATGAATTTTCTCATCGCGTAACAGGTCTTTTTGCGCTGGCATACGGTTGACGCGACCTTCACGCACTATCTTGGAAATCGACTCACGACTACCCTCATACAGCCAGATCGCATCCGTCAAATTGGGCGCGCCCATCGCCTGCTGCCCCTTACCCTCGGCGCCATGACAGGCCGAGCAGATGCTAGCGAAATGCGCCTTGCCAGCAGCAGCTTGGGCTTCGTCATGCTCCAAGCCGGACAAGCCGAGCACATATTCAGTCACCTCAGCGACGCCCTTCTCACCCAAGGTTGGGCCCCAGGCCGGCATATTGGCTTGGCGCCCTTGCTCAATAGTGTATCGAATCAAGTCGGGGGTGCCGCCGTGCAGCCAATCATCATCCGTCAAATTGGGGAACCCATAGGCTCCACCACCATCAGCGCCGTGGCAAACAGCGCAGTTGTTGGCATACAAACGCGATGCGACCTTCATGGCTGCCTCGTCTTGCGCCAGGGTGGGAATATCTTTGCTCGTAAACTCCGCAAAGACGGTGTCATAGTCCGCCTGAGCCTTGGCTTGCTCAGCCGACAATTGCGATACCGCCGTCCAGGGTTCGCCATTCACCCGCAACAAACCCTTCCAATTACCCATCCCGGGATATAACAGCAAATAAATCGCCGTGAAAATCAAGGTGCCGACAAACAACTGAAACCACCACTTAGGCAGCGGATTGTCGTATTCCTCGATGCCATCGTAGACATGGCCTGTCGTCTTATTTTCAGCGTCGACATCATCGCGCTTGGCAACCTTGCGGTTGGCAAACAAAACCCAAGTGACGAGCACTAAGCACGCCGACGTTAAAAGGATGACCCACCAGCTCCAAAAAGTACTCATCTGTTAGCCCTGATTGTGTGAATTATCCGTGGGATCTTTGTCGCCACGGAGCGGCTCGTCTGCAAAAGGCAGCTGTGCCGCTTCATTAAATTGTTTACGCCGAGAAGGGGAAAAAGCCCAGATACAAACACCCAAAAAGGCAACAAAGACCAACACAGTCGCCAAACTGCGCAAATCGTTGATATCCATCCGCGTTACCGTTTATAGGTCAAGAGTGTGCCCAGCTGCTGCAAGTAGGCAACCAGGGCATCAATTTCCGTTTTGCCCTCGACGGCCGCTTTTGCACCCTCTATATCGGCGTCTGTATAGGGCACGCCCACCGAACGCAAAGCTGCCATTTTTTTGCCGGTATAGACACCATCCAGTTTATTGTCGAACAACCAGGGAAACGCCGGCATATTCGATTTTGGGACCACACTGCGCGGATCATAGAGGTGTGCACGGTGCCATTCGTCGCTGTAGCGCTGGCCGACACGCGCAAGATCCGGCCCTGTACGTTTAGATCCCCACAAAAAGGGGTGCTCATAAACGCTTTCACCGGCAACCGAATAGTGGCCATAACGTTCAACTTCGGCGCGCAAGGGGCGGATCATTTGGGTGTGGCACACGTGGCAGCCTTCACGAATGTAAACATCGCGCCCCTCGAGCACGAGCGCAGGCAGCGGTTTTAACCCCTCAATGGGTTCGACATTTTTAGGGATAAAAAACTGGGGAACAATTTCCACCAAGGCACCAAAACTGATCGCAAACACGGTTAAAACGATCATCAAGCCAATGTTTTTTTCAACGATATCATGGTTTTTCATGGGTCATTCCTCAGGCCGCTTGGGGCAACGGCTTGGCGTTTTTAGCCTGGACTTCAAACGTCATGGTACGAATGGCGTTATACGCCATGATCAGCATGCCAGACAAGAAAAAAGCCCCACCAACAAACCGGACAAAATAACCCGGAATACTGAACTCCAGCGCTTGAATAAAACTGTAGGTCAAAGTGCCATCGGCATTAAATTGCCGCCACATTTGGCCTTGGCCAATGCCATTGACCCACATGGCGCAAACATAGAGCACAGTACCAATGGTCGCCAACCAGAAATGCACGTTGACTAACTTCACGCTCCACATGGTTTGCTTACCGGCAAGTACTGGCAACAGATGGTAAATAGCGCCAATCGAGATCATAGCGACCCAACCCAAAGCACCTGAATGCACATGGCCAATCGTCCAGTCGGTGTTATGCGAAAGTGCGTTCACGGTTTTGATTGCCATCATCGGGCCTTCAAACGTACTCATGCCATAAAAGGACAGGGCCACAACCATAAAACGAAGGGTGGGGTCGGTTTTTAACTTATGCCAGGCACCCGAGAGCGTCATCATGCCGTTGATCATGCCGCCCCAAGACGGGGCCAAGAGAATTAACGACATCACCATGCCGAGGCTTTGAGTCCAGTCTGGCAGGGCTGAATAATGTAAATGGTGAGAGCCGGCCCAGACATACAACGAAATCAAGGCCCAAAAGTGGACGATAGACAGTTGATAGGAGTACACCGGGCGCCCGGCTTGTTTGGGCACAAAATAGTACACAATGCCCAGAAAACCGGCTGTGAGGAAAAACCCGACGGCATTATGGCCATACCACCACTGAATCATGGCATCCATGGCACCGCTGTAGGCAGAGTAAGACTTGGTTAACGACACGGGCACTGCGGCGCTGTTGACCACATGCAGCAAGGCGACCGTAATAATAAAGGCGCCAAAAAACCAGTTAGCTACGTAGATGTGCGAGGTACGGCGCTTGACGATAGTGCCAAAAAACACAATCGCATAAGCGATCCACACGAGCGTAATCAGAATATCAATAGGCCACTCTAATTCGGCGTATTCTTTAGCGGAGGTTAAACCAAGCGGAAGCGTCACAGCCGCCGATACAATCACCAGCTGCCAGCCCCAAAAAGTAAACGCAATTAGAGGCCCGCCAAACAAGGTGGCCTGGCAGGTGCGCTGTACCACGTAATAGGAGGTCGCAAACAGTGCGCAGCCGCCAAAAGCAAAAATCACCGCATTAGTGTGCAGCGGGCGCAAACGGCCAAAATGGCTGTAAGGCTGCAAAAAATCGTTAAGGTCTGGCCAGACCAACTGGGCGGCAATCAAAACACCCAGACTCATACCTACAATGCCCCATAGGATGGTCGCCAACGCAAACGACCGCACTATGTCGAAATTGTAAGCCGGCGCCTCGGTTGGATGCGCGGAGTGACTACTCCCGGAGTAACTACTCATAGTGGCTTCTCAAGTTAAAGTTAAAAAGACATATTTCATTAATCGCCAAGCCTAGTGGGTCTTGGTGAATTTGCCAGCCACGCAAACGGCGCGCAACGGCACAATCGGCTCTGAATCTCAGGGTCCGGAGTCTAGCGAGGCGACAACCCTGTCACCTTGATAAATATCAAATCACCTAGGCAAGAGGACTCTTACCAGGTCAAACGCCCACCAACGGCAAATGAGGACTGGCCATCCCCCAAACCTATATCACCCGTAATAGCAAAATTGGCGTTAAACCAATAGGCCCCACCAAAGGCGACACCCAGTTCTCCATCCCCAGTCGAGGTGTATTGCACTTGGCCAAACGCCTCTACACCGGGCGATACATAACCGCGCAAACCGCCAGCCAGCAACAATCCAGAGTCACCATCGCCATTATCCGGCGTGTAGGATGTGAAACCGACCAAACCATACAGATGCGAAGAAGAACCCCAAGCAGCGCGGTAGCCTCCCGCAAACGAAATCGAACTTGAGCCACATTTACCTTCACTGTCACTGACATCGCCAAAAGTGCCTCGGGCAAAAAACTGGCTGGTAAACGCGAAGGAGCCTTCCAAATTCAAGCCATCTTGACTGCAGTCATATTCATCTAACTTTTGAACCACGTATTTCAAACCCGCATAGTTATAAGTCGGGCGCACGCCGCCTGTTTGCGGCTTGTTGTAGGCACCGGTGTTCTGGTATTGCGCGTGAGCGGAGGCCGCCATCAAGCCACTGGCAACTGCGGCACACAACAATTTTTTAGTCAATTTCATGGGAATTCCCCTTGGGTGAAATGAAAATCTATCAAGATGTAAAACAGCTTGTTTTAAAACAACTCTCTTCAAGACAACTTTCTTCAAGACAATTTGTTTAAAAACACCTTACCTCAAAACAACTTACGGCCTTTTTGTGCCGCAATGCGCATGCGCAACGCATTCAATTTGATGAAACCTTCGGCGTCTTTTTGATTATAAGCCCCAGCATCATCCTCAAAGGTTGCCACTTTTTCATCAAACAGGCTCTGCGCTGAGCGGCGCCCTGCCACTATGACATTGCCTTTATACAGCTTGATTAACACATCACCCGATACCGGGGTTTGTGACTCATCAATGGCTTTTTGCAGCATTAACCGCTCAGGGCTCCACCAATAGCCGTTGTAAATCATCTCGGCATAACGTGGCATCAGAGCATCTTTCAAATGGGCCACTTCACGGTCGAGCGTAATCGATTCAATCGCGCGGTGCGCTTTTAATAAAATGGTGCCGCCAGGCGTTTCATAACAGCCGCGCGACTTCATACCCACATAGCGATTTTCGACCAAATCCAAACGGCCAATACCGTGGCGCCCGCCCAGCAGATTCAACTTGGCCAAAACACTCGCAGGCGACAAGGTCTCGCCATTGATCGCAACCACATCACCCCGCTCGAACCGCAGTTCAACATACTCAGGCTGATCAGGCGCCGCCTCCGGGGAAACTGTCCAACGCCACATATCGTCTTCGGCTTCAGTCCAGGGGTTTTCCAATACACCGCCTTCATACGAAATGTGCAGTAAATTGGCGTCCATCGAATAGGGTGATTTTTTCTTTTTAGTAAAATCAACGGGAATATTGTGTTGTTCACAATAGGCCATGAGGGTTTCACGGCTGGTCAAATTCCACTCGCGCCAAGGTGCTATAACTTTTACGCCGGGCTTTAACGCATAGGCGCCCAGCTCAAAACGCACCTGATCATTACCTTTACCGGTGGCGCCATGGGAAATCGCATCGGCGCCAGTTTCATTGGCAATTTCGATCAAACGTTTGGCAATCAAGGGGCGGGCTATAGACGTGCCGAGCAGATACTCACCCTCATAAATCGTGTTGGCACGGAACATGGGAAACACAAAGTCGCGAGCAAATTCTTCGCGCAAGTCATCGATAAAAATGTGCTTCACGCCGAGGGCCTGCGCTTTGGCGCGGGCGGGTTCAACTTCTTCGCCTTGGCCTATATCGGCGGTAAAGGTGACCACCTCACAACCATAGGTCTCTTGCAACCAGCGAACGATAACCGACGTATCCAAACCACCGGAATAGGCCAAAACGACTTTTTTTACCGAAGACATAACCATTCACCAAAACCAATATAAAAAATTCGGGTACCAACAGCTGAACCCTCGACCTGCGCTTGAGTCCAAACGCGGGCGCTCAACTGTCGTTGTAAAACCAGGGCATAACCCCAAAAATCGGCGGCATTGTAGCGGTTCAATCCCGGAAAGAGTAGCTGTAAGACCTCGGTGCCTGAGCCGCCATTGTATCAACCCGTGCGCAGAGCCCCGTTTTACCTCGCGACGAGAGCGTATCATGCACTTTATTCATCACTTGCCGCAGGCGCTCTTGATGCCGATTAAATTCTGTATGCGCTTTGGTTTTCACTGGATAAGAGCCGGGTTGCTCTGTGCCGGAGTCTTGGCCGGGCTGGCCGAGGCCGACACACCGCGTTTGCGTGAGGCTTCCGTGCCCGGCATTTGGAGCCCACTCAGCTCGCTGGAACAGCAGTTTCTTAACGACTGGGCCAAAGGGCTCAACAATGATCCCGACACACTCCTGACTCTCTACTGGATAGCGGCCGGCCACAGCGACACTGCCGAGCTGGCCCGAGTGCGCAAAACCCTGCAAGAGGCCACGGCAGGCTTCAACGCCAACCTCGGCGACGAACGCAATGCCGAGCGGCAGGCCAGCCTCCTCAACCACTGGATGCACGCCACCTTTTTGGGTCAGGGCCAAACTCAGGCCAAGCCCCAAACTTCGCCCCATGGGGTTGAAGAGGATTCCCGCACACGCACACCCGAGGACGACCGGCCAGGCCCAGGCTACCGAGAAGCCCAATCGGAGGTCGCCACCCTCTTGGCAACCGGCGATTTCAACTGCATCAGCGCTAGCCTGCTCTATGCCCTACTCCTGCGTTACAGTGGTCTGGATGGCGAGGGGGCGCTGCTGCCGACACACGCCTTTATTGAAGTCGATAACCCCGCAGGCAAAGCAATTGAGGTCGAAACCACCAGCCCGCACGGCATCAACCCTGAGCGCAGCCCCGACAGTTATGCCCGTGCGGCAGCCGCTTGGCGGAGTCACTCTGCGCTGGCAGCGCCCACCTACGCCGATTACCGCGCCCGCGAAAAAGTCGCCTTTTGGCAGCTCGGCACCCGCAATATGCTGCACCAGCACACGCACCCCGACAGAATGTCCGCCGCCGATCGGGGCAGGCTCGCGGAAATCAGCGCATACCTCGACCCCACCTATGAGGGCGCTCAAATCAATCGCTTGTATTTTCTGGTCGAAGAAGCCGGGCGGCTGATGGCGGCGCAAAAGAGTGCCGAGCTTCACCGTTTAATCGAACGGGTTTATGCCACCGTCAGGCGCGATGCCGCATCATTCAGCCCCGATAGCCCCTTGCAGGACAACCTCTTCAGCCTGCAACTTTATGGGCTGATCAGCAGCGCCGAACAGGATGCGACGGATTACTTTAACCAACTGCTGGCTGACAGCCTTAATAACCCGCGCGCCCCTGCACAGACCACACGTTGGCGACAAAACCTGCTGCATGCACTCAAGATACGGCTGGAAAAACACACAGGTCTTGCTGATGCGGATCTCGGGCGCGACTTACTCGAGTCCTTGGCGCAACACTTCCCCCAGGGCGAACCCGAAACCAATACTTTTGCCGCGTTAACAGCCTTTTTCTATCACCGCCTAGCCTATCAGAGCGCACAACAGCAGGACTGGCCCAATGCGGTAGCCTTGCTTGAGCAGCTAATCGGTTTGGACTATGCCCCCCAAGACCGCACCGAAACCGACACCCGACTGGGGATCGCTTATGCAAACTGGGGCCAGACAGAAGCCCGGCACACCCGGGAGGCAGCTTTGGGCTTGTTATTGCAATGCGAGGCGCTGCATTCAGCGGCGGTGTGCCAACCCTTGAGCGAGTGGCTGCACAAAAATCGTTAGCCGAGGCCGCAGTGTTTGGTTAAAACGGTGTTCAGGATGGATCCAATTTGTGTTTATCGACTATAGCGGCACAGCAGCTATCGCTATAAATGTTCACCGCGGTTCGGCACATATCCAGCAAACGATCTGTCACCAATAGGAGGCCAATGCCTTCGAGCGGCAACCCTATAGCACCCAAAATGATTGCAATCGCCACCAGGCTCGCAGCCGGGATGCCCGCAACACCAATCGAGGTGACTAGCGCCAGCAAAACCACTAAAAACTGCTGTGCAAAGCTCAATTCCAGCCCATAGGCCTGGGCGATAAACAACGCGGCGACACACTCATACAGCGCCGTGCCATTCATATTGATGGTGGCACCCAGCGGCGCGACAAAACTGGTCGTTTGTGCAGAAACATTGGCCCTATCGTGCAAACAACGCAGCGTAACCGGCAGGCTAGCCGATGAGCTGGCGGTGGAGAAAGCCGTCAAGAGGGCTGGCACCATGGCGTGCAGGTGCGCCAGTGGCGATAGTCCACTCAGGCGCAAAAACAACCCCAGGGTGACAAAAAGGTGTAACACCAAACCGGCCAATACCGTCACAAAAAACAGCAGCAGCGGCAAAAGACTGCCTATGCCTGCCCCCATCAAGGTTTTGGCTACCAAACAAAAAACACCAAGAGGCGCGGCTTTCATGATCCAAAGTGTCATCAGCATCATCACCTCTTGCACCCCCTGCCAAAAACCGGCGAGGGCCGCTTGCGGGCCAGCTGCAATATGACGCATAAAAAAGCCGAACAACAAGGCAAACACTATGACGCCGAGCAACTGCTGACTATCGCCCGCGGCCGCAACGATATTGGTCGGAATCATGCGTAAAAACACGGCGGCAATGTCGCCTGCATCTTTATCACCCACTTTACCGAGCGCCGCTGACACCTCTTCCGGCGACGACAAATTGAGCTCAGCATGGGCTGGCTGACCGGCAATCAAACCCGGCTGCGTCAGGTTAACCAGCGTTAACCCCAGCAAAATGGCTAAGAGCGTCGACAGGAAAAAGATCCCCATCGTCAAACCCCCTAAACGCGCCAAGCGCTGGCCAGTTCCCAAGCCATAGACACCACAAATAATGGACGACACCACCAAGGGCACTACCACCATCTGCAAGGCACGTAGAAACACATCGCCCCCAAACTGCAAAATGCTGTAGAGGGACACACCCGCAAACGCCAGGTCTTTCGAGACTAATAGCCCCACCGCAAAAGCCAGCACCAAGGCGATGGCCATCTGCCCGTGCATCGGCAGTTGCCGTGCTTTGGCGCCCGGTTGCTCGCCGGGTCCTGATTCACTCGCTGTCATACTCATCCTCACAATACGGCACGGTGTCAACAAGCTAATCGTCGACAAGCAAAACCGAGGGGAGACTAAGTCAGAAGCCTCTGAGAGCACAAGACCTCAACGAATGATTCCGCAAAATCGGCCCGGCCCCTATACTTTCCCGCTTTGCTCAGAGGACTTAGGTCATGACCGCACAAAGCCACCGATTTCAACGCATTTTGTGGCTCAGGCGCTGCCGCGCTTACATCAGTTTGATGCGTCTTGACAAACCTATCGGCATATATCTCGTCCTCTGGCCGAGCCTCTGGGCCCTCTGGCTGGCGGCCAAAGGCATACCGCCGATAAAAGAGCTGCTGATATTTATCGCAGGCGCCATCATCATGCGCTCAGCCGGCTGTTTGATAAACGACTATGCTGACCGCCATCTGGACGGCCAGGTAACCCGCACCCGCAACCGGCCGCTGGTGACGGGCGATATCAGCCCTGGGGCGGCGCTCATCGCCTTTGGCCTGCTGCTGCTGATGGCGTTTGGTCTCGTGTTGCTATTGAATCCACTGTGCTTTTGGGTAGCACTCGGGGCTCTGGCATTGACAGGGCTTTACCCCTATATGAAACGGCATACCTATTTACCGCAGGTCGTTTTAGGTGCTGCCTTTGCGATGGCCATTCCACTCGCTTACGCCGCTATCACGGCGACGCTGCCAAAAGAAGCCGCGCTCCTGTACATAGCGGTGCTGCTTTGGACCATCAGTTACGACACCTTTTATGCCATGGTGGATCGTGACGATGATCTGGTCGCAGGGATTAAATCCACCGCCATTTTGTTTGGCGACCAAGACCGTACCGCCATCGCCCTGCTGCAAGGCTCTATGGTAGTGTGCTTAGTGATTCTCGGGTTACAAGCGCATTTGGGGGCAAGCTATTATCTCGGGCTGGCGGGGGCTGGGCTACTATTTGCCTACCAACACTGGCTAACGCGCACTCGGGCGAAAGCGGCATGCTTTAGCGCTTTCACCAATAACCACTGGGTTGGCCTGCTCATTTGGCTGGGTATCGCAGCACAATTCCCTTGGTGGCCCGCCGCTTAATAAGCCCTGCCCCAGTACGCCATTTGGCGCCCTTGTCATAGTCGCGTCATCATAAAGACGACGACTTGTCATAAAATAGCAATGAAAGCTTTATTAAATGCCTCCATCAGATAGTGTTGTTGAGAAATTGGCATATGAAAAGCATATTGATCGTTGATGATGAAGCGCCTATTCGCGACATGCTGCGCGTGGCACTGGAAATGGCGGATTACCGCTGTTTTGAAGCCTGTGACGCCCAGGCGGCAATGACCCTGATAGTCGATCACAAGCCCGACTTGGTGTTGCTGGACTGGATGATGCCCGGCACAAGCGGCATGGAACTGGCCCGCCGCCTCAAGCGCGACCCCATGACAGCCGACATGCCCATTATCATGCTGAGCGCTAAAGGCGAGGAAGACAATAAGATTCAAGGCCTCGAAACCGGCGCCGACGATTACATCACCAAACCTTTCTCCCCGCGCGAGCTGGTAGCAAGGCTCAAGGCCGTGCTGCGGCGCACCGACAGTCTCGCCTCCGGCGAACCCCTCATACTCGAAGCACTGAGCCTGGATCCTGTCAGCCACCGAGTGATGATCGGCGATATTCCGGTTCAAATCGGGCCCACTGAATACCGGCTGCTGGAATTTTTTATGACACATCCGGAGCGCGTTTACTCGCGCGGACAATTGCTGGATCAGGTCTGGGGCGGCAACGTTTATGTCGAAGAACGCACCGTGGATGTGCACATTCGGCGCTTACGTAAAGCCTTGACCCTTGATGGTCACGACCGTTTTATTCAAACTGTGCGCGGTTCCGGTTACCGCTTCTCGGGGCGCCTGCCGCCTGAACCGGCGTAACCTGCCCTCAAGCCAGCCTCAGCATCGCCTTCGGTATTGAGAAAACCCGGCTTGTGGGGCTATTCGACACTCTACTGGAGAGCTGTTTTGATCAGACGAGATGCCGATGCTGCGTAGAGGGTTTGCCGCAGAACTTGGTTGGTTTAGTCTCTGGGGCGCTGTTGCTGCGCTCACAGGCTTTTTAACCGGCCATTTTTTACTCGCACTGCTGCTGTATTGTCTCGCCTTTATTGCGTGGCAATTTAGTCGCGTTTACCGCTTGGCCAATTGGGTCAATCGCGCTAGACGTCAGCAGGCCCCAATCGACAGCCTATCAGGGATTTGGGCCGATATTGCCGATGATGTGCAGTTGATGCTCAATCGCCACGAAAAAGAAAAGCTGCGCTTAGCTGCCGTTGTTCATCGGGTGCAAGAGATGACCACCGCACTCAGCGATGGCGTGATATTGGTGGACTCACGGGGCAATATCGAATGGTGGAACCGCAGTGCAGCGGAACTCTTCAAATTTCGCGACACGGATTACGGGCAAAAAATCACCAATTTGATTCGATTTCCCAAGTTTGTGCGCTATTACGAAGCGGCCATTTTTGACGAGCCGCTCGACTATCAGCTGCCCTTGAAGCAGGACCTGCAGGTTGAATTTTTGGTGCATCCCTTTGGGCAGGGTGAGCGCCTGATCGTGGTGCGCGATATTTCACGGCTGACCAAACTGGAATCCATGCGCAAGGATTTTGTAGCGAATGTATCGCACGAGTTGCGCACCCCCTTAACCGTGCTCTGTGGCTATCTCGAAACCCTGCTCGATGCCGACTCCACTCCCCCCCACTGGCAAAAAGCCCTGGCCAACATGCAAGGGCAGACGCGGCGCATGACCGCCCTCATCACGGATTTACTGACGCTCAGCCGACTGGAAACCGACGAGAAAGAACACAGCCAGGACAGCGTGCAACTGCTGCCACTACTGGAAAACATTGCGCAGGATGCGAGGCGCCTGAGCGGCGATAAATCTCACGAAATCAACGTCATCTGTAAAAAACCCCTTGCGATCTATGGCCGCGAGAGTGAAATTCGTAGCGCCATCGCCAACCTGGTTTTTAATGCTGTGCACTACACCCCGGCCCAGGGGCAGATTGTATTAATGGCCGAACAGACGCCACACAGCACTCGCATCAGCGTCAGCGATAATGGCGAAGGCATAGACCCAAAACATATCCCGCGGTTGACCGAGCGCTTTTACCGCGTCGACCCCAGTCGGGCCAATAGCTCTGGCGGAACCGGCCTTGGGCTTGCGATTGTGAAACACATCTTACTGCGCCACAATGCCGAGCTGATTATTCAAAGTGCGCTGGGCAAAGGCAGCCGTTTCACCTGCGTTTTTCCGCCAGCTCGCACCCTACCCGCTCCAACGGATGCCCAATCATGACGCGCCAACGCCTGCTCAAGGAAAGCCTCTCTTTTGTGGCGCTACTCGCGTTTGGTTTTGCGTTTTACAGTGCCTTACAGCTGTGGAGATCGCATCAAGGTCAGAATGCATTTCAAGCCACCGGCTTACCCGCGATCAGTCTCTCAGATGCACTTAAGCTCGCCGCCGAATCGGGCAAACCCGTGCTGGCTGAATTATCCGCAAACTGGTGCGGCGCCTGCGCTCGGTTTGACCGGCGCGTCTTGAGCGACCCGGCTATTCAAGACCTCCTGAAAACGCAGTTTATTTACAGCCGCGTCGATGAAAAATCCCCTGAAGCGCAGCGTTTTTTTAACGAGTTTCAAGCGCAAGGCTACCCCACGCTAACGCTCTTATCGCCACAAGGTCAGTGGCTTGGCAACTTTGGTCTGACGTTTGACCCGGTAGAGTTTAAACGCCAGTTGATGCAGGTCATAGATTCAAGGCCTTCAAGCTAAAAAGGGGCCCGGCAAGGCGCCATGTAAAGGTCCTATGTACAGATCCTATGTACAG
>JACCDR012517461.1_pt1 | contig 21438 bp, 21 predicted proteins | sample 7446431 | NCBI WGS metagenome assembly JACCDR01 (sample SAMN15323443, study PRJNA562643) | freshwater metagenome | isolation source: river surface water | place: USA:Blue River Watershed | collected 2017-08-17 | reverse complement strand
CCTGTGAAATCTTTACTCAGCAGGCCACCATTTTAAGATTAACAGCTGCACTGTTTGGCGGCCTTGAAAATCGTTTATTTGCAGCTGGTATAACGCTTTAATACGCTCGAGCGGTTGGCGCTGCCAGGACTCGACATCAATATTAAAAGCAATGGCCTCTAGCCAAGAGGCGGGGCTCTGCACAGGTGCGAGCAAACACTTCAGGTGTTTTCCACCTAAGATTTTGGGCCAAGAGAGGTAAAACTCGCCGTCGAACGCAGGTTCTGGGAAGGCCTGTCCCCAAGGGCCTGCCTCGGCGATCGCTTGGGCTTGGTCCAGGGTGAAATCCGCTGGCGTTAGGCTACCGTCTGTGGCGATTTCGGGTCGTAAACCCGCTTCACCCACCCAGTCAGTGACTGCCTCGGCAAAAGCGCTGGCGAAAGTTTGCCAATGAGTCTCCGGCAAGCTCAGCCCCGCTGCCATAGCATGGCCACCAAACTTGGTGATCAAGCCGGGGTGGCGCTTGGCGATGAAATCCAGCAAATCGCGCAGGTGAACCCCCACAATCGAGCGCCCACTGCCTTTTAACCAGCCATCGCCGGCCTCAGCGAGGACAATGACGGGGCGGTGATAACGGTCTTTTAATCGCGAAGCCAAAATACCAATCACGCCCTGATGCCAATCCGGCTGATACAGGCAGAGGCCCGCAGGCAAGTCGCTTAAGGCCGGCAGCGCGAGTAGGTGATGGTCGGCATCTTTTTGCATACTGGCTTCAATGGTGCGCCGCTCCCGGTTAAGCGCATCCAACTGGGCGGCCAGCTGCAGGGCTTCGGCGGGGTCGTCGCTCAGCAAACAACGAATGCCGAGCGTCATATCATCCAAGCGGCCTGCCGCATTCAAGCGAGGGCCAATGACAAACCCCAAGTCCTGCGCTTGCATCTTGGTGAGGGCGCGCCCCGCCACCTGGGCTATGGCCGCAATGCCCGCACAGGCTTGACCCGCGCGTATCCGCTGTAAACCTTGCTGCACCAAAATGCGATTGTTGCGCTCAAGTGGCACCACATCCGCAACGGTGCCAAGCGCCACCAGATCCAGAAACTGCGCCAAATTGGGCCCTGGTGCCGCCAGCCGCCCGCTAGCGGTCAAACGCTGGCGCAAGGCCAGCAGCACATAAAACATCACGCCCACACCCGCAAGCGACTTGGCCTCAAAGGCGCAGCCGGGTTGATTGGGATTAACTATGGCATCCGCTGCGGGTAAGTGATCGCCCGGCAAATGGTGATCAGTGACCAGGACTTGCCAGCCCAATGCCTTGGCCGCTGCCACACCGTCCACACTCGAAATGCCATTGTCGACCGTAATCAAACAATCCGGCGCAAACGGCCTTGCGGCTTCAACTATCTCGGGGGTGAGACCATAGCCGTACTCAAAGCGATTTGGCACTAAAAAGTCGACTTGCTGATACCCGAGGGCACGCAAGCCACGAACTGCGAGCGCTGTGCTGGTGGCGCCATCCGCATCAAAATCGCCCAGAATCAACAACCTGGCCTGCGCGTCTCTCAGCTCGACGAGTAAATCGAGGGCCTTCGGCAGCCCATGCAGACTATCCGGGCGCAGGAGTTGAGACAGGCTGTAATCCAGCTCTGCCACGCTTTCAACGCCTCGCGCGCCATAGAGCCGCGCCAAGAGCGCGCTTAAGCCCTCCTGCTGTAAACGGCGCTCACAGGCCTCTCGCCTCGGGCGCGGCTTGAGTAAATCACTGGAAAAAACGGCTGACATGACAACTCCAAACAAAAACCAACAGCCCTGATAATCTCAGGCCGGCCAGTTTAGACGCAATCCGTGCAATAGGATCAACCCGGTCATGAAATGGGTCATACCGCGCCACAGGTTAACCCGGCGGGTTCATGATTCATGGCTGGGTTAATAAAAGCCGTTGTAGGGCAGTATCGACCTGGCTATAGAGGTCATCAATCAAACGGGTTGCCTCCTGATAGTAGGATTGCAGGCTAAAGGTTTCATTGTCGTTGAGCACACACTTAGGACAGTGGTGTAAAAAGGCCAACACCTGTTTTCGCACCTCGGTCGCCAAAGCGGAAGACGCATCATCTTCCAAGGCCGCCATCAGATCATTCACCAGCGCGTAGAGTGTATTGCGCAGCCGGTGGCTCGGCTGCCCATTCTCGACCGAACCGAGATACGCCAAACCCAAGGCTCGAATTTGCCCCAGCTCCTCGGTCAGTGCCAATAAGGGTCGCCAGCCATTGGCGCTCAGCGTGGCGAGGTGATTCGATTCCGCCACATCGTCGACCAGTACCAAAATACTTTTAATGAGGCGATTGTGCTGATCCAGGTTTTGAAAAACGTCGAGACGCGATGGCTGGCTCGCAAGCTTTGCCCAATGGGCACAAATGGCTTCCCAGTGGACGTTATCTTCAATCCACAAACCGACACGGGCCATTTTGGCAATATCACTGCCGATGGCTTGCTGTGCGGCCAGTAACTCAGCCGCCAATTGTGTATCGCCCGCGAGGAGCGAGGATGACAAACCCCGGTGGCGCTGTAGGTGACGCAACATGGTGCCAAGCGCCTGCACCCAAATCACGCCCTCCGCTCGCTGCTGGAGGCGGCTTTGGCGCCGCCAGTACACCAATAGCGCCACACCCATCAAGAGGCCAACACATAAACACCCCACATAGACAGCGGCACTGGCGGTCAAAAAGGATTCACTGGATCGGGTCGCAACCAATAGATTGGCTTGCATCTTGGGCACCTTAGCCGCATTGATTTTGCTCAGTCTTGCAATCTCAATACCGACTTGCAATCTCAATACCGACTTGTACCATCAGGCGAGATTGGCGCCGGCTGCAACACCGCCAAAAACTCACGATTGCCGTCCCCGCCCGTGATAGGGCTTGGAAAATAGGCCAGCGTCTGCAAGCCTAACTGCTGCCAGTGGGCGTTCAACTGCTGTTCCAGCTCGGGGTAACGGCTGGCATCGCGTACCAGGCCGCTCTTATTGAGTGCATCCGGGCCCAGTTCAAACTGCGGTTTCACCAAGATAATGGCAAATCCCGAGGGTTTTAGGTGAGGCGCCCAAGCGGGCGTGATGAGGGTAGACGAGATAAACGAAACATCCATGACAATCACATCAAACCCCTCTGGTGCCACAGGCACTAGCTGCTCGCGGGTCAGATGACGTGCATTAAAGCCTTCCCAGCAGAGGACACGCGGGTCTTGTCGCAAGCGCGGCACCAACTGATCATGCCCCACTTCGAGGCCCAAAACACAGGATGCACCTTTTTGAAGCAAGCAATCCGTAAAGCCGCCCGTCGATTGCCCCACATCCAAGCAGAGCGCGCCCGCAACTGACACTGCTACCTGCGATAAAGCGGCCTCCAGCTTCAAACCCGCACGCGAGGCATAACGGCTATCCGGATGGGCCCCAACCTGAACACGGGTGCCGGGCGAGACCGGCTGCGACGGTTTGGTCGCCGTGACAAAAATACCGGCCTGCTCAACAGCGACAGCACCGGATTCAATCAATTTTTGCGCCAGGGTACGGGTCGCCACACCTTGCTCAGCAACCAATAATTTATCCAGCCGAATCACGTTATCGCTCTATTTATTGGGTCTATCAGGATTTATTGGGTATATCGGGCATTAACCAGCGCTGAGTGAGGCCTGCATAGGCATCCACTCGCCTGTCGCGAAAATAGGGCCACATGCGGCGGACTTTTTCGGTGCGCGCCAGGTCGATCGTTGCAGTGTAAAAACCCGGGACATCCGCCGGCGCACTGGCTAACAATTCACCCTGGGGCCCGGCAATAAAACTATGGCCCCAGAACAAGAGCCCTTCGCCACCGGCCGGATCGGCTTCGTGACCTAATCGATTGGCCACCAGCACCGGCAAGCCATTGGCTATGGCGTGCGCGCGCTGAATGGTTTGCCAGGCCGCCAGCTGACGCGCTTTTTCATCCGGGGCCTCCGTCGGTGTCCAGCCAATGGCGGTCGGATAGACCAACAGATCAGCTCCGGCGAGCGCCATCAAACGGGCAGCCTCCGGGTACCATTGATCCCAACAGACGAGCACACCCAAGCGCCCCAAACGGGTATCAATCGGTTCAAAACCACTCAGACCCGGCCGCAGGTCGCCGGGGGTGAAATAAAATTTTTCGTAATACCCCGGGTCATCCGGAATATGCATTTTGCGAAAAATGCCGGCACGGCCACGCTTGCCATCAATCACCTGCGCCGTATTGTGATAGAGCCCAGGGGCTCGACGCTCAAATTGACTCATCACGATCACGGTATCGTATTCTGCGGCGAATGCAGCATAGGCTTGATAGGTGGGGCCATCCAAAGGCTCGGCCAAATCAAAATAATCCGGATTTTCCTGCTGGCAAAAATAAGCGGTTGCATGCAGCTCTTGCAGAACGACTAGCTCCACACCCGATTCCAACACCAGCTGGCGCAAGGCGCCAATGGTTGCGGCGGTGGCCGCATGTTTATCAAAGCCTGGCACCGCTTGCTGCATGACGGCGGCTTTAAAGGGTTTAATCGAATCCGTAGGCAAAACAGCCGACATACATTGGCCTCATTCAATACTAAAAAGACGCTTCGGTGTGATATCCCGATGGGGCGAAAAAAGCGGTATTTCGAGCCTGCTCAAGCCGCGAGCGATTGGGTGGCGATTTGCATGGTCGCACAATGAAGGCTGCCATACTGCTCTAGCAATGGCGTACACACGACAGGCACTAAACGGTAACCGGGGAAAGCCTGCGCCATGACCGCGAGCGCTTGGTCATCGGTGGGCTGCTCATAAATCGGCATTAAAATCGCGTCGTTACAGATTAAAAAATTGGCGTAGCTAGCGGGCAAGACGCTGGCATCGACCACACTGTAAACAGAAGGTGTTGGCAGCTCATAAGTGCGCCAACCCCAAACCTCGGCCAGCGCCACGATTTGCTGGTGTAACGCCGCCAGCGCAGCCGCATCCTGGTGATCGGGGTTTCGCCCGCTGTACACAACACCATTGTGAGGTGTAAATCGCGCCAAGGTATCGATATGGCCATCGGTATCGTCCCCGGTCATGGCAATATCGGTGAGCCAGGCAAATTCCTCAGCACCCAGCCATTCTCGCAAAATCGCTTGCACTGCCAAGCGATCCTGCCCGGGGTTGCGCATATCATCGAGCATGCAGGTTTCATTGAGTAATAAAACCCGGTTTAATCCCATTTCCAAGCCGCCGCCCTCACACACAAAATTGGCTGAACGCGGCTTTTTACCCAGCCAGTCGCTTAGGCGGTCCGGGACTTCGTTGTCGCGGCTACCGTCATACTTTCCACCCCACCCATTAAAGGTGAAACTCACAAAACCCTCGTAACAGCTGAGTGGGCCAAAATCTCGAATCCAGGTATCGTCATAGGGAATATCGTTGCGGACGCGCACGCGGGTTAAGTGCCGCTCGGCTAAAGCCTGCTTAAAATCCGACAGAGACTGAGAGGGATGGATTAATACCCAAGCGTCCACTTCCCGGCTGATGGCCGCCAAGAGGTCAAAATAACAATCTTCCACAGCCTCAAATACCGCATCCCAGTCTCCGCCTTTAAACGGCCAGGCCAATAAAACAGCCTGACACTGGCTCCATTCCGGTAGTAGTTGCGCACTCATGAGAGGGTCTCCGGATGGTTCACTGACGACAACCTAGGGCGCCGTTTTTGACAGCGTATTACCAAAAAAGAAAGGTGCTAGGGTTTCAGCCCAGATGGCTTCTGTCACAACACCCACAAGCTTGTATCGAATAATGCCGTCCGCATCCACCACAAAGGTTTCTGGCGCGCCATAAACGCCTAAATCCAGACCGAGAGTGCCCTCTTTATCCACAATATTAACCACATAAGGGTCTTGCATGGCCTTCAAAAGCTGACGGGCAGCCTCTTCGTCATCTTTATAATTTAAGCCAACGATCGGGATACCCATTTGTGCCAGCTTCAATAAATACGGATGCTCTTCTTTACAGCTTGGGCACCAGGTCGCCCAGACATTTAACAAATAAGGTTTACCTTTAAAGTCCTCCGCCGTCAGGGTTTTTGCTGGGTCTGCCAGTGAAGGCAAGGCAAAATTCGGCACCGGTTTACCAATTAATGCCGACGGCAATTCGTTTGGATCTTTTTGTAGACCTTGGTACAACAAAAATGCGAGCACCAAAAAGGCTGCAAACGGAATAAATAATTTTAAACGTCCCATAACAAGCCCCCTTATGCCAAGGCGCGATCAGTCGCTGTGTCGCGCACACGCAGCCTGCGATAGCGTTTATCCATGATGGCGAGCGTCGCACCAAGCGCCATCATCAGAGCGCCCAGCCAAATCCAGCGCACAAACGGTTTGTAATGCACACGCACCGACCAGGCGGTCGAATCCAGCTCATCGCCCAGCGCCACATACAAATCGCGCAGAAATCCTGCATCAATTGCCGCTTCCGTCATGGGGTTACCCCCCGACAAATAATTGCGATTTTCAGGGTGCAGCACAACCTCCAATTCATCGCCGCGATAGACCTTCACTTCGCCTCGATCAGCCGTGTAGTTGGGGCCTTTCACTTTAGCCACTTCGGTTAATTCAAATCGGTGACCGCCTACTTCAACGGGGGTATTAAACGTCATACGCAAGTCGCGCTGATCGCTGTAAAACGTATTGAGCGAAGCGCCAAGCAACATCATCGCAAATCCGAGGTGCGCAAGCACCATGCCGAAAAAACTCAGCGGCAGGGCAAAAAAGGCCGCAACAGGTGTTCGGCTGTGACGCAGTTTTCGCACCACATCACTGATAGTCATCAGAATCACCCAGGCGCCCAGTGTCACGGCAATTGCCGCTTTCCAGCTGTATTGGTCGCCTAAAATGGGGGTCACTAAGCCCAGAAACAGAGCGCCCACAAAGGGGGCTAACCACCAAGCGATTAAGGCCCGCGACCGGGTTTTTTTCCAATTTAACAAAATGCCAACCCCCATCAGGCAGGCAACACCCATCATGAGAGGCGAGAAGAACATGTCAAAGAAGGGTGGGCCTACCGAAAGTTTTTCGTCCCAAATAAACTCCACCAATACCGGATACAGGGTGCCAAATAACACCATAAAGGTGCTCACAACAAAAAAGATATTATTCAAGAGCAAAAAGGTTTCACGCGAGAAGAATGTAAAACCGGGGACACTGCGAATAACCGGAACTCGCAACGCATAGAGCAACAGAGACCCGCCGATGACAACGCCTAAAAATGCCAGAATAAATAAACCCCGCGTGGGGTCGGTCGCGAAGGCGTGAACGGATGTCAGTACACCTGAACGTACAATAAAAGTGCCGAGCAGACTCAAGGAAAAGGCAAAAATGGCGAGCAGAATGGTCCAGCTTTTAAAAACACCGCGCTTTTCCGTTACCGCGAGTGAGTGGATCAGCGCTGTGCCAACCAGCCAGGGCATAAATGAGGCATTTTCAACAGGATCCCAAAACCACCAGCCACCCCAGCCCAGCTCGTAATAAGCCCACCAACTGCCAAGAGCAATCCCAACGGTTAAAAATGCCCAGGCCGAATTGGTCCAAGGGCGCGACCAGCGCGCCCAAGCGCTATCGAGTCGGCCGCCAATCAATGCGGCTATCGCAAAGGCAAAGGCGACTGAAAACCCGACATATCCCATATACAACATGGGCGGATGGATAATTAAGCCAAAATCCTGCAGCAGAGGGTTTAAATCACTGCCTTCATTGGGGATGCCGGGCAAATTGCGATCAAACGGATTGGAGGTCGCAATCATAAATAGGAAGAAGCCCACGGCGATGAAACCGAGCACTGAGAGTACGCGCGACAGTAGCTCAATCGGCAAGTCGCGCGAAAAAATCGAGACCGCCAGCGTCCAGCAACAGAGCGTCAAAACCCACAATAACAAAGAGCCCTCATGCCCGCCCCAGACGGCACTGAATTTGTAGTACCAAGGCAATAAGGTATTCGAGTTATTCGCGACATATTTGACCGAAAAATCGTCTTGCAAAAAACTGTAGGTCAAGACCGCAAAGGCGGTGGCCGTGAAAACAAACATGCCCGCCGTCAAGGAGCGGGCACTGTTCATCCACAGTGTGCGGCCAGTTAAAGACCCGATTAAAGGCACTGTCGATAACAACAGCGCCATTACCAGGGCAATCATCAAGGCAAAGTTGCCATACTCAGGAATCATAAGTCATACCCTCGCAGGCTTTGGAATGATTGTTGGGGTTTTTCACGGTGTCTTGTACTTCTTTTGGCGTGTAGGTTTCATCGTGTTTGGCTAGCACCTTGGTTGCGACCATGACGCCGTCATCACCGACTTTTCCCGTGACCACAGCCGCCTCACCCTCGCCGAATAAATCGGGCAGTATGCCGCCATAGGTGACGGTCAGGTTTGCCACGCCATCGGTTATCACAAACCGAGTTTCCAATTTATCGCTGGCGTTCACAATGGTGCCCGGCACCACACAGCCACCGGCGCGAATGGATTTATGGTGCGGGGCTTCGCCAGAGACGACCTTCTCCACCGAATAAAAAAAATCGCCCATATTGCCCACGGCATAGACAGCCAATGCTGCCGCCGCTGACGACATAGCAACTAGCACTGAAATCCAAATCAAGCGTTTTTTGCGTGTCGGGTGCATCGCCATGATCAGTACCCCTCCTGTTCGTCGCGTGCCGCGAGCAACTGCTGCTCATGCACAAGTGATTTCATTTGAAGACGCATCCACCACCAAAGCCCCAGAAAAGCCGCAAAGGTCACACCATAACAACTCCAAACATAGGGCCCGTGGCCAGACATCCAGATAAAATCAGTCATATTTTCAAAATAAAATTTCATTTCGACACCCCAGACAGTAAATCGCGCACCCATTGTGTTCGGCTTTCTCGACGCAGCACTTCAATACGCGTTTGAGCCAACAGTAAAAAGGCATAAAAGGCATAGACTGCAAATATCATCAAAATTAAGGGGTAGGCCATTTCGGGCGCTATGGACGATTTTTCGGTTAATTTCAACGTGGCAGGCTGATGCAAGGTAAACCACCAATCGACCGATTTATAAATAATCGGGATATTTACCATACCCACCAGCGATAAAATTGCGCAGGTTTTATTAGCCGCATCCGTGTTTTGGTAAGACGCTTGTAGCGCCATAACCCCCAGGTACAAAAACAGCAATATCAGCATGGAGGTAATACGCGCATCCCATACCCAGTAGGCGCCCCAGGTTGGCTTACCCCAAACAGCCCCTGTTAAAAGGGCTAAAAACGTCAGCATGGCCCCAATGGGCGCGGCCGATTTCATCACCCAAAAGGACAGTTTCATTCGCCAAATCAGGCCTATGGCCCCACTGATCGCCATGACGTAATAGCCCGCCATAGAGACCACTGCAGTCGGAACATGGATGTAAATAATGCGGTAACTATTGCCCTGCTTGAGGTCGGCGGGTGCAATAGCCAAGCCCCAAACCGCGCCCACAATCAGCATCAAGCCCGCAACCACACCCAAGATACCGGTAAATCCGGTTGTTTTTTCATAAAACCATTTGGGCGACCCCAAACGGTGAAACCATTGCCATGCCACGTTATCGGCCTCTTTTTTGTTGTTAATGTCGACGACTGGATAAACTGACTGTACCGAGCCTAAAGCGCAACCGAGGCTGCATGAGCCCAGGTTTTGGCTGTATCAACCTGGCTGCCGAGACCGGTAAAAATCATATCGGTTCCAAAAATACCCGCCCAAAGCGATAAAGCGCGCACAGGTTCCCATCGCTTACGCCTGAACTCCCACGCGCAGAGCGCCCGCCACGGCAAAGGGCGCCACCATCAAGGCGACGAGCAACATAGCTCCCAAAAGCGCCAATTGGCCCACATAGGCAAAGCCCTGCACAGCTTCATTGACCGCACTGGCGCCAAAAATTAAAACCGGAACATAGAGCGGCATCACAATCAGCGACAAAATCAGCCCCCCCTTGCGCAGAGCCACCGTGAGCGCCGCGCCAATACTGCCAATCACACTCAGGCAGGCCGTGCCAATTAGCAAGGACAACATCAAGGCGCCATAGCCCTCTGCCGGCAAATGCAACATCACCCCCAGTAAGGGCGTCATCAGCGTGAGCGGAATCCCCGTGACCAACCAATGGACGGCAATTTTGGTCAAGGCTATCAGCGGCAACGGAATGGGTGATACCAGCATTTGCTCCAGAGCACCGTCTTCAAAATCACTGCGGAACAAACCATCGAGCGACAAGAGCGTTGCCAGTAACGCAATCACCCAAATCATGCCAGGGGCCAATTGCGACAAAACGGCCTTCTCCGGGCTGATACCCAAGGGTAAAAACACCACCACCATCATGAAAAATAACAGGGGGTTAGCCAGCTCACTCTTATGCCGAAAAGCCAATAACAGCTCCCGACGCCAAGCCGCCATCACCGCAATGCGCAGGCTAGGTGTATTCATTGTGCGCCACCGGTTGGGATGTCTGTCGGGACGCCTGTCGGAATAGCGTGATTGGGCCTGCGCGACTTGCCGCCAACAGGGCTGTAAGGCTCGAGCGATAATGTCTGCAAACCCGGCAACTGCAAGGGCTGGTGGGTGGTGAGAATCACCAGCCCCTGATCGGCGGCGCGCGCTTGAATGCGCGCCTCCAAACGGGCCACGCCCTGCACATCAATCGCGGTCAAGGGCTCATCCAGCACCCACAAGGGGGAGTTATCCCAGTATAAACGCGCTAAACCTACCCGCCGATGCTGCCCGGCCGACATCGCATGACAGGGGACATCGGCATAACCTTTAAGCCCGACTTCCGCCAAAACCGTCTCCAGATGCGGCAAGGTTTTACCCTGTAAACCGGCGTACCAGGCCAGGTTCTCACGCGCACTCAACGCTTTTTTGATGCCAGGTTGATGCCCCAAATACAAAAGTGAGGCAAAAAAAGCGTCACGATCCTGCTGAATCGAGCGGCCATGCCAGAGAATCTCGCCTTCAATAGCGTCGTAAAGCCCGCAGAGCGCGCGCAACAAGGTCGTCTTGCCGGCGCCATTGGGGCCGGCAATCTGTACTATCTGCCCCGGCGCAAAGACCGCCGACACGGGTTTGAACACCGGGCGGTCATCGCGAAGACAGGTCAAATTGCGCAATTCAAGCAAGCGGGAACTCCCAAGCCGCAAACAAAGCGGTGCAGTGTAGTCGTTTCGGTCCGCTCATGCGAGAGAGCGCCAAGCTTGCAGGCGACCTGGCGCACAGAAATAATAGCCCCAGTTCTCTGCACCATGATTCACCCCTGCACCATGATTCATTCACATCTGCACAATGATGCCCCCTGCGTAATGACAAGCGCGATTGCCCGGAAGCCAACATGACACCCAAAGACCCCTCAAGCCGCTTGGTATACAGTACTGATAAAGGGCGAATCACTGCCAGCGAAGCCCCGCCAAACCGCGCCCAGGGCGACGGCATAGTGCGCCTCGCCCGCGACAGCAAAGGCCGAGGCGGCAAAGGCGTGACACTGATCACCGGCTTGGATCTGGACGATGAAGGCCTTAAACAGCTGGCTAAAGAACTCAAAAACCTCTGCGGCACCGGCGGCACAGTGAAAGCCGGCGTGATTGAAATCCAAGGCGAACAACGCGAAAAACTCAAACCCTTACTCGAAGCTAAAGGCTATCGGGTAAAAATTGCCGGCGGTTAAGCAAGGCTGCCGCGTCCTATCGTTGCATCCCGTCCAGCTAGACACCCGCTACTGTGGAAACCGCTCAGCAAAACGATTAATCCACTCGTAGGCGGCGTCTTCAAGGGTCAGTTGGCGGCCTTCCTGGCGGCAAATGCGGTAATAATGCTCGATATGGCAGGCCTGCTCCACCATGCGCATGGTGTAGTGATCGGTCGTCGCATGAAATTGCACGCCCACCTCGTAATGCCCCTCCAGCTCAAAACAATGAGTGACACAGCCATGCAGCTTGAGTGTCTCACCGTACAGCGAGATATCCATATCAATGCCGACTCCGATCGCCACGGGTGTCCCGGTGCTAAACACCATGCCGCCGTCATGCAAGCTATTGAGTTGCAAGGGCCAGGGTGAGTCGCGCTCGGCCAATTGGAACGCCAGCGGAATATCCTCCGGGTGCCGAATAAACCCCTGCAGATTGCAAATCGGCGTGGCGACGCCCTCCACTTCATAGCACCAGTAGGTCAGCCAGGCCGATAAGCGCGGATTGGCCGTCAGGGCCTGTAGCGGCGCACAGACACGCACGGCTGGAGAGGTCGTGCCACCCCCAAAAGTCGGGGGGCTTGGATCGTCAGTAGAATACGCGGAAAACCTGGGCACAAGGTGGCTCCCTAACGGCACGGATTAAATCCATCAAAACGCCTTCCAGGCGCTCCTGTTCATCCCTCTGGCATCTGAGGCATGGCAGCAATTTCCATCGACCACAAAGTCAAATACACCCAAAGAGCCTAGCGCAAAACCGCCGGAACGCCTGTACCGATCACCCCATCAAACGAACCCTTCGCCCTAAGCCGAGGCCGATATCCACAGACGATTTTATTTGGGGTAGCAAGACACAAAAATAGAAGCCTAGACTTGAAAGTTGATCATATTTTAATCAACATCCAACACCTGACACTGACCGGACTGCCGCCACCATGAACTACGACGCCCGCGCCGCTTACAGACGCCTCGCAATACCCCAGTTTTTGACCACTCTCAGCATGACTCTGCTGCTGGCGACAGGCTGCACCGGTAGAAGTCAGCCCACGTCCAGCGCCAACTCCGCCCCCAATACCAGCTCTATCGTCAATACCAGCTCTAACGCCAACATCAGCTCTACACCGAGCACCAGCGCCGCGCTCCATAGCAGCAGCCTGCCACTTGCCGTCAGCAGTCAGTCCAGTCACATGAGTGCGCCAGCCTCATTACCCGGCAGCAGCTCGCGTGCCAGCTTGGCATCGAGTCGCAACTCGCTATCAAGCCAATCTCAAACATCAACATCGAGCCAGACACAATCGAGCCAGACACAATCGAGTCGCAGCGCTACACCACCGCCCTTTGATGGCACCGTTTATATAGACCCGGATATTTTTACTGCGAATGACCCCACCAGTTACCAATCGATGACTTACGTTGGCCGTGGCGATCGAGAAGTCTATGATTCGCGCGCCAACCCCCAAACCAGCACACAGAATGTGTTCCGTTTTACGGTCACGTTTGACGACGGCATCACCACCGAAATTCAAGCCGTGCCGGATTTTCAAACCGAGCAAACGGCCGAGACTCAAGCCAGATTATTCGCACAAGCACTGGGGCGCCTGCCAAGGCAATTGCGCGAAGGGGTCAAAATTATCACGCTCATGCAAGGCGATGGGCGCGCCAATGCCAGCTTGGAAAAAGGCACCATTCGCATTTACAACGAAGGCATCAGCGCCGATTTGCGCGAAGAACTGCTCGCCCATGAAGCGGCGCATGTCGCACTGGATCCTGTGTTTCGCAGCGACTCCGAGTGGCTGCACGCCCAAAAAACCGATCGCAATTTTATTTCGACGTATGCGCGGGATAATTTTGGCTCGGAGGATATCGCCGAAAGTGTTTTGCCCTATTTGGCCGTACGCTATAAATCCGACCGCATCAGCGCCGCGAATGACCGCACTATCAGTTTTAACATAGCCCACCGCATCGCCTTTTTTGACCGCATTCTGACCAAACTGCACCCCATGATCGATATCAGCCAGCAAATCAAAGCGCCGCTACAATTACCCGACCCACGTAAAACGTTGGCAAGCGATCAAGTTGTATTCCAATGGCTGGCGCCGATGGATAGCAGCCAATTCGATTTGGTGTTGGGCACCAGCGACTACGGCGCGAACGATTTGCGCAGTTCCAACATTCTTGTTGGCAGCACGGAATTAGCCGTTGTGGTACCACAGGATGGCACGCCTGTCTACGCACGTTTATGGACTCAAAAAAACAATGAATGGCGATTTCGAGACTACCGTTTTGCCGGTTTCAGCCCAAACCTGGCAACCGCCAGCATCCGCATACCGGCACCCACCAGCCAGCTGCCATCGAGTGTCGTGACATTTCATTGGGATGCCCCAACGGGGGCTACAGAATTTGACATGATTATCGGCGACCAGGGTGCAGGCTCAAATAATCTTCGCGCTTCAGCCCCCTTCACCGGCAACCAGTTAAGGGTGAGCAATTTACCGGAGCACGGAAAACCGATTTATGTCAGATTATGGACGCGTAAAAATGGTTGGAATTATCAAGATATGGAATATCTCGCGAGCCAAACGCGAGCAGAATTATTAACGCCAACACCCGGCAGTCAGATTACCGGCAGCAACCTGACCTTGACCTGGAGTAAACCCGAAGGTGCGACGGCATACGACGTCATCCTCGGCACCACAGGCCCAGGGTCAAACAATCTTCGCGCCACGGCCATCCTTAACGGTAACTCACTAACAGTCACCAACCTGCCCACAAACGGTCAAAAAATCTACCTGCGCTTGTGGACTTATAAAAATCAATGGCGCTACACCGATTACACCTTTAACGATTAAGCACTCAAACGAGTGCCGGACTGCCATTCGCTGCTTGGCTCAATACACTTAAGCATAATGGGTATTGAGTCTCGCTGTTTTTAGCCCGAGCCACCAGCCACGCTCAGCTCCCACATCATCCACGTGATCCCATACCGCATTGTGTCAAAAAATAGCCATCACCGGCACTGCACAAATCGCATTTCAGGCGCCACCTCTGTGCCCAAAATCATCAAAAATATCTTTATGTCTCTAGTGTTGACAACCCATCAATCATGCTGCAATAAAATCCAATCACAAATCGATTGATACGCCACTATCAAAAGTCATAGCCAGCAGGCATACTGCAAGCGCATACATAACATGTTATGTCACTGCAGGACCTATAAAATTAAACCATTTATATTACAAAATTAAAAAATAATTACACTTTAAAACATTAGGAATCATTCATGAAATTACTAAAATGGTTAAAAAAAATAATGCCTACTCAGGTAGTGTTGCACTATTGGGTGGTTACAGCCTGTGCAATCTCAGCCGCACCAGCTTTAGCAGGCACGCCCTGGTCTCAACTCTTCCCAAATGCCGGCCCAAATGATGTCGTTGTCATCGAGGCGAATCAATCCGTCACGCTCGATAGCAATACCAGTGTTCAAGGTATCGTTGTAAAAGGCGCTCTAAATGTTGCTGATAGCAAAGCCATATCATTAAACACAAAATTTATCGTCGTGTTATCCAATGGCCTTTTTGAAATAGGTACTGAAAGTGACCCTCACGATAGCCGGTTCATATTAACACTCGACAGCACAAACAATAGTTTGACAGTTGATCTTGGGTTATACAGCAACCTTACGAACCAAATTCGATCCGGCTCGGGATTTTTAATGGCCATGGGCAAAAACGCACGAATTAACATCTACGGAGCAGATGGCATCAACAAAAAGACTTGGACGCAATTAGCCGCCACGGCAAAAGCCGGCAGCACCAGCTTGCAATTAGCTGACGCTACCGGATGGAAAGTCGGCGAAAAAATTGCTATTGCTTCTTCAGATTTTGATCCTCTAAAGGCAGAAGAATTTACGGTTAAGGCGGTAACACTAAATGGTAAATCGATAACTCTCGATCGTCCCTTGCAGTTTGATCATTACGGGCAAATTGAGCAACACTCCAATGGTCGCCAAGGAACTCTTGCGCAATCATGGTCTATTGACATGCGGGCAGAAGTTGCACGATTAAGCTCGAATATCACGATCCAAGGCGCTGCCCAAGCTGACACAACTAAAATCGGCGGCCACACCATGGTAATGGATGGCGCTCAAATGCATATTTTTGGTGCGGAATTTTATCGTCTAGGTCAAGAAGGTTTTCTCGGAAGGTACCCGCTACACTGGCATTTAATTGGCAACGCGAGTGGTCAATTTATTAAAAACAGCATCATTCATCGCTCTTACAATAAAGGTATTGCAGTTCATGGCACTCAAAACACAAACATTTCGAACAACGTTGTCTATAACTCATTAGGGCATAGCTACTTTTTTGAAGATGGCGCAGAATTTAATAACCATCTGGAAAGTAACCTAGGTTTCAGCACCCGTCAAGCCAGCTCATTAATCGCCGCCACCATCCCCTCTGACTTTTTAGCACCAACCACTTTTTGGATAAAAAATCCAAATAATGCACTCATCAATAATCATGCCGCCGGTAGTGATCGCCACGGATTTTGGTATCTCGCCCTCAATGAAACGGCTGGCTTATCCGCAAGTACAGGCCTTTATAATGGTTTAAACCCTAGCACTCAACCGCTTGGAATTTCGAGGGGTAATGTTTCTCACTCAAACATCGAAAATAATATGATGATCGGTGCGACTTTTAATGAAGAGCTTGGTGCCCAAGACGGCTCCAACGCTTTTTGGATGAAATCCGACATAGTACTTGAAGATCTAACGCTCTACAAAGGCGAAATCGGGATATGGACTCGCAACAACAGTTCCAGTGGAAAACGGGATCAATACATCAACATCCGATCTGCTGATAATTTACGCGCATCGTTTTTTCTTGGAAACAGTGATTTACGAAAAAGTGTCGTAGTAGGCCGCTCTAAAAATGATACGGATGCCAGTTTAATTCATGAGGGCATCAATTTTCGCTTAGGCCAAACATGGTACGACGGTAAACACGACGTATTTGACTCGCATTTTGCCAACTTTAATCAACCCCAAGACGCAGCCCTTAGCAATGCTCGTGGCCTTGGCAAAGGCATCGCAAATGCCATATCTGGCATTACGCTATCCGGCGTGCCCTATGGTCAGCGCTTTTCCGGCTTAGAAAAGGGCATCATCAGCGATACGGCTACTATTGCTAAATTTATTGTGACCGATCTTGATGGCAGCGTCCTAAGCGCACCCGGCGCTAAATTTACGCCTGAGTATGTCAACCTGGTTCCAAAGGTAGATTATGACATGATCCGCCCCGGAATGAATGCCGCACCCGGCGCGATATACATTCCTGAATGGAACGGTTTTGATAACCCCGCTAACGTCAAAATAGCCGTAGGATCCTTCACAACGGATAAAAGCAACGTCAATTTAGATTCGTTTCGCGTGACACGCTCAGACAATAACGCCCAAATGGAATTTCACGCAGGTCAAATCACCAACCCAAAACAAACATGGATTTTACAGATGCTTAACCGAGGTATCACGTATCAATTTGAGTTTTTAAATAAACTCCCGCAATACATGAATTTCACGGTAGAAGGCGCTGCTGACGGTGACACCGTCACGCATAAATATTTAAATATGCCAACCACGACTCAAGTGACAGGGGCGCAAGCAGTCACATCCTTAACGCTATTGAATCAATCCGCTGTCGACGCCTATTTTAGACAGGGGTCAACGCTTTTTATTCGAATTGCTGACAACAATGGGTACCGCATTACCTTCCCATAACGCGCACCACACTCGCAAAGCAACTTTATCGATAATCTGCACAGGTCATTGAAGAACACCTGCGTCATTAAGTTATGATGCAGGTGTTATTACAACACACCCAAACTAAGGCGTTCGCCTCTCGTGAACAACACCGAACACGCCAGGCATCCTATTGAATGCCCCAGCGCAATCATTAAGTTACGGCATCCCCAGCGTGCGCGTAAAAAAATCCTTCGCTTTTTGATACATTTCCAGTGCGAGCGCCGGGTCGTAGCGCTCGCCCTCATCGCGCATAAAGGCATGCTGCCCATTGACTTCTTGCCAGTGGAAATTTAAGCCTACCGCTTGAAAATGCTGATAGAGCTTTAAACGCCCATCAACGGGAATATGCGGGTCCTGTTTACCCCACACACAATAGACCTCGCCCTGAATTTTGTGCGCCTGAGTTAAGCTGTCGTTGCCAACCTGGCAGGGCAGGCTATTGCTATGAATATCGGTGGGGTACAAACAAAAGGCACTCACAATCGCAGGGTTAAGCGCTGCGCGAAAAGCGAGATGACCGCCAATACAGACTCCCATAGCGCCTACCCGCCCTGTTGACCCAGATAGATCACAAGCATAATCAATGAGAACCTGCGTGTCGCTATCGTGTTGCTCAAGCGGTTTGGCTGCTTTGTCTTGGTTGCCTTTATTGCGCCCGGCATCGTCATAACCGAGAACCGTACCTGTCGGATTTAACTCATGAAATACTTCCGGCACCAACACAATAAATCCCAAGCCTGCCAATAGATTGGCCGAGCGGGCTATGGGCCCGGTGATTTGAAAAATTTCAGAATAAAAAATAATACACGGATACTGAGCCTCCACCGCGGGGCGGTAAATTTCGACACGCATAGGGCCTGTCGGCGTGGGCAATTCAACTACTGACTTACGCGTTAACATGACACTGAATCCTCTGCAAAAGAGTGACGAGTTGGCGGGCGAAATAATTCGCGACTTTTAAGGGGCTTGGTTAACAGCGGGTTGAGCCAAACCCGCATCAACTGTTTGGCTAAGGGTAAATCACCAGGGCCTGCGGCGGCCTGCCCTGCCAATATTGGTGGTAGTCTGCGCAAAAAATCGCCGGGGAAAACACCGGGTAACTGAGCGGCCTGCACCTTAGGTGATGCGGCGGTTATCTCACGCCAGCCTTGCGTAACTGACCAGCGATAATTCGCGCCTGGATTAAACGGCACCCCCGCTGCTGTGGCATCACAACCATGGCCCAGCCCCAACTGCTGCAAGAGTGACCACTCCCAATGGCGAAGTGCCCACTCGGCGGCCTCGCCAACACGACCGGGGTCGCTGCTCGCGGCGAGAATTTGCAAGGTGTGGCGATACTGTTCAAAAAGCACCCGGCCCTCGCCCTCCGGCAAAAGCTGCATGATCAATTCATTCATGTAAAGGCCACAATAGAGCGCAGGCCCCTGATTGCCCGGCAAATCAGCCATAGCCAAAGATTCAGCCCCCTGCCAATAGCTGCCGTGAGGCAAATCGCGCAGCTGTACACACAGCGGTTGAAATAGCTGCGGAAGCGGTTGTTTTTTAGGTGGCCGACGCGCCCAAAGCCGGCAAAGACCGCGCTCTGCCGTTATGAGCGTGACATAAAAACGCGATTCACTCAGCGCCTGGCGGTGAATCAGGTAGGCCGTCAATACACCCTGCGTCAACGCCCAAAGCCGGAATCATCCAGCCCCAAACTGCGCAGGGCGCGAGCACTGTCAGACCAGCCCGACATGACCTTGACCCAGAGTTTTAACATGACCTTTGCGTCCACTAAGGCTTCCAGATCCGCACGCGCGTCAGAGCCGATGCGTTTGATGCGCTCACCCTTATCGCCAATTAAAATCCGTTTTTGCCCCTCGCGCTCGGCAAGAATCGCAGCACCTATGGTGACAAGCCCGCCCTCATCCACATACTCTTCAATTTCTACCGCAACGGCGTAAGGTAGCTCAGCACCCAATTGCCGAATAATTTTTTCCCGAATAATTTCTGCCGCCATAAAACGCATACTTTTATCCGTTACCTGGTCTTCTGGGAAAATAAATTCACTTGCTGGCAGGCGCTTGGTAATTTCGGTTTCCAAAATGTGTAAATTTTGGCTTTTTAAGGCAGATACCGGAACAATTTCCGCCGTCGGCAGCTTGCTGGCAATCGCGGCAAAAATCGGCATTAAGGTCGATTTATCGTTTACTTTGTCAACTTTATTCACCGCCACCAAAACGGGGCAGCTGAGATCCCGCAGGCGATCCAGCACGGCATCATCTTCTGGCGTCCAGATATCGCGCTCCACCACAAAAATCACCACTGACACATCCAGGGTGGCGGCCTGCGCCATGCGATTCATGTAACGGTTAATGGCCTTGGCTTGATTGGTGTGCATACCGGGCGTATCAACAAAAATCATTTGCACCCGGCCTTCGGTGTGAATGCCCAACACATTGGTGCGCGTTGTTTGCGGTTTGCGCGAGGTAATACTGATTTTTTGGCGGACCAAATGGTTAAGTAGGGTGGACTTGCCGACATTGGGACGGCCTACTATGGCAACAAATCCGCAGCGCGTCTCCGGCGGGGTTGCTTCAACAGGTATTTCACGATCATCGGACACAGATTAAACCTCTTTCGCCCACAGGCTGTTTACACAGACCGCTGAAGGCTATTGATACCAAGATGGATGCGGGCAGCAATAAGATGTTGACACCCATCACGGCTGATCCAGAACGGGCGAGGCAGCTAAATGCTGTAGCATGGCCTCAGCTGCCCGCTTTTCGGCCAGCTTGCGGCTGGATGCCGCCCCTTCGGTGGCCATACCAACACCCGCAACGGCGCAGGCCACGGTATAGCGCTGATTGTGCGCATCGCCTTCGGTGCGAATCACACTGTAATAGGGCAAAGGGCGCCCCTGCCCTTGCAGCCACTCTTGCAATTGGGTTTTAGGGTCTTTGGCTACCGCAACATCTCGGTTAACTGCAGCGATTTCATCACCCAATAAGTCGACAATGCGCGCTCGAACTGTGTCTAAACCCGCCTCCAGGTATAGGGCGCCTAAAATAGCTTCCAGCGCATCGGCCAAAATGGATGGGCGCTCCTGGCCACCCGTTTTTAATTCGCCCTCACCTAACACCAATAACCCATTGAGGCCTAAATGCCTCGCGAAACGCGCCAGGGTTTCACCCTTGACCAATTGCGCACGCAAACGGCTCAGGTCGCCTTCGCGCATATCTGGAAAGCGCCGAAATAACGCTTCCGCCACGACAAAATTTAAAATGGCGTCGCCTAAAAATTCCAGCCGCTCATTGTGGCCGCTACTGAAACTGCGATGGGTTAACGCCTGCAGCAACAACGCCGGTTGCGCAAAGTGATAACCCAAACGTTGTTGCAAGTCATTCAAACGATCACTTTTCACGGGCTGTACAACAGTCCTCCGGAACAGACGAGTCCAGCGCATTTTTAAAGACCACCACAAAATCGAGGTTGGCCATAAAATTTTGCCGCACTTCATAATTAACGCTAAAAATTGTACGGCCTTTCAATCGCTCAACCACTAACGCTTTGGCGATATCCGGGTTGCGAACACCGTTCAGCATATAAAACTTGCTGAGTTCACCATTGGCTGTCTCTTTACTCATCTCCACCAACTTATTGGGGAACCGCTCAGCCAGATCGCGCAATGCTTGGCGCACCAAATAATTATCATAAAACGGTGGGGCTACGACATAGGCCACTTTAACGGCAATGGTTGCCAAAAACAGAACCGTAATGACACCCGGAAGAGACCACCCCGATTGACGAATGTGTTTGAACATAAAACCCCCTTGTAATCACTTGCAATTAAAGAGTGAGATGCGACGTGACGGCATCCCGTGCTGAATGACGCACTGCCCAGCGATGCAATGCGCGTTATTCAATAGCACCATT
>JACCDR010657625.1_pt1 | contig 21442 bp, 24 predicted proteins | sample 7446431 | NCBI WGS metagenome assembly JACCDR01 (sample SAMN15323443, study PRJNA562643) | freshwater metagenome | isolation source: river surface water | place: USA:Blue River Watershed | collected 2017-08-17 | reverse complement strand
TCAAGCTGAAGAAAGACGGGTTTTCTAACGATGAAATTCTAGAACAAGTTACCAAGGAAGTTCGTAAGGAGTTTAAACACAAGTTTACGAACCCTAAGAGAGAGTCGGCATCTCCGGTAGAAGGTGGTAGCCGAAAGCCCAACAGTGGTGGCGATAAGTTTGCTGATATTGAAGCTACGATGTCAGATCAGGATAAAACCATTATGAATAAACTGGTGCGTTCTGGTGCAATGACCAAAGAGCAGTATATCAAAGATTACAAAGCAATTCAAGGACTTTAATCATGCGTGGACAAGCAAACCAAACCGAAGTAAAACAACGTCCGAAGCGGACTCCTGTGAACAAGCGTGACATTCTTAGTGTCAAGGGTAAAGAACCTGGTTTTGTGTACCGAATCGTCAACGACGTTGGTGATCGGATTGAAGACCTCAAGGACCAAGGATATGAACTCGTTCCTGCCAAAGATGTACGCATCGGCGACAAGCGAGTTAACAATGCCACTCCTGAGGGATCGTTTGCTCAAGTTTCTGTGGGCGGCGGGCAAAAGGCTTTTGTGATGCGTATCCAAGAAGACTGGTACAAAGAAGATCAAGAAGCCAAGCAAGCCGAAATTAAGAAGCTGGAGCAGTCTATGTTACAACAAGCTCAGACTCCAGGTAATTATGGTAAGGTGGAAATCACACGAGATTAATTTCTTTGGGGGAGAGCGGTTTATTGGAGATTAAATATGGCTTCTGTACTCGCGGGCTTTCGCCCTGTCAAGCACACGAACGGCTCCCCCTACAATGGGCAATTTAATCGCTACATGATTTCGTCGTCGGATACTGCGACGACAAACATTGGCGATTTGGTTGTCCTGTCGGACAATGCTGCGCTGGAAGACACTGCTGGTTTCGGCGTGTATCCGGCGGTGGAACGTGCTGCGTCGGCTACTGCTTCGGTGGTGGTTGGTGCCGTCGTTGGTTTTGAACCGGATTATTCTAACTTGAATGCCGGTATGTACCGCACTGCTTCGACCCGTCGGGTTGTGTATGTGGCGGATTCTCCGGACCTGATCTTTGCCGTTGGTCAAGATGGTACGGGTGGTGTTGTTGCGGCGGCTTCGGTCGGTCTGAACTGCGATATCGTGGTTGGTACTGGCACAACGGTTGCTCCGTATGCTTCGACGCAAAAGATTGATAGTTCACAAGTTTCGACGACTTCGACTCTCCCGGTGCAAATCGTGGGTTTTGTAGCTTCGCCAGACAACGATACGGCTTCTACGTCGCGTCCTGCTGAACTGTTGGTGCGCATTAATACACATGCGTTTGCTAATGGCATCCAAGGTGTTTAAGGAGTAAACCATGTCTATTATCAACACTTCTAGTTTTGCAAAGGCCCTCTGGCCCGGCGTTAACGCTTGGTATGGTAAGGCTTATAATGAATACTCGGTGGAATACACCAAGTTGTTCGATACGTTCAAGTCGAGCCGTGCGTTTGAAGAAGACGTTGGCGTCAGTGGGTTTGGTCTTGCGGTTGTGAAGCCGGAAGGCGCTCCGATCCAGTACGACTCCGAGCGTCAGGCTTTCATTACTCGCTACACTCACTTGGTGTATGCACTGGGCTTCATCATCACCCGTGAAATGGTGGATGACGATCAGTATGACATCGTCGGTCAGCGTAAGGCTCAAGGTCTTGCGTTCTCGATGCGTCAAACCAAGGAAATTGTGGCGGCTAACGTCTACAACCGTGCTTTCAACGCCTCGTATGAAGGCGGTGATGGTGTTTCTCTGGTGGCTTGCGGTGCTACGACGGATACGTCGCACCCGCTGTTTGCTGGCGGCACAGCCACAAATGGTCCTTCGACCGCTGTGGACTTGTCGGAGGCTGCTCTTGAGCAAGCTCACATCGACATCGCTGGTTTCACCAACGACCGCGGCCTGCTGATCGCTGTTCGTCCGAAGACGCTGATTATCCCGCGTCAACTGATGTTTGAAGCGAAGCGTATTGTTGCTCCGGATGGCCGTCCTGGCACGGATACCAACGACGTGAACGCGATGAAGGCGATGGGAATGGTCCCCGAAACGGTGGTTAACCACTACCTGACGGACGCGGATGCGTGGTTCCTGCGTACTGATGCGCCTCACGGCATGAAGCATTGGGAGCGTAATGCTGACAGCTTCGACATGGATAACGATTTCGACACCGAGAATGCTAAGTTCAAGGCTCGTGCGCGTTATTCGTTTGGTTGGACTGACTGGCGTGGTATCTACGGCTCGCCGGGTATCTAATCCAATACCAGGGGTCAGCAATGGCCCCTTCTTAAACTGCTGGAGGGTTTATGGGTATTAAGAAGAGTGTTTATTTCTCGCCTGATGTGGGCAAGGACTACGAGTATCGTAATGATTCTAGTATGATTCCTTCCGCCGAATGGGCGGTGTGTTTCGATGATTTCTGGCAATCGTGGATTCCTACGACTGCTATTACCAACGGCCCGGTAGCTAACACCCCGTCGCCGTGGCAAGGTGCTATTATTGACTCTGGTGCGACAGTTGCGGTTAACACAACTGCTGCGATTGGTGCTAACGGTGTCTTGACTTTGGCGGATGCTAACTTGTCGGAAGGTGCTGCTGTTTATGGACAGAAGACAATTCAATTGACTTCTGGTAAGCGGTTTTGGATGGAAGCTCGTTTCCGTACTGATGACGTTACTGACAATGCTGTGCAGTTTGGTCTGTCTAGCTTGACGGCTGTAACCAATCCTGAGGATGTCTGGACTACAGTGGCAACTGATTTGATTGCTTTTGGTATTCTTGACGGCTCTGCTACTGTGACAATGCTGGCAGACAAGTCCAACAGCGGATCTACTGCCGAGACAGGTACTCGTGCGCTGTCCGTGGATACTTGGCACACGCTTGGTATTTATTATGATGGTGTGAAGCTGTTTGGTTATGTTGATGGCCGCTTGGCTCTTTCGTGGGCGCAAGCTGCTGCTACCATTCCTAATGGGGTTGCTTTGGCCCCGTTCTTTGGCCATCTTAATGGCAACGGTGCTGGTGGCAACGTGGTAGTGTTTGACTACATTCGTTGGGCGTCGGAACGCTAATCTCTATGCCCCCTTGCGGGGGCATTCTTATGCAAAACATTGAGACTGATTTAAAGAAGCACAAGTATATGTTAGCTGTCCCGTGCTATGACGGGAAGATGATGGTTAAGACAACCACGAGCATAATTAACACTACTGTGCATATGTCTAAGAAGGGCATCGAATTTGAGTTTATTTTGTTAGCAAACGGTACGTTAATTGATGCCGCTAGAAATGAAATAGCTCAGTTATTTTTAGAGTCGGACTGTGATACTCTAGTCTGCTTAGATGCGGATATGACTTGGTCCTGGGATATGATGGAACGGTTGTTAGTGTTTTCAGGACACTATCCCATTATAGTTGGCGCGTACCAATGCAAGATGGAGGAACCTAAATTTATCATTGCTCCAGAGAGTTATGAGTTTAATGAGCATGGGTTGCTTCCAATTAAACACGCTGGATTCGGTTTTGTTGCAATACAACGACTGGTTCTAGTGGAAATGAAAAAGCACGTAGAGTCCTACTACGATAAAAACAAAGGTAAAGAATTTAGTGCCTTCTTTAAGATTGAAATTAAAGATGGCTTGTATTATGGAGAAGATATCTATTTCTTTCATAAAGCGAAAGAATGTGGATTTCAGCCAATGGTTGATCCTATGATTGTGTTAGGTCATATTGGCAATAAAGAGTACAATACTCCATTTCATGTGGCGGTTTCTGAAGCCATACAAAAACTTTAAATATCCCTGTAAGCGAAAGCCAACTTAGGAGGTTAATATGGGACAACATGCAACAATTCACGGAAAAACAACTGAAGATTTTAATGGACAAGCGGGTCAATGGACTCCGGTACAAGTTAATTCGTCCGGGCAACAGGTCATTGCTCCGTTAAATGGGGAGTTAAGTCAATTTAACCGCCTAGCTGGTGGGGCTATTTCTCCATACATTAATCTTACCGGAACAGGTGTTATTAAAGCAGTTCCAACGATTATTTACGGTTACATTGTTACGTCTGCAATGTCAGCAGCAGCCACTACAATTTACGATAATGCTTCTGCGGCTAGTGGTACAGTGCTGTTTGTTATTCCAGCGTCAACTGCTGTTGGTGTGTATTTGTTTCCGACGGGTATGATGACTAATAGTGGAGCCTATGCTTCTTTTGCCGGTACTGGCACCGTTAACTTTTTAGCTGTGTAATATAATATGTCTACCATATACGTTGATGGTGATAATGGTAATGACTCTACAGCAGATCCAACAAATCCGTTAACACCCAGAAAATCTATTGCGAATCTGAGCATTTTTACTAATGCAGGGCAAGTTATTCGGTTAAAGCGTGGAACTAATATTGCATTAAACAAGTCGGATGGCTTAAACATTAATGCAAGTCAGACGTGGGAGGCGTACTACAACTCCGATGGCTCTGATGACACAGCAAAACCACAACCAGTAGTGTATTTACAAAATAACACAGATTCTTGGGTTTGCTCTTCTGCTAGTGGTACAATTACATTCCGTAATATTGATATTGATGGGCGTTTTGGCAATCCGAACGGCCTTGAAATACTAATTTCGGTGCGAAGAGGCGCTTTTCTGCAGGCTACAAATGTAAACATATATCGTGCTGCGGGAGGATTTGGTGTTGGTCCTGGGGGAGCCGAGCTAGATCGATGCACAACAAAACAAATGCACGGAGGCGTAAACGGCTTTGGATCGGTGTGGGGCGGTCAAAGTGGGTTTGCACGTCCTAAAAATATTCTTATTAAAAATTGTTATTTTGATTCTAGTTCGTATCGTCAATTAAAAAGAACCGATCCTAAGTGTTTGTGGTATGGTTTGACTGAAGGTATTACAATGCACGATGGAAACGCTGATGGCGGAAATATTGTCATATTGAATACCACTGTTATTTCTGGGCACGAGAATGCGTTGGATTTTGCGCAAGCAACAAATGCTGATTATGGGGTGTACATAGCTGGATGTAGATTTTATGGATCTAAAAGTGGACTTAACACTATAAGTACGGACGATTTATCTAACAACTTTATTTTTGTTGGCAATATTATTACTGGTTATTACAATGCCGTGTTACTACGTGGTAACAACCATAAACTTTACGGTAATTTAATAATTAACAATGAGCCCGAGCCCGGTAATTCACTCTCAGGTGCAATAACTTGCACTGGCACAACTGGTACAAACATTGTTATTGATAATAATACTATTGTTGTGGGACCCACTACTATACGCGCTCCGCTTCAAGCTAACTATACAAATCCAGGCTCCATTACTTTTAGCAACAACATTGTTATTTCAAAGGCACCGGGTGTTGTTTTAGTTAACAATAACAACGCATCGACCGTTGTAACATATGGTAAAAATTGGTGGTACAAACCTAATACAACATTAACAAATGAGTTTATTGATGGTAACGTGGGCAAACCATCGGCAACGTTTACAACGGACTGGCCTGGACAAACTTATGGCACGGAACCACAATTAGACAAAAATTATAAACCTTATAGTGGCAGTAATGTTTTAAATGGTGGGGTCCACACGGCGTACAAAGTTGATCCGGATGGAAATACTTTTAATAATCCACCTACATACGGTGCGTATGAGTACACTGTGCGGGGTATAAGGTAGCAAGCAATGACAGAACTAGAAATTATCAAGTGGGCTGTTTTTGCAATCTTCGGTGGATTCATATGGTTTATTAAAAGAACTGTAGATTCCGCCGAAGGGCGTATTAAACAAATCGAACTTGACCTAAATATTGTTAAAAACGAGTATCTTCACAAAAATGATTTTCGTGAATTCAAGTCTGAACTTCGTAATATGTTTGAAGAAATTCGTGCTGACATTCGTGAATTAACTCACAAGCAATAACATGGGATATTCTAAAGGTCTATGGAACGTAATCTGCGATGTATGTGGATGGGAGTTTAAATCTAACGAAGTTAATAAGCGTTGGGATGGCTTAGTTGTATGCAAAGTTGATTGGGAAACCGATCATCCACAAAAATACATTCAAGTACGCAGTGATCCACAACCAGTCCCCGCTGAGTTTATTCGGGGTGAACCAGAAGATGAATTTGTGGTTGTTTGTACAGTAGTCACTAATCAAGGAATTGCTGGTATTGGCGTAGCAGGTTGCATGGTGTCTGCAAAAATCCGTGATCCTAATATGTCTATTTAAGGAATTATATGGCAACGTCAAATAGCACAGTATGGGAACTTACACGAAATAACTTAATTGATGCCGCTCTGCGAAAGCTCGGTGTTCTTCAAGAAGGGGAGGCGGCGAACAGCGATCAATTAACTACGGGGCAAACTGCACTAAATGGTGTAATTGCTCGTTTCAACACGCTGGGCATGCCTTTGTGGAAACGCACTCAAGCGGCTGTCACGTTAATTGACGCGACAGCAACATACACACTATCCAATGCAATTAAATTAAATGAGGTGTACCTTCGTGCCACAAACAGTTCTGTTACGTATAAGTTAGAATTAAAGTCAGAGTATGATATCCGCAACTTACCTTATTCAACTACAGGAACGCCTAACTGCTACAGCTATACACCTAATCTGGCTGAAGGCGGGGTTATCCGCGTGTGGCCTACTCCTGATTCTAGCGCCGCTGCTAATTACTCTTTATGGGTGATTTACCAAAAAGAGTTTGACACTTTTACTGCCGCAGGAGAAACTCCTGACTTTCCGGCATACTGGACGGACGCGATTATTTACGCTACGGCTGTGTCGTTAGCTCCTGAGTATAGCGTCCCGTTAAACGACCGTAAGGTTCTGTTAATGGAAGCAACTGAATATCTAAATCAAGCTAAGGGGTACTCCGATGAGGACGGATCTTTGTTTATTCAACCTTACGCACGACGTTCTTAATGGCATACACCAAAACTCCTGAGCAGTCTACATATCAAACTATTCCGTTACGGTTTGATGGACTGCCAACATACCGTAGTGGTGACTTGTCTATCCAACGGGATAGCAACATCATTAACTTCTTTTATGAAAGAATCTCCCAAGAGAACAAAACTCGGGAGGTTTACTTACGTAAGCGTTATGGATTAAAAGCTACTGCGTACTCACTTAGCAAAGCCGCTGCGGCGGATGACCTGCGTGGCTACTACTATGACATTGGTAGTAACCAGTTTTATTGGGCCGTGGGAAACAAAGTCTACAGTGCTAATCCGGACAGCGGTACAAGTATTCGCACGGTTTGCACATTAAACACATCTTCCGGTTATGTTGGGTTTGAGGAGTTTCTTCAAACCAGCACACAAAAGCGTTTAATTCTTATTTCAGACGGCACCGATTTGTGGGTTGACGACTTTGCTGCCGTTAGCTGCACAGCCGTGTCTGACCCTGATTTACCTACACCGCATGTTCCGCAGCCTGTAGTGTTAAATGGGTATGCAGTTCTTGCTGCGTCTAACACTGGTGATTTGTATAACAGTGCAAACGATGACCCTACCAACTGGGTTGCTGGGGATTACATCACTGCTGAAATGTCTGGGGACTACGTGCAAATGATTGCACAAAGCCGCAACTACATTGCTGCGTTTGGCACTAACAGTTTAGAGATTTTCTGGGATTCGGCACAAGCATCTGGCAGCCCGTTTAGCCGCAATGACAGTGGCTATCGTAATGTGGGTTACATTACTGGTATGTGCAAAATTGGTAATATTTTGTACTTTGTCGGTCAAGACACAAACCGTCATGTCAGCGTGTACATGTTAGATGGATTTGAGTTACGGGCGATTTCAACTAGTATTGTAGACAGCACACTGCAACCGATTACGTCTACTGACAACGTTAAGAGCCGTGCAAATTTAAATCGTCCTGGATATGTTATTAACATGGCAGGACATACGTTTTATGTAATTGTGACCCAAGACACTACTTGGGCTTACGACTTAGATACCAAAATGTGGTATGAGTGGAAAGATAGTGCAGGAGCGGCACTGGATATTCAAGCTTCTTGGGGGATGTTCAATGGCGCGCAATACGTTGCGGTTGGTGGAGAAACCTATGTCTCCATGTTTTCACCCACTACGTACCAGGATTTTGGGGCGAATTTTACTTGCACGTATACGACTGAACGCTTTGATGCTCAGTCTATGAACAAGAAAGTTATGGGAAGAGCTATCGTTGTTGCTGATGTTTATCAGACAACCGGCACTTCTAATATAACCGTTACGTTTAGTGATGACGACTGGGCCTCAACTCGTGGTGTCCGATACGTTAATTTGTTCAAAGCTCGTCCTAATATTCGACAACTTGGACAGTTTGTAACCCGCTCTTTCCGTATATCTTACGCTGATAACTATCCACTACGATTACGTGGTATGGAATTTGAAATAAACATTGGAGCTAACTGAGCTAATGAAAAATGAACAAGCAGCAAAGTGGGCTAAAAATAATCCTGAGAAAACGAAGAAACACCAACGTGATTTTTACTATCGGCACAAACAACGTATGCAATTAAAACGAACAAAGCGTGGTTTAAGCCAATATGGCTTATCTTTAAAAGACTACGACAACATGCTTGAGGCTCAAGATTTTCGATGTAAAATTTGTGGTTCTACAAATCCAAACGGAAATGAAAACACTATGTCAAAGAAAACTAGGTTTTCGGTTGACCACTGCCACACGACGGGCAAAGTCCGTGGTCTTTTGTGTACAAAATGTAATTCTGGTATTGGGATGTTTAATGATAACATTTCGTTGTTGACCGCCGCTATTTCATATTTGAAGGAAACTCAAAATGGCAACAACTAACTTTGTAGACGGCACGACCGTTGTTGAAGCCTCTTGGCTTAATGATGTTGACGAGGTTGTGTACGAAACTGTATTAAAGAAAGATGGCACCGTTGCTGCAACGGCCAACATTCCTATGGGTGGGTTTACCCTGTCAAATGTAGCAGCCGCTAACTCCGCCAATGAGCCACTAACATACGGTCAAGCGGGTGCTGCCGTTGCGGACATTACTGCAACTAATGCGGCCACCGCAGCTAGGTTTGTTCCTACAGGATCTACTGTACCTGCAAATGGTATGTACCTACCTGCTGCTAACAGCGTAGGCTTTAGTACAGACTCTACGGAACGTGCTCGCATTAGTGCAACTGGCCTTGTTGGACTTGGTATGTCGTCATCGGGTGCTCGTTTGAGTGTGCTAGGTGTAAATAACACTACAACTTTTGGTAGCAATGGTGATGTACATGTTTATTCCAATGACCAAACTGTGTCAACGCAATATGGCTGGAATCAGTTAAATAGCTCAGGTAACTATACCATTGGTCGAAATGGCACTGCTAAGGCCGTGGTGGAAGCTTCAGTAATCCGCACTCAAGGAACGTCTTTGATTTCATCTTATGATGGGACAATTTCCGTATCTGGCAGTGCTGGTGATTTGCTTACACGTAGCTCTACAACTGCTGGTACCGTATACTTTGGTGATTCGGCAAATCGCTATATACAAGGGTCCGGTGTTTTTTGTAACTTTGGAACAACATTTACGGCGGTACGTCCTGCGGGAGATAATGCTTGTGATTTAGGTGGTGGTGCAAATCGTTGGGGAACTGTATATGCTGCCACAGGCACAATCAACACATCAGACGCGGATTCTAAAACTGAAATTGAAGATTTGACCGCCGCCGAAAAGCGAGTGGCACAAACACTTAAGTCTAAAATTAAGCGTTATAAATTTACCGACGCCGTCGATAAAAAGGGATCTGACAAAGCACGTATTCACGTTGGCTTGTTAGCGCAGGATATTCGTGATGCTTTTGTAGCCGAGGGGCTTAATCCTCGCCGTTATGGTATGTTCTGTGAAGATGTCTGGTATGAGATTCCTAACCAACCAAAAAATCCACTTGATCCGGAAATAGCCGAGAATACACCTGGAGCCGTAAAAGTAACTCGTTTGGGTGTTCGCTACGAAGAATTATTAACTTTTATTATTTCTGCAATGTAGTATGGCTCAAATTATTCCACCGATCCCATATGACAAGCCACAAACTTCGTTTGAGTGGATTGATTGGTATACCAAGCTGCTTAGTGTTATTAACAGTGGCACATTCCCGCATAATGGCTTAACAGGGTTACAAGGCGGAGGTGGAGGCGATTTCTATCACCTTTCAGCAACGGACTACGCCAACTTTGTTGCAATTACATCCAACTTAAATGAAACTATTGATGACCGTGTTGATGCGTTAATTCAAGATGGCACTGGGATTACATGGTCCTATAATGACGGAGCTAATACATTAACTCCTACTGTTAGTCTATCTTCATTTAGTACGACTAACCTTAGTGAAGGTACAAACCTTTATTTCACAGACGAAAGGGTTGATGACCGTGTCAATTCACTGTTAGTCGCCGGCAGCAACATCACATTAACGTACAACGATGTTGCTAATACACTAACAATTGCTTCTACTGGTGGCAGTGGTGGTGGTTCTATTGACGACGCTTTAGCTTTAAGTATTTGGCTATGAATTTAACTGCAACTACACACACACTTGAGTTAGTTACAACTACAACAGCAGCTACGACGTATGCTGTTTCTTGGCTGGATGTCGATAAGTCTGGTGCAAGCACAGTAGCAACTCCTGGTAGCGCACAGGGAACAGTCTCGTCTGCTACGGACACAACTATTGTCTCTGCTCCGGGTGCAAGTGTTTATCGTACTATTATGTCGTTGTCTATTGTAGCGGCAGGAGCACAAGTTGTTTCTGTACAAAAAGATGTCAGTGGCACAGAGTACCCAATCTCTCGTGGCACATTAGCTGTTAATGAGTCGCTTAACTACGAAGATGGCAATGGTTGGTACGTCTTAAACGCTGATGGCTCCCGCAAGGGAGTTGGTGCTGATGGTGCCGCAGGCACCAATGGCGGAGGTACTATTCTTGGGTACGGAACGTCAATTATCGACTTTGGTTCTGGTGCTCCAATGGCGACTGTAACGGTAACTGGTGAAACCGCTATTCTAGCAGGATCACTTGTGTATTGCTGGATTAAGCCGGAGGCAACTGTTGACCACTCCGCCGATGAGCATATTGTTGAGTCTATTAAAGTTGTCGCGTCGGACATTGTTGCTGGAACAGGTTTTACAATTTATGGGTTGTGTCCTGATCCAGCTATTGCTCCACAAGCACAAATTCAAAGTCTTTTAGGTAGATCATCTGGCACAGGTGCCTCAATCGGTGGAGGTACACCGGCTGTGGCTGCAAAATCACCTCTAAACAAAACAGCAATGTTACACGGTAAGTGGACAGTAGGCTGGTTTTACACACAATGAACAAGGAGTAAGGAATGGCTGGTATTCAAATTGTTGATGCTCTTGGCAACTTAGCTAAAGTTGGACAGGATTATGGTGCGGTTAAGACTGAGAATAAACCAATTGACATGCAGGGTTTGGGCGCATATAGTTGGGGTGGTTTTACTGGTATTCTTCCCGCCGCGCTAGGTGCAAACTCAGAAATCTTTCAGTTCCGTTGGGCAGATGCCACACGGTTTGCTGTAATTCGTAAGATTAAAATCTCGGCGTGTGTTAGCACTACGTTCTTTGCTGCTGGTGTTCCCGTGCAACTTGACTTAGTTAAGTCAACGGGTTGGACAGTGGCTGGTACATTAGGTACCGGTATTACCCCTGCCGCTACAATCAAAAAGCGCACTTCTATGCCTTCTACTTTGCTGGCTGCGGGTGATATGCGTATTGCAACGACCGCTGCCTTAGGTGCTGGTACTAAGACGCTGGAAGGCAACTCGTTGTGTACAATTGTCGCACCTGGTCCAATTACTGCTTCTCTTAATGGGCAGATTATTGCTCCTGGCACGGTTATGTGGCAGTCCGAGATTGCTGATGGTGAACATCCGTTGATACTTGCACAAAACGAAGGTATTTCTATTAGGTCCGTTGCCGTCCCTGCGACTGGCACTTGGACCGCTGCTATCGAGATTCAGTGGGCGGAAGTGTCCTCGTACTAATAAATTTTAATAAGGGACGCTAAGATGGCATCTTATTTAGACTACATTAATCAGGCGCAATCGTACACACGTAACGCGCAAGCTAATGATCCAGCTTGGCAGCAGTGGCAAGCTAATGCAGACATGTACTCACATGACATGGGACCTGCTCCGGCGTTTACCGGCAGGAACTATGGTGAAGAGTGGATGAACTCACTGTCTCCACAACAGCAGCAAGAATACATGGCTCTGTCAGCGCAGGAGAATGCTAAAAATGCTAGGTCTTTTAAAGGACGCTTAGGGTCGATCATGAAGGGCATCCCTATTGCCGTAGCTACGGCAGGTTTGGGTGGTGCTCTTGGTCTATTCCCTGGCGCTGCACCCACTGGGGCGGAAAGTGCCATTGGAGGTAGTGGCTCTATTACCGGTGGCGGTATTGGTGGTACAGGTAGTGGTCTTGGTGTCTCCGGTCTGAATGCTGGCTCGGGCACCGCATTGGGTAGTGCCACTGGTGGATTATCCTCGTTTGGCGCGATTGGCGAGGGCCTAGGAGCCTCTCTAGGAGGTTTAGGTGGTGCTGGTGGGGCTTTGGGTGCCGAGGGGCTTGGAAGCACTCTGGGTGGCTCTGGCAGCCTGCTAGGGGGTGGTATTGGTGGGACCGGTTCTGGCCTGGGTGTTTCAGGCTTGAATATGGGTTCTGGCTTCGGTCTGGGTGACGCGGCTGGTGGTATTGCCAACTACGGTGGTATTGGCGAAGGTATTGGCTCTTCGATTGGCTTGGGTGGTAACACCATTGGTGCTGGTCAATTAGCTGGTTATGGGTTGTCCGGTGTCAGCGGATTGAGTGCATTAAAGGGGTTAAAGACAAGCTCTGGTGGCTCTCTGACTGACTGGATTGATGGGATTACCAAGAATCTTACCCCTGATGGGGTTGGTCAAGGGTTTGACTTTGCCAAGACATTGTCCGGCCTTGCCGGCTTATTTGCTGCTTCGCGTAACCTGAATAACCTGGATAATGCTTCTGCAAGCATTGGCAACTTGTTTGCCCCTGGCAGTGCGTATGAAGAGCAACTGCGTAAAGAACTACAGCGCCGAGACGCGGCTTCTGGTCGTCGTAGCCAGTATGGTCCCCGCTCTGTGGAACTTCAAGCTAAGCTTGCTGAGTTGGCTGCAAGGCAGACACCATCCCTGATGAATCTATTCTCGCAACAAGATACTGCCCAGAACGAACAAATGCAATCTCTGTTGAATGTCCTTAACGGAACTGGTTTGTTGAACCTGTTTAAGAGGAAGCCGTAATATGCCGATCCCTAACGCACAATTTGCAATGACCCCTGGCGCATTAGCGCAGTTGGGGAAGATTCGTCCGGACTATATGCCGGATGTGTGGGCATGGCAAAACCGTGCTACACAAGCGGATAACACGACGTTGGCGGATATGATGAGGGCTGCCCAGGAAGAAGAGCAGTTATCGCCTATCCGTGTCAAGCGGAGTCAAGCCGATCTGGAAAGTGTTATGGCTAACACTGACCGCACTCGTGGTTTGATTGACCAGGATAAGGAAGTTACTACACAAAAACGGATGGCTAACGAGCTTGAGCAACACTTGCTGCCACAAAAGAAAGTCACTGAATTTGCTGAGCTTGTTACTAAAGCAGATGATGAACAGCGTAAGCAAGCTGAACTTAAAGTGTACGAAATGCTGCAAAGCAGTGACCCCAAGGTTCGTGCTATTGGTCAGCAGTTGTATCCGACATTGAAGTCGGCTATTGACAAAGCCTATGACGTTGATGTTACGACCAAAGGTCAACTTAAAGTTGCTGGTGCTAATAATGCTGCTGCCGCTGCTCGTCAGCAAGAACTGTTTAGACATCAAGCTGATTTGGAAACACAACGTACCGGTCGTGCCACGGCTGTCGCAGCAATTAATGCGGAAGCTCGTAAAGCGGCTGCTGCGGCCGGCTCTGATCCTAAAAAATGGCAAGAGTTAGCTGTCTCTTTACAATTAAAACTACTGGCAACACCAATTGAAAATACAGAAGCGCGTGAAGAACTGGCTAAAGAAATTATGATTGCACAGACAATGGCTGAACGCCTAGCTCCACAACCTGCACCTGTTGTCGATACTAACAAAGTCGGTGGTGGTAAGTTAAAGGATGCTCGTGGCCCCATGCCAAATCCAGCTAATAATGGAAAACCTGACCCATTGGGAATTCGTTAATGGATTTAAAACAGCTACGTCAAAAATACCCTGAGTATAACGACATGTCGGACGAAGAGTTTACCTCTTCGTTTCACAAAAAGTTTTACTCAGATATGCCGGTGGAGACTTTTCACAAAAAAATTGGGTACCAACAAAAAGCCCAAGAATTAGACACGTCTTTTGAAGGATTCAAGAAAGGGCCTATTCCGTCGAATGTCATTGGTGCCGGTGAGGCTGGATTGGCAATGCTTGCTGGATTGCCCTCACAAATTGCTGGTGGTTTGGTAGGTCTTGGTAGTCTTTTGACAGGACAAGGACTAGAGACGGCTGCTGGTGATGTGGAGCGTATCCAAAAAGAAAACTTTGGATTGGGTGCTTACATTCCTTCTACGGAAAAGGGTAAAGAGTATACTAAGACTGTTGGTGATGTTTTTGCTTACCCTGGAGAAAAAGCTGGTGATCTGGGTGCCGCTATTGGCCGTCCTTTTGGTAAGGAAGAGTTGGGTCGCCTGACATTACAGCTTCCAGTAGACACGGCTATGAATTTCCTACCGTTAGGTGCTGTGTACGGTGGTGCTAAGGGTGCTGTAAAAGGTACATTGAAAGCGCGTGAGCTTTTGTCTAAAGAAAAGCCTGTTGAAGCTACTAAACCTTCATATGCGGATATTGTTGCTGAAGAGAAGGTAACACAGCAGACAACTGATGCTGGTCCGTACAAACGGTACAAACATGGTGAAATTCAACCGGACACTGATGCACAGCAAGTAAAGTTACTTGAGCAGGAAATTGCACAACAGCAAATTGATGCTCGTCAAAAAGTAATGGAACAAGACGTTGCGCGGCAAACAACATTAGATTTTAATGCTGCGGAACGCGCGCGCAGGGACTCGGCTCCGACTGGTTATGACGCTTGGGTTGAAGCACAAAGACAAGCTATTGGTGGGGACCAAGGTGTAAACACGCCTATTAACTGGCCCCGTAAGGTTGCTGATCGCTCTCCTGATGTGACTACCAGCCCTCTGGGCGAAGGATTTCGTTATGAGGGCGCGTTAGATCCAGGTCTAAACGATGCACGATCACTTCCTATTGAGATTGCTGATACGTTACGGACGGGTGAAACACCGATTGATCCATTTAATCGCTACTCGCCGCAGCAGATGGCTAATCGCATATTAGATCAAGGTGATTTGCTAAACCAAATTAAGCAACGTACGGACTCCGCTAAGACACCAGAAGATACTACTAATTTTGAAGGAGAAGGTAACAACCCTGTCACTCCTCGGCAACCTGCGCCGGCACCTAAGGAGGACTTAACAGGTACCTGGTTTGGAGAAGGCGGTCGCTTTAATAAACAACGTGGGGCTCTTTTCTTTAACAAAAAAGGTACATTGCCTTCGTCTATCGAAGACTTGAAACTAGCTGTTGGTAAGGCGATTAAATCAACACCGATTGCATCTCCTGAACGCATGAAAGTATTAGATGCAGCGGGCCTAAAAGGTACGGCTTATGATCGTGTACAAACAGTTGAAGATGTTTTAAAGAACCCTGGTAAAGATTTACAGCCTGTTTTGCGCGGAGTTATTGATGCTGTGCAATCTGGCTTAGAGGGAACGCTGCGACACAATCCTAAGAATGCTGGGATTAATTTCGCCCGTAATCAGTTTCAAGAAGCACGTAATTTAGCTGAGCAGTTGAGTAAGCGGTATATTACGGATGCTAAAACTGGATTAAACGCTGAGTTAAACAAACTGTCAATGAAGGAAAAGACCGATGTTGTAGGCTTAATGTTAGAACTGGATCGGCAACAAGTGGATTTGTCTGACTCCGTTATGACAAGGGCCGGATTTAACGATAAGCAAAAAAGTGTCGCGCTTCGTATGAAAGAAGCAAACGATGCTTTGTACGCTGAAAAGAATAAAGTGCTTGGTGAGTTGGGATACGATGCTCATCCATACCGTCCTGGTCACATGCCAGGGAACTTTGGTGGCGCCTATAAAACATTAATTGGGTACAAAGATAAGGACGGTAACTTTCATATCACTGGTATTGCACAAGCGGACACTGCTTGGGGCCACAAAAAAGCACTAGAGTGGTATCGTTCGCAAAACGATCCTAAGTTCAAAACTGAAATAGACTTTGGGCGTCAAGGGGTGAACTCGCGTACAGGACGCAATGGTTATGATGGCTTTGCCGATTTAGTTGCTGAAATTGCTAAGCACGATCCTACATTTGCGGATACATTAAAAATGGCGGAGCAACACGGATCGGATAGTATTGCTTCTCTGTACAATTTTCAAGTACATGAAAAAGCCAAGAAAGGTATTGTTGGTAGCTATGGTAATCGTCCATGGCTTGATAAGGAACAAAACACAAGAGAGTTTATCAAAAGTTATATTGACTACCTAGAACAAGGTTACAAGTATACAGCGTATCAACGTCCGTTGAACGAAGTTAACAAACTTCTGCGTGATCCTGACTATCGCACATCGCACCCAAGAACTGCTGCATACATTCAAAAGTACATTAAACACGTAACCGGCACTGACTTGAATCCAATTGGTGCGGCTGGTAATTGGGCTATTGATAAGACTGCTTCTATGGCAGGTTTAGGTAATGGACAATTCTCAAAGGCTAATCAAGAGTTGGCACAAGCTTCCACTCTGCATATGATGGGTGTGTTTAATCCTGGGTTCTTGTTAGCACAGCTTACGCAATGGGCTACGGGTGGTGTACCGGAAGCAATGGCAATTCGGGCTACGCTTAAACAAGATCCACAATTAATGATTAACTCATTGCAGCGCACGGTTTCTGACGCTGCTGCGTTAAGTATTGAGGCCCAGACAGGGAAAGTTGTTAAAGATGTTCCAGAGCATATTAGAGAGGCATATCAGTGGGGACACGACAACGGCTTATTTACTTTTTCAGAAGTAGCTTTAGCACACCAAGTTCTGCAATCTAAAGCTCGTCGCAAGATTGAACCATTTTTAGATTGGCCTATTCGCCTTGGTGAACAGGCAACCCGTCCGGTCATTTTCTTAACGTTTGTGGACATGTTCCACAATGCTGGATTTCCTACAAAGGATGCTTTGCTACGTGCGCAAGCGGCGACTGATTACGCAATGGTAAATTACCATCCTGACGAGCGGCCTATGATTTATCAAAGCCTCGGTGCTTTGGGTACGTCTATGGGTGCGTTGTCAACGTATAAGCACAATCTTGTAAGCCAGTATGGAGCCAGGGCTGGAGAGGCTCTCTCGAAACCAGCCGCAGCAGTTTCTATGTTGGGTTTGGGTTATGCTTTGTACGGTGTATCCGGTCTGCCCGGATATCAAGAAGCATCAAGCATGGCTGAAGCCATTACTGATAAACCTTTGCGAGAACTTTTACTAGATAATCCTAAAGAAGCAAACTCAGTGATGGATGGTTTACTGTCGGCTAAAACTGGATTAGACTTTCAATCGCGGTTGAGTATGTCCAGCGTTTTGCCGGACAGTCCATTGTCTGCGTTTCCACACATTAGCAACTTTGTTAATATCATGGATAAAGCGTATGATTTTGCTAAGAATCCAGATCAGGGCAGCGGTGAAGAGTTGGCAAAAGCAGTAACTCCGGCAGGTGCTCGTGGTTTTGTTGAAAGCCAAATTAATCCTAAACAAATTAATCCGGAAACTGGTGTATTGGAAAGTATGCCGTTAGATAAAACAGGTAAAAACAAATACGATCAAGGACGTTCTCCGGAAGAGGTGAAACTTCGTGAGCTTCTAGGTGTCCGCCCATTCCGCGAAAAACTAATGGACGAAAAGATTTGGAACACTCGTGTGTCTGAAGCTAAACGTCAGGATAAACTTAAAGATGCTCAAATGCGATTTGATCGTGCATTCTTAAAGAATGATGTGGCTGGTATGGCCGCAGCCGAAGATGATTATACAAAGTATGATGGAGATTTGCGCACTCTGTATAACTCGACACGTTTACGGGATATGCAAACTGGTGCAATGATGTCGGAAGAGACTCGCAGGGCTGGAAAACCTGCTTCTAACTTAAACACTTTAAAACGTTATGAGGAGTTTACTAAATGAAAAAGAAGAAGGGTGGTGGTTGTAAGTAACAACCACTAAAAGAAAAAGGGACCTTAATGGTTTGTGTTGAGTGTAAAAGTAAACCAAAAAGAAAGAATGGTTTAAATGTTGATGGCAGTCAGCGCTACGGAAAATATTGTGAAAGTTGTCACAAAACTGCTTATAATTTACGGAAAGGACGTAACAATAGAAGGTACGGGTATCGCAGATATAAAACGAATATTTGCTCGTTTTGTAACTTTATTGCCGTTGATCCTTGTCAATTAGATGTTGACCACATTGATGGTAATAGGCTCAATAACGATCCTTCAAATTTACAAACATTATGTGCGAATTGTCATAGATTAAAAACAAAACTACAAAGAAAAAATGGGAGCTAAATGCTCCCATTTTTATTTCTCGGTCCCTTTTTTGTTGCCTGTACGTTTTACATTTCTAGCTTGTTAAACCCCCTACCTGTATATACGTCATACTTACTAGCAATCTTTACAGCTTCAAATGGAGTCTTACCCGAAGCCATCGCAGCGGTGGCATACTGCATACCACTACCGATAGAGAAATGCTCGTCTGTAATCCGCATCCAGTTACTTAGCGTTGTAGCGTGGTAGATGTGTCCCTTGTCATTCAACATAAGCATTTCAATCTGACGAAGCTTAGGTTGCTTGTCAATAGGACTGAACAACCATTCGATAGCACTGCTGAAGTTATCAGCATTACCACAAAACCCTACAAACACTTTCTTAGAATCGAATATCTCTTTGGCGACGACAGGAGGGATTTCATAGATCTTCGTCTTACCTGTGAAAATCGTACCGCCAGAATGTGTAAACTGGCGGTCCCCGGCCATCATCTTAGAGTTAACCGCAATAGTAGTCATTGTGTTTTGGATAGTAACTCATCAATTTTTGCTTTACGCCTTTCGCCCATCCAAGGATAAACTGCTGTCATTATAGAAACACACTTGTCGCCATAAGCATCTATGCGATACCTTGGCTTCTGGTTTGGTTTATTTTTATGGAAATAAGGTCCTCTAAAATTAGTATCCGGAAACACTACTTGAAATTTACGTAGCACATCTTCATCACACATATCTAGTAAAAAGTATGGACGCTTACCGTCTGAGTGCCACGTAAAACAGCCCTCTCCTTCAATTAAACCTGCTGCCCAAGCATAGTTAGACTCCACAACTGCCCCCGTGTCCTGTTATTTCACAAACGTCATGCTCAGAGAATACAGTACCCTTATGCTCTAGGGCCGTTTTATAGTCAATTTGGGTAATAGGTTGTCCGCCACGAGAGGCATCTGGATAACATGTAAATCCGCGCAAACGAGTGGCATATTTTGCTAGAACAGACGCAAATTCGTTAACTCGATCCTCATTATTAAATTTAGTACCCCATTGTGGTAGATTAATAGTACTACTAATACTCATGTCTACAAAGTCTTGGATATCTGCTTGGAACTTAATACGCTGCTCAAAATTCTCACTTAAACTGTAAGCGGTTTGAATAGATTCAGGGTCCGTGCTGTACTCGTTAATAAGACGTTCGGCCGTAGCGTCTACCACATACATGTATTTCCATTTTGTACCATCAGTAAGAAAACGCCGTTTGTACGCAACCGCAAAAAGCGGTTCGATGCCAGTCGTCGTCGAAGCCAGGATGCCGATTGTACCCGTTGGCGCAATCGCTCGATAAGCAACTGGGCGACTGATGAAGAACCGGTCGCAATGCTCATCGGCGGATTTTTTACTCTCATCTTTGTACACTTGAAGCCATTGTTTTAGCTCGTCGGTTACTTCATATGGTTGGTTTCTTTGGATAAGCCACTCAGCGATACCCATAAGACCGAGGCCGAGCCTTCGGTTCTTTTCTCGTACCTTATAAACTTTTTCGTAAGGCAAATCTGCTCTAAGGGTTCCGCAGACAAGGAATTTTGCGGCCAAACTAACCACGGATTTGAACTCTTCCAAAGACCGAATATTGCCAAGATTGATTGACCCAAGATTGCAAACGTCAGAGTCATCTTCTGATGTAACCTCGGTACAAGCGTTGCGAAGGGTTTCATTTTGTTTATCTCCAAAGTTAAAGCTGAATCCTGGCTCCCCTGTCATCATCGCCTGCTTGCAGTTTTCTAGGAAGATTGGATTCCCAACTAATCCGTGGTCAAACGACGCTGGATCGCACGCATCATCGTCATAATTGACGCTGATGTTGGTCATGTCCAGCGGCGCCGGGAAGTTGAAGTCCTTCTCTTTTAAGGCTCGGATTTCATCTGACCAATTCTTTGCTCTAAGGAACATAGGAATGTCTTCATGTTGCCAATTAAGCGAAGCATAGATTGCACTTCTTCGTGATCCACCTTGCATGACGTTTCGACCAATTTCGTTAATTGCGAACATAAGCGGAATTGGTCCACTAGCAACTCCGCCCGTGCGCGATAAAGGTCTCCCAGCAGGGCGTAGTCTCGAATAGTCAATTCCGATACCTCCACCCGTCATTAGACAAGACATAGCTCGCCATGTTACGTTACTCCACTCTTCTCGGGTATCCTCTTCAGCGCGAAGTAAGTAGCAATTGTTGTAAGCTTTATACGGCCTTCCCGCGTAATACAAGTATCGTCCCCCTGGGAGGAAACGCATTTCTTTAATGTGTTGAGCAAGTTCTTTTCTATCTCCGTCAGACATAAGAACTGGGAGAGTTCCCCCTCTAGTTCCACATACATCTTCAACGAGGCGTTCGGCGAGGGCGTCCCAGGTGTCGTTTGGTCCTTGTGCATACTTTGTTCTAAAAATAGTCTCAGCGAAGCTGGTCTTGAATCGGTTGATCTGCATTAATATCCTTTTGTAAGTATTTTTGGTGTCGTTCCAGATCCCTGAGAAATTCCATTAAAGAGATGTTCATATGAGCAAGACTCCAATCCAAGTGGTGATCTCGTTTGTCTTTGTGTAGTTGCTCTGTATGGAATTTAATCAGGGAGTAATCAGTCTTTAAGTTGCTTTGAATCTGTGCTATCAGATTCGATAAGGTCGTGTGATCCATCTTTATACTCTTTAATCAGCTCTTCAGCCTCTTTATCTTGCTGCACTCGCAACCGAAATTTAACACT
>JACCDR011531805.1_pt1 | contig 21452 bp, 17 predicted proteins | sample 7446431 | NCBI WGS metagenome assembly JACCDR01 (sample SAMN15323443, study PRJNA562643) | freshwater metagenome | isolation source: river surface water | place: USA:Blue River Watershed | collected 2017-08-17 | reverse complement strand
GTGCCTTTTTCTAGATCTGTAAACACCAAGTACGAAACCGATCCTTTATAAGCCTGCGCAAAGTATTCGAATCTTCCATGACTACCTTGAACAAAGGTCCTCTCAGATAGGTTTTGTTCTGGCAGGTTAATGACACCTAAAGAACTTACTATTTTACACTGAAGTGACGTCTTTGGTTTGGCGTAGCCTTGTGCAGATACTAAAGCCACCGACAAGATTGTTAATAATACGTTTTTCATACTTTCTCCTTTGTTATACTCAAAAATTCGAGTTTTATTTACTTTTGTTTCTTACTGCAAACTTGAAACTTATTTCTAAACGATACCTTTATCATTTCAGCCCCTGCTTTCTTTACAGAAGGCTGTATTTTGTCTTTCTCTCACCGGTTCCGGTGTGTTTTTCTTCACATCGCTGAAAGAGCTTTCTTCACATGTTCAAAACCCTGATTGAAGCAGGCGATGGCTTTCGCCAACTCTTCATTGGATTCACGGCGAAGACCTAAAAGAGCAGAGACCGATGTTTCAAAGGCCAGTGCGATCTGAGCCATCTGTTCAGCGGGAACTTTTCTTCCCTCTTCCCAACCTCTATATGTTGAGTTGGAAACGCCTATTTTTTTTGCCGCCTGCACTTGCGAAAGATTTTTCTGTTCTCTCACTTGTTTCAAGCTTTCCGACAAAGTATCTTTCATTTTCCAAATCTCCATCATGAAGCCATATTGCTGTTTTATGAGATATTAAATCAGTGCCCGAAGAAACACTCTTCCTGAAGTCTGCTTATTTCTCGCGAACGGAAGGCCTTTTTTTGCTGACTGTCGATTGTTTAGACAGTCGGCCCTCTCCAAAAGAGCTTATAGACAAATTAAACCAAGAGTTTAGGGGCGCTGCCTTTGCACAAAAAGACGATAGAGGTGAGATCATGAAAACAGGGATTAGAATGATAATTGGATTGGCTCTTGTCGCTCAGATGGCTTCCGCACAGGTTGTGACATACACAAGAGATAGAAATGGCAAGCTGGAGCTCAAGGTGCCAACAGTCGACAACGAATCCCCCTCTATCCTTTTGAATGAGAATACCGGAGTTATCGCGATGGGCGGAGCCGCAAAAATTCTGGCCAATCGAGCTGCCCTTAATGAACAAACAGCTTCAACAGAAGTCGTTTTAAAAAAGCAGCCTCTTTTTTCTCAAGGAGAATATGTCGGATCTTTGACTGAGATAGCCCCTCGTACTTTTGTAACTGCAGCCCATGTCCTGAATAAAATAAATCAGAAGGAATTGACATCAGTTATTAATAAGCTGGGTCTCAGTTCTCAAACTGAAATTCTTCAAGGTCATTCTCATGGTCAATTTCTTGATATCGTCGTTGTGACAGATCGAGGCGTAGATAGCTTTAAAGACGCGTTGTCCAGCCTCATGGGTGATAAGGTGCTTCAACCAGGAGACCTCTTTGCCCTGTCTCACCTCGTTCTATTGGATTCGCGTTTGGTTGAACAAAAAAGCCGAGGCTCCCTTTCGCTTTCAGAAGATAAGAACACGGTTTATTTGCCCAATGGACTCGACTCATTTTTAACCTGGGGAAGCTCAGGGTCCGTCGTGCTTGCATCTTCTCCTCAGAATGTTTACTTCGCAGGACTTGTTCAATGTGTTGTTCAAACGAATGTGGCTTCTTCCAGCGCAAGGACCTCCCAATCTTATTTCCGCGCTCTTTCAGCAAACCTGATTGGCTCAGCAACATGGGTTTCTAGCCAGCTTAGTGATTTATCTCTACGCATGGCCGATTATCAGCTAGAAAAATGTGGACCTGTTAGCGGCAAAGATGGTGGCGGATAATGTTTCAAACTTTCGAGAAAGCCTTATCAGGTCATCAGCCATCAGGTGTCAATGAAGAGATGAATCAGATTATTCTTCTCTTTCATTCCGAAGATTATCAAAAAGCCTACTTGATGGCGTCCCAAAGGTATTCCCAATCTCAGTCCCCAACTGAGAGATCCTTTCTTCTCCATTTAATTTGCGTATTCTTAGAAAACACCTACGAGCTCGCGTTGAGGTCCGAGTGGATGGCTAAATGGCCACTGCAGATCGCTATCGATGATTCACCATTTTCTCAAGCGGCGCACCAATTTCATTTAGCTGTGAGTTGTTATTTCGAAAGCTATTATTCGGAAGCAGAGTTTCGCTTCAAACAAATTTTATCCTCCGAGGCTCCACCTCGGTTTTTAGGATTGGCTCATTTTCATTTAGGCTTGATTTACAGAAATCGCCAGCTTCTCCGTGGAGCTCAATTGGAAATGCGAATGGCACTCAAAATTGCGACTGAGATTGACAACAAACGGCTTATCAAAAGAAGCAGCTCCCAGTTGATGGTGCTAAACAGTGATCTCCGCTTCCCTTTACTCAACCCAAAAGTACGACAATTGATGGAGTCACGAAAAATCAAAGAAGCAAAAAAAATCTACATTGAACTGCGACGTGCTGAAAAATCTCGTGGCATAAAAAGAGAAAAGAATTGCCTCCATGCTCTTTTACCGGTTTTTTCCGCGTTAAATAATAATTGGGGAAAAGTATATCGCCTTTTAGAGTTGATTCCTGATTATTCGATGAAATTACAAACCGTCAGCTTTATCTGCTTGCTTGGGAGAGAGACCAGTGAACTCAAGAAATATGAAAAACATCTCCAAAAGCACTTAGGAATCAATCCCTTGGAGCAAATTGTGGAGACAGGGGAAATTTTGTTTTTAGGAAAATCTCTAAAAAATATCGAATCTGAGGATTTGTCTAAATTTGCTCAGTACATTCACGATCACGAAAGCGTCACCAAAGAAGGTATTTGCAGGCAAGTCTGGAATCTTGATTACGATCCTGTTATGCATGACGGAAAGATTTATAAGCTCATTCATCAATTTCGGAATTACTTTGGTTCTAAGGACGTGGTGGTTAACCGCTACGGAAGCTACGAGATCAATCGAAGATATCGTGCTTAGCTTTTCAAAAGCGAGATGGCGGGGCTAGCCCCGCCTCCGATTTGCTACTTTACTTTCATCATTTCGAAAAAATAAATATACCCACTGATGGTCGCTTTATTCATTTTTACTTCCGACTTGCAAATCAGTTTTCCTGATAGAGTTGCTCTGCAGGAAGTCAATGCACCTCCCCAAATATAACGGCTTGATACACAGACAGAATTTCCATCAAAAATCATAGGTTCGTCACCAACGTCAGAGTCGTCGAAACCAGTCCCCGAGATAAGCAACTGGGCCTCATCAGATAAAAAACTGCTTTCTGATACTTTACGAATAGAAGCCCGAGGAGCCGAACTCTCCGGAAATGATTCTGCCATATATAATCTAATTGCGTCTCTGCGCTTCACGACTTCTCCAGTTTGGCGCCATTCTCCAATCAACTGTTGTGCCGAAGGCCTTACTCCTGCTTCATACGCCGCCTGAGCACGCTCAAAAATGAGTTGTTCGTTGCAGTTTGAACCGCAATCAGCCTGCGAGATTAAGGGTGTCAAAGACGCGAGCACAATTGCAGAGGCCATGCTTAAAAAGCTTGTCATTTTTTTCATAGTAAACTTCCTTTATAGTTTGTTGTTTTTCTCAAAATCAAAAATTAATCTTCTTGAATCGAAGATCAATTTACAGGCTTTTTGACGGAAGAACTCTTCCTGAACTCTTCTATTTCAAATTCAGCTGTTGATAACTGAGCGAAATGACAGTGTTGAACTTTTTGACAATGACTTTCAAGGGCTCATGTCTAGAAATTTTGGACAGCTATTAGGCTTTAAATCAAATGAAATAGCATAGTCAGAGGGAATAGATCTTGCTCTTCATGTAGGTAAATGACCATGTTCCAGCCCCCCCTTTTCTTTATCACTGTTTTATTTTCAGCACTGTCCACATTTTCTGCCCCCAGCTCATCAATCAATGTCTGCTCTATCACCATTAATTCCTCGGAAGAAATCAATCTCTTTAAAAAACACCTTGGCCCACAAGGATTTAAATTTATTGAGTTGACGGACTATGCCCGTCGAGACCCCAAAAACTGGTTTTCAAATGCCTGCGAAGCCGGAGTTCGTTGCGATATTTTAGTTGTTTCTGGTCATTTTGCTGGCGGATTTTTCGGTCCTTCGGGTATTGAACTTACGCTCGACACTCTTACTGCAAATCGTTGTTCAAAAAAGTGCGATGGCATTCTCAAACAACCACGAGAAGTTTTCCTATTTGGTTGCAATACCCTGGCAACTAAAAACAAAGACGCAAGAACACCAGAACAGTACCGCTCAGCTCTTGAGGAAGATGGTCTCGACGCCGAAACTATTTCTCGAACTGTCACGGCTCGATACAGCCCGCTCGATGAGTCCTTTAGAGTCAGTATGCAAAATATTTTTGCCGGAGTTCCCTCTATCCATGGTTTTTATTCAATTGCGCCGCTTGGTCGCCAAATCCAGCATAAGCTAGAAGACTTTCTCATCAAGGCAGGTGATTATCGTCAACGTTTCACAGAACTTAAGAATTTTCAAAGTGAAAAAATAGATCGACTTTGGGAATCTACATTGACTGGCACAAATCGGGTGAATGTTCGCGGAATGACCGATGTTAACCGGCTTAAATGTGACTTCCACGACCCCGAGGTATCGACACTGGCTCGACTCAATAATGTGAAATCAATGTTATCTGGCGATGAACTCTCGAAACACATTCTAACGGGTGTGAAGTATATCCTAACGATTGACCCGGAAACTCTTTCCAAAAATGAAAGAATTGTCTTTGAAGAAATAGGGCAAATCTCGAAAGCCAGAGAATTGGTAATACAAGTCTTTCCCTACTTTGAAAAGATGCCCCAAGTTCGCATACTGTTAATAAGATTTCTTGCGTTCTGGCGAGATGATGATGCTGCTATCGAGGCCTTAGGCAGCGTGACACGCGATAAAGACTCCGACCATCGTATTTCGGCAATTGAATCCTTGATGGGCTCAGTGAATCCCAAGGCTCAAGACCTTTTCTTGAACTTTCTGTTAACTGACTCGAATCTCGCGGTCAAGCAGCGCGCAGCTATTGCCTTACGAGGAACATCCGAAGACTTAATTTTGAGTCGGCTGATTAACGAGCTCAAGAACAACTCTAGCGACCAGATTCGATATCTGGTTCTCTCTGCACTTACCAATACAGCAGATCGCGAGGCTCTTGATGCCTTAATCATGATTTTACTTGATGAGCAAAACGAGGACTTACGCGCAAGAGCAGCTATCGCATTGACTGCGACTAAGGATCAAAAAGCCGTTCAAGCACTGAATGATTTATTGAACTCAAGAGATTTATCTTGGAGTCTCCGAATAAATGTCGTCAATGCACTAAAAAATAGTTTAGAATAAGGCTTAAAAGCCGGCAGGCGCACCTTTTAGCTCCAAAAATGAGACTTGAGGCGGATTTCTTCGGTGAGATCAGCACCTAATTCGATGTGCTTGTAAGAATCTTTGGACTCGATAATTTTTTTAATTAACTTATTCATAACATCGTGTCCGGATTTGTGAAGCACCACATGGCCCATCAAAGGCATTCCCAGCGTGACCAAATCACCCAGAGCGTCCAAAGCTTTGTGACGAACAAATTCATCATCAAATCTCAAACCATCCGGATTCATGATCCCTTGCTCATCAAGAACGATGGCATTGTCTAAGCTTCCGCCCAGAGCAAGCCCCCGAGCTTTGAGAGCTTCGACATCTTTTAAAAATCCAAATGTGCGAGCTCCGGCAATTTCCCGAGTGAAAGATTGATCGTTGATATCGATATCTAATTTTTGTTTGCCAATTTTTGGATGAGGAAAATCAATGGTCACCGTCAAACGAAGCCCGTGATAGGGCACCACATAAGCTTGCTTCTCGCCTTCCGAAAAATAAATCGGCTGAGTCACATAGCAATATTTGCGAGGCTGATCTTGTTCGACCAAACCCACTTTGTGAAGAGCTTCCAAAAAGTTTTTGGCGCTGCCGTCACAAATGGGAATTTCTGGACCATCCAATTCAATAAAAAGATTATCAATTCGAAGAGCCGACAAAGCTGACAAGCAGTGCTCAACGGTCGCTACAGAAAACACATCCCCACCCAAAGTGGTCGCATAGCCTGTCGCCTTCACGAAATCCGCCTGCACCCCTAATGAAGGTCTTCCGGGAAGATCTGACCGGACAAAATGCACACCTGTATTAGGCGGAGCCGGAATAAAGGTTAAAGAGCATTTCTCACCAGAGTGAACTCCGATTCCCTTAACGATAGCTCTTTTACGAATAGTCTTTTGCAAAAACATACAGGCTTGATTCTAACTGATACGCTCACGCATCACAAGATTGAATAAAATTGTCAAAATTTTTGACAAGACCTAGGTCATCATCCTCTTATATCGGAGAAACTTCAATTCCGGCGTGTCTTTTCCGATACAAATGAATGCGTTTATCGACTTGGCTTTTTATTTTGATAGCTCTTTCCCTGCTAGCTTGCTCGTCAAAACCGACGGCTCGTGAGCAAATTGAAGCCAAGCAGGATCGCGGCCGACCAAGGGCCGCTGCTTATGCCGCTGATGGCTTTACGATGGATCACCGCTCTCCAGAACCACGGCCCTATCACGCCTGGGAATTTTATTACAAACATTGCGCTCTCGTCAGTCGCAATCCTGTTCCCAATAAATCCGAATACGACTGTTCTGATCCATATTGAGATGGCGTTCTAGCATTTCTTTTCTGCTCCACTTTTGGTCTTAACTTTGTCAATTGATGTGTCGATAAAAGAATGTCTAGAAAATCAGCTAAAGGAGCTTTTCTCATGAGTATGATCGAGCGTTACCGCAAACCAGGTGGCTTTTTACAACTGCTCAATCTCATTGAGACCACGGGGAAAGATAAACAAGAAAAGTTTCTTAAAATGATCGCTGACGAAAGCCCTCTTTGGGAAACCGAAGTCCGCAAAAGGCTTCTGACTGTTGACAAAATTTTAGGCTGGAATGCGACCTATCTCGCCGAGATCTTCCCTCGCGTTCAACCTATTCAGTTAGCGATGATCGCAGGCAGTCTGCCGCCCGAGAAACTACAAGTTTTCATGCATGTTCTAAATTTTAAAGAACGCCGCCAAGTCGAAGATATCTTGAAAGAGAAAACACCCAATGCCGGCGAAGTCACCTCGGGAATCATGAAGCTCTTCGCTGAAATTCGTAAAATGGAAGCAGAAGGCTCTCTCAAGTTTGAAAAGTTTGACCAGGAAATGGTGGTTCCTGAAGATATCGAAGAAAAGCTCGGACGTGGCTTTGCAGTTCATGTGAGCGATAAAGACGTGCAAGAAGCCATGCCTTCGGCATCAGCCGGCGTCGGTGTGCCCTCGGCCATTCTTGAAGAGCTTTCGACACTGAGAAAAAAGCTTGTGAGCCTGACTCAGGAAAATCTCAAGCTTCAGTCAGATAACAAAGCGATGAAAGATAAACTCGATCAAATCAAAAAAATTGCTTAACAAATATTGCCCAGCTCTTTTTGTCTAGGTAAGATCCTTAAATCAAAGGATCAAATTTGGTTCAAATTTTTGAAAATAAATTCTTAAGAGAAAAAGCACAAAACCAGCGACATTTTCCTGTCGCTGTTTCCATTGCCTTTTATAATAATATTCCTGTTATCGATCTCATTTTAGCTTCCTTTGAAAAACAAAGCTTTCAGGATTTCGAAATTATCATTTGCGATGATGGCTCAAAACCCGAAGTCGTTTCTTGGCTCCAAAAGCGCATTGAGAGCATGAATATCGCCGTCAAACATCTTTGGCACGAGGACACAGGCTTTCGCAAAAATCGCATTATGAATTGGGGCGTTCATCATTCGGACGCCCCCTATATGATTTTCATCGATCAAGACTGCATCGCACACCCTCAGTTTGTACGCGAGCATTTGGACAACCGGCAAAAACATAGCGTGCTTTGTGGACGACGTATGGATCTCACGCCCTGGGTCACGAAATTACTGACACCTGAAAAAATTCGCCAAGGCTTTATTCAGAAAAATCTTTGGTGGATTCTTCCAACGGGTCTTTACATGAAAGACAATAACGGCGGAAAAGGTCTTTATTTCCAAAACACGACCCTGAGACATCTCGCCAATCAGAAAGAGCGTGGAATAGTCGGCTGTAATTTTTCTCTTCACCGCGAAGATCTTTTGGCTATTAATGGTTTTGATACTCGCTACGAAGGCCCCGGCACAGGAGAAGATTCCGATATCGAATATCGTTTGAAATTATTAGGAGTCAAAATGCTCCCTTTTGTGAATACAGCCGTGCAATATCACGTCTATCACAAATTACAAAAACGCCCTTCCGTGAACGAGGAAATTTTCTCTCAAGTTCAAAGTCAAAAAAAAGCTGTTACTGATTTTGGAATCAAGCAACAGCTTCAAGAAATTTCGAAATAAAGATTATTTTAAACAGGCATTGATGTTTTGAGAGAGCTTATTAAACACGTCGGTTCTCTGTATTTGCTTATAGATATCTTGAGCTGCTCGCAAATTTTTTCCAAGCACAGTGTCGGATTCCCGAGATTCTTTATCTTGCTCAGCGGCGTCTTTCACGCTGCCTAACTGATTCACATTCTGCGCAAGACCCACAAAAAGGCATTGCTCAATAAAACAAGGTTCTTTCTCGAGAGCCGAAGCCGGCAAGGTGGCGTACTTGCTCTTGGCAATTTCGGATCTTAAGAGAGGTTCCAATTCCGATACAGAGCAGGACTGGTCTGCTTTAAATTGAACTAAACCATTCAAGACACGAGCTTCAATCATCAGCCAGCGAATCTCGCGGCGAAGCTCATGAAGGCCATTGCCATCACCATCTCTTTTCTCTAAACGAGAAACATCATACCGAGTCGTTTGCAATTTATTGAGCTGATCGACGAGAACTCGGAGAACCTGTTCCTTGTCGTCCGAATAAGACTCCCAGGCGAAATCGGATAAGAATTCACGAACTTGACTGGTTCGGCTGTGCGAACTCAGCGGCAGCCAATTCTCTTTCACAAGCATTTGAGCAAAAGACTTTTTAGCTTCTTCCGCTTTGGCCTTGTCTTTGGAGCTTCCACTTTTTTTACTGATTTTTTTCCATTTATCGTATTCACCAATTCCATCTTCCAAGTCTTTAAAACTTTGTCGGACTAATTTGGAGAATGTATTCTTTTGCGGAGTATAGATCTTACCCAATGCCTGCAAATTAAAAGCGGCAATTCGATTGTCATCATTCAACAGGGCCTCGGCCACCTCCGCGGGGTTGTGACTGCTTGCCAGCGTCTTCTCTAGAACCTGGAGCCAAACCTCAAAACGGGCTTTAGCGGCCTGACCTCGATCAGCGTAAGACAGAGAAGAAAAAAGAATGAGAACCAAAAATAAAGACTTCATAAGACCCCTCTTTGAAGAGGCATGAATATAACTTAAATCAGACTCATTTTCCGCTATGAAATGAGAGCTATTTCAAATGGGCCTTCGCGAGATCCGTAATAATTCGGCCACGCGGAGTTTTTTGAATGAAACCCTCTTGGATTAGAAATGGCTCGTAAACCTCTTCCAAGGTTCCACGATCCTCTGCCAAGGCGGCTGAAATTGTTTCAATCCCGACAGGACCACCCTGAAATTTTTCTGCAATCAAAGTAAGAATTCGACGATCCATGAGATCTAATCCCATCTGATCCACACCCAATTGGTTCAGCGCATAGTGTGCAATCTCACCCGTAATGGTGCCATCCCCTTTGACTTGAGCGTAATCACGAACTCTTTTTAGTAAGCGATTCGCAATACGAGGAGTTCCCCGCGAACGCTTGGCGATTTCCGAAAGACCTTGGCTATCAGATTCCATCTTTAAGATCTGCGATGATCGAGTGAGAATTTGCTCCAAAGCCGCACGATCATAAAACTGCAATCTCTCGACGATTCCAAATCGATCACGAAAAGGAGCATTCAATAATCCTGCTCTTGTGGTCGCACCGATCAAGGTAAAAGGAACCAATTGAAATTTCATCGAACGAGCGCCTAAGCCCTCACCTGTGACGATATCGAGGTAATAATCTTCCATGGCGGTATAAAGATACTCTTCCACCACACGGCTTAAGCGATGAATCTCATCAATAAATAAAACTGAAAATGGTTTTAATGATGTCAGCAAGGCTGCCAAATCTCCTTTTTTATCCAGAGCAGGCGCCGAAGTGATTTTGCAATCAACCCCCATATCTTGGGCGATAATTTTTGCCAAAGTCGTCTTTCCCAAGCCTGGAGGGCCTGAGAGCAAAGTATGATCCAAAGGTTCATTGCGGCCTTTGGCGGCTTGAACGAAAACTTTGAGCTTTTCTTTAACCTGATCTTGGCCAGGAAATTCATCAAAAGAGGAAGGGCGCAGGATATTTTCCCAAGAGCTTTCACCCTCTATTTTTTCTTTCGACAAAATAGGGTTGGCTAAGGTTTCAATTGGTGAGTGTTCTTCTGTTTCAAAAATAGCCATGAGCGTCCCCTTAGACCGAAGTCAATGCAGACAGACCTTGTCTGATCCCTTGTTGGAGGTCGATATCTTTCGGAAGCTGAGAAATCACTGTATCCACATCCTGAGGACGAAATCCTAAATTGACCAGAGCTGACGCAATTTCTTGATGAGTTCCTGAGAATTTGCCCTTGGCTTCTTTCGAAGATTTGGCTTTGGCCTCTGTCGGATTGAGAACCAATTTGCCTTTCAGCGTGAGAATCATCTGCTCCGCTGTTTTCTTTCCCACTTTGGGAAGCTTGGAAAGAGCTTTCACATCTTCAGTTTCAATCATTTCATGAATCTGCTCAGCACTAGCACCTGAGAGGATATTCAAAGCCATTTTCGGGCCGATGCCGTTGACTTTGAGCAGAGTGATAAACAAATGTTTTTCTTGCGGAGAGGCAAATCCAAAAAGCTGAAGGGCATCTTCCCGCACATGAGTGTAAGTATACACAGTGACCTTCTGGTGAGCTTCACTGCTCGCCCCCAGGCCCCCCATCATTTGCGATTGATAATCCGCTAAGGTATTCAAAGAACAAAAAAGCTCATAACCAACGCCGTTAACATCAATAATGGCATTTTCTGCGGAGACTTCGATCAAAAGACCTTTGAGCTGAGCAATCATAGGTCCTTAGCCTCTCCTGCATCAGCTCCATATTGCAAGCGTTGATGCAAAGGATTCATTATTTGATAAGCGTGGAAAACCGCTAGGGCCAAGGCATCCGAGGCATCAACCTGTTGAATTGCCTTTATGTTTAGCAGTCTCATCACCGCCATTTTAACTTGGTCTTTGTCGGCAGCTCCCGTTCCCACAATGCCTTTTTTCACGACACGGGTGGCGTACTCGAAAATTTCAGCGCCGCCTTTAGCAGATTCATACATCGAAACGCCGCGAGCATGTCCGAGCTTAAAGGCACTGTCGGCATTTTTTCCTAAAAAGATTTTCTCAACGGAAACCTGCTGAGGCTTGTACTTTTTCATCAAAGTTTCCATGCCCTCTCCCAACTCGCACATTCTCGAGGAGAATGAAGCGTCGCCATCCAGAAGAATGACTCCGTGGGAGATATGTATGAGCTGGCTGCCTTTAATTTGGATGACGCCAAAGCCTGTCACCCTAGAGCCGGGATCGATTCCGAGAATAGTCATAGTTCTTAAGCTTGCATGAAACACATCATGAATGCAAAGATGAAGCTGTATGAAAATGAACAGTGAGACCATCGAAGAATATCGCAAAGTTTTGGACAAGGATCCGAGCTCCAAAGTCTTCGCTCCTCTGGCGGAAGCTCTCCGTGAAAATAAAGAATTCAATCAAGCGGAATATATCGCCTGGCATGGCATAAAGCGTCATCCGCAGTTCGCTGGCGGCTACGTCACATTGGGAAGAGTGCTGAGCGATCAAGCAAAACACAAAGAAGCTCTTCCCGTTTTAAAAAAAGCAACGGAATTGGATCCACAAAATCTTTTGGCTCTGCAGCTTTTAGGAAATACCTATTTGCAAATGGAGATGACCAAAGAAGCCTTGAAAACTTTTAAAATGGTCCTTTTCTTGAATCCTTCCAGTGAAAAAGCAAAAAAGGCTGTGCAAAAATTAGAGAGCTTTTCGGCGGACGAATTCGAAGAGGATATTTTCGAATACAGTCGTCCCAATATGCGAAGAGATCACCAAGAAGAAGTGATTTCCGCACCCATGGATGAGATTGAGCTCGAGAGAAAACTGTCTTTGGTAGATGCTTTGATTGTGCGCCATCAATATGACCGAGCTCATGAAGCCCTGAAAGAATTGAATGCGCTCCTGCCTGGAAATCCTCAAATCCAGGAGAGGTTTGAGCTTTTGGGGACCGATTCTCCAGAAGAAGAGGCCATCGAATTACAACCTTTGCTTTCTCGAGAAAAAATGGTGCTTGAACGTAAGCGTGCCCTGCTCGAAGGCTTGCTGCAGAGAATAAGAGACCATCATAAAGGCGCCATTGACCTTTGAAATCCTGTCGGGCATCTTCTTTGTTCTGCCGGAGGTAATGCATGTACGATTTATCAGAGTTTAAAAAAGGTCTTCGCGTCATGGTTGAAGGCTCTCCTTACCAAGTTGTCGATTTTCAACACGTCAAACCTGGAAAAGGAAATCAGTTCACTCGAACGAGACTTCGTAATCTTCTGACAGGTCAGCAGTTAGAAAGAACTTTCAAATCCGGCGAAAAGTTCGAAGTCCCTGACGTGCAAAACATCGAAATGACTTTCTTGTACAAAGATGAAAATGGTTTCAATTTTATGAATCAGTCGAACTATGAGCAGATTTGCATTTTGCCTCATGAGATGGGTGATTCTCAAAATTACCTGACTGAGAACCTGCCGGTTGTGGTTTTATTCTACAACGAACGTCCAGTTTCCGTTGATGTTCCAAAGGCTGTGAATTTGAAAGTTGCTCAAACAGATCCAGGGGTTAAAGGCGATCGCGTCACGGGCGCTACAAAGCACGCTACCCTAGAAACAGGTCTAGTTGTGAACGTTCCATTGCACATTGCTGAGGGCGATCTCCTTCGTATTGATACCGAGAACGGTGTCTACGTTTCTCGCGTCACCGAATAATTTTTTACAGTCTCTTTTTCTTCACAGGACGCCCGCTTTCTGGACGTCCTGATTTCATGCGTCAAGTCTCATGATTTACTGAGTTTTATCTCCTTTTTGAGCAAAATAGAAAGGTGGAAAAACTTCGTTCAAATTCGTCCATTGAGCTGGAAATTCAAGCTCTCCTTTTGCATCACAAGACGGCTGACTTTGCGGCCGATGCTTTGATCAAAAAATACGAAAATGAAAAATTAAATTTATCTGAATTTGAAGCCATTGCTAATTTTCTTTTGGCGGCCCATTTTTACTCCAGCCTTCTCGGTCTCTTTACTCGAAAGCTTTCAGATGGATCTCAAATTCCTTGGGGACATTTCGCTCAAGCCTTTCAACTCAGCCAAGCAGCTGTGGAAATTGAAACCAAGAAGGCCTTGATTGAAGGAGCGAAAGAACAAAAGGCTCTCTCTCAACTATCGCGCTCAAATTTTGTCGATGATATTGATCCCGTGATCATCGAGCAAAGAAAAGCGCGCAAACAGGCATTTCAAGATCGCTATATTCAGAAGCGACAAGATATGATGCAAGAAATTGATTTGCTGCGCTCTCAAGGATTGTATCAAGAAGAGGAAAAAGCCCTAACCCGGATGGCTTATTTATTTCCCAACGATACTCAGATCAATGACATGCGCGCCTCTCTCAGAGAGCGCCTTGCTATGGATATCATTGCCAAGAAACCTGCCACACCCAAAAATAAACTTTTTATTTCTTATCATCAGCCCATGGATCCCGAATCCAGAAAAATTCTTGATGCTGTTTTTGCATCTATGGAAGACTTGCTGAAGGATTCTGATAATGATTATTTGTGCGAAGATTTTGCCGTTGCTCTTCTCACCTGGGAAGACGAGGATGCGGCTCTCAAGGTTCTTGAGCAAGCTCCGCCGACAGTTTCAGGAGATTGGCTCAAGGCAGAGATTCTTTTATCCAGCCGAAGATTCGTCGAGCTTCTTCATCACCTGACTTGGCTAGAAGCCACCTATGGTGCCGATCCCGAATGCTTGTTCTCTGTGAGCTATCTGCGAGCTCAAGCTCTTTGGGGTTTGAATCAAAAAAACAAAGCGATGGAGATTCTCCAGGGCATGATTCTCAGTCGACCTCAATACCGAGCGGCTCATTCTCTTCTGAATCACTGGAAAGAAAATCTTCATGAGTAAAAGAATTCTGCTTATTCTTTTGCCAGTGATCATTGGGATTTCTATTGTCGGTGGAATTTATTTTAGCGTGAAACCTTCGATTCAAAATTGGATGCTGAGAAAAATCAACTCGCTCGCACAAGAAAAGTTACCTGTTCAGCTTTCGATTGAAGAAGTGAACTGGAAATTTTTATGGCCAGGAATTTCTCTTTCCGGAGTTTCTATTTCAGAAAAACCAGGCGGAATCAAAAATATTCCTGAAACTCGGATAGAAAGAATTTCTGCTTCTTTGGATCTCCTGGCGATCTTGGGTGGAAAAATATCAATCTCCTCTTTGTTGATTGAAGAGCTCGAATCCGAAATGGACATTGATCCATTGCTCATCAGCGAAGGCCCGAGCAAGCCTTTGCCGATAAATGATATTTTTTCTCTATTGAAGAAAGTTCCCATCACTCGTTTCGGCTTAAGAAATTCGGACATCACTTTGATCTCTAAGAAAAATAAAACGACGATTTTTTTACAAAGCACAGACATCTTAGGGCTTAATCAGAAAGAGCGCGTGGCCTTGCAGATTGATCTTAAAGATTGCTTCGTGAAACATTCTACGCGAAAAGAGATTCCTCTGCGTTTGCAGGGAGAGCTTATTCTGACTCCTCAATCTTTGGATCTCTCTGCTCTGAAACTGAACATGTTTAATACTGTGGCTAGCTTGAGCGGTTCGTTTAAGAATCCAGCGACCATTCACATGAATCCTGAAGGCGCGCTCAATTTTGAAATTTTCGCAGAGCTTCCGCAGCTGTATGAAAGCAGTCAAGGATTTATTGAGATGGCTCCGCTCCAGGGGATCATTAAGACCGCCGGAAGAATCGAAACTGGCAAAAGTGGACTGGTCTCTGCCGGAATTAAATTCTCTGGACAAAGAATCCGCTATGATAAATTTGATATCGGAGATGTTTTGTTTGACGGTGATTTTAAAAGTGATGTTTTAAATATTCCGCAAATTCAAATCACTAATGAAGCTGGATTAATCGATATTCTCAATCTTCAGGCGCAACTGAAGAAAGAAGAAGAGAAGAAATCTGTTGATCTCTCCCTTCGTTTGAAAAGTCAGCAGTTTGATATTCGTGAATTTCTTATTCGTATGGGTCTTCAGGACCTGCCCATCGAGGTCTTTGCTTCCGCCGATCTCAATTGCAAAGGCCTCGCTTATCCACAAGCGGATGTGATCTGTGAAGGGAATGTGAGCGGAGAGCAGATGGAAGTCCGCACAGGGCCAAGGGTGCAAGATACGCTTGTGACAGTGGATGAAATGCGCGCCACAGGCTCTGCCCGCTTCACTAATAAACAAATCAGTTATAAAGCCGATTTGGAAATGGGAAAAAACAAGGGAAGCTCCGAAGGAGTTATTGGATTTAAAGAAGGCTATAAAATTAAATTTCAAAGTCCAGAATTCAATTTTGCCAACCTCGGCAGAACTGCAGGTCTCAAAGTCGAGGGAATCGCAAATCTGAGCGGACATACCGAGGGAACTTCGGATTATGGGACTTTGGAAATCGATATGACCGCCAAAGACGCCTATTTTGAAGATTTCAAATTAGGCCAAGTCGGCGGGAAGATTCGCTACAAATCCGGAATTCTTTATTTCGATAATCTTCAAGGAAGCCTGGGCGAGCGCAGTCTTTACGAGGGAAATCTTCAAGTCAATCTCGACACCAAAAGAATCGCGGCTCAAGCCAACATTCCTGAATATGAAATTCCCGCTCTGCTCTCTATCTTCGAACGTCGATTTCAAATGCCAGTGGAAATGACCGGCCTCGGATCAGCCCAGGTGAATGTCGAAGGCCCTTTTTCTTTGGGACTGCTTTCTTATCAGATCAAAAGTAAAATCTCTCAAGGTATGGCTGCCGGAGAGAGCTTTGATAATGTTGAATTGGATGTGACTTCGAGCTCAGGAAATATGCAGGTGCAAAAAGCAGTTCTAAGAAAAGGTCGTACGGATATTGTCCTCACTGGAACATCGAACCCAGAAGGAATCATTGATCTTAAAGTAAACACAGCGGAGCTTCCATTAGAAAACTCTGAAAACATTTCGAGAATTGGCTCGCAGATCTCTGGCCTCGTGGATGCTGAGATGAGCTTGAAGGGCTTCGTTCTAAGCCCCGATGTTCTTCTTTCAGGCACTGTAAAGAATTTGGTGATTGAAGAAAAAGATTTCCCTGATTCGACATTTAAGACGGATTTGAGTCGCGCCTCTGTGAAAGGTGACATCAATCTTTTCTCCGGACAGCTCATTGCTCAATTTAATTATCCGATGAAAGAGACTTCGCCTTTCATGATTAAGGCTCAGGCGAGAAATTGGAATTATGCTGCTCTTTTTGCCCTGGTCGGCGGCGGCAGTCTTTTGAATGATTATGATGCGAGCCTGACTGGTGAACTGAATATGCAAAGTCCTCAGGGCGGTCTTTGGGCATCAACTGGCAAAGGTGTGTTTACAGAAATTTTATTAGAGCGCGGCAGTCTCAGTCTCAAAAATAAACTGCCAATTGAAATTGAAATGCTGGATGGCATTGGTCGCTTTAAAAACTTTAGGATTGAAAGCTCGAGTGGAGATAAAGCCTTTTTTGATATCAAATCCGACGGCTTTTCAAAAAATGATCTGACGATGAAAATCAATGGATCGACCAATCTTCGTCTCTTCCATATCTTTGTTCCTTTCTTGGAAGATCTCGGTGGAATGGTCAAGCTCGATATCAATACGGCGGGGCCGACATCAAAGCCTGAAATTTTAGGAACGGCGCAGATCAATGATGGATTTGTGAAAATGAAAGTCTTCCCTCACCCTTTTGAGAGAATTAAATCAGATATTCAGTTCTCACAAAGTCGTGTCCTGATCAACGAATTCACGGGAAGCCTGGCCGGCGGTCGAATCAATGGAGATGGCGCTATCTTGATCGAAGGTCCGAAAAAACTTCCGGTGAATGTGAAAGCCAAGTTTGAAAATGTGAATCTTAATTTTCCAGATGGCATGAGAACTTCGGGAGATGGTGACCTTTCATTTACGGGGAACTGGTTCCCTTATATTTTCTCCGGCACCTACCACGTTCGAGGCGGATTCGTGGATAAAGAATTCCAAGACGAGGCCGCCGGCGCCAATATGTTGAAGCAGAGTGCCTATCTTCCCAAAGCCGTCCTGCAAGATTCAAATGTGCCTATTCTTCTTGATCTGAATATTATTTTGGAAAGACCATTACCTGTGAAGAACTCGATGATCGATGGAACTGTGACAGGCAATGTGATCGTGAGAGGTCCGCCGACTCAATTTACTTTGGGCGGTCGTATTGCCACAGAAAAAGGTTCTAAAGCGATATTCCGGGATAAAATTTTCGATATTCAAACAGGAAATGTGCAGTTCAATAACAGTTCAGACATGAATCCAGAAATTTATATGGCCGCTAATTCTCGAATCAATCAATACGATATTGCCATGCTCATTCAGGGAACGGCGAAGAGCCCCTTGGTGCGCTTGAGCAGCACTCCGCCATTAAATGATCAGGATATTATTTCTTTGATTGCTCTCGGAGTGACTTCCAATCGTTTAGAAAAGCAAATCGACAATACAAGAAAAAGTGACAAAGCCACCAATGACGCCATCGGCGGAATTGCGGCTTACGGAGTTTTGAGTCAAATTCAACCAGTCAAGAAATTGCAGCAATCCACCGGTGTCGAAATCCAGTTCTCCTCAACCAACGATGATACAAAAAATATTTCCCTTCAACGGGTCACCTTGTCTAAAAAAATCACCGACAAGGTCCGAGCCGCCGCTACTCAGGTTTCAGGAAATTACTCGGCTCAAGAATATACATTGCAGTACAACTTTACAGAAAGCGTCTCAGCCATCGGTCGCTATGAAGATCGAAAACCCAACGAGACCACGGGTAATATCGAAAACAGCGTGAAAGAGAATCAAAGCATTCTCGGCTTAGACCTTGAATTCAGAAGGGAGTTTAAATGAGAAAACTCCTGGCCTGTTTATTAGTGAGTTTACTCTTTTGCTTTCCTCAACTGCTCTGGGCAGCTTCGGTTAAATTGGATCTCTCAGCTCTTTCTCCGACGATCCAACAAGATCTGTTGAAGCAATTTCCGGTATTGACGAGCCAAATCAGACAAAGCGATCTTGATCAAGTCATCCGTTATCTGGTGACGCAAGAACAATTCGATTCCGTCCAGGTCTTTACGGAAACTTTGGGTGAGCAAACGATTTATCGAATTGTCGTCAGCAAAACTCGCCGAATATCCCAACTGAAATTTAGCGGAATGGATGCCGTGAGCGAAGGCGAAGTCCGTCGCGAATTTGGCATTGGCGAGAAATCTATTTTTGATCAGCAGACTTTGATTGAGGCTGGAGAACGAGTCCGCAGGACCTATCGTGACCGTGGATATCAAAACACGGTCATCGATCTCGAGTTCGAACGTCAGAGCACTACAGATGTGGCAGTGACCGTGAAAATCAAAGAAGGTCCTCAGACAAAAATCGTTGACGTGGATCTCAAGACGAAAAATTTAAAACTGAAAGAGAATTTAGAGAGATTCTTGGCCAAAGAGATGGAGGGCGAAGCTCTAACGGACTCTTTGTTGAGTCAAATGAAAAATGAGGTGCGTGAGCGCCTGAGCTCCATGAGATATTATAAGGCAAGCCTTGAAGGACCTGAAATCAATTTGAATGCGGATGAGTCTCAGGCTCGGCTTTTGTTCACCGTCAATAATGGCGAAGAGTATTTTATCGACTATGTCGGCATATTGGCAAAATCACGAAGCCAGATCGAGAAGAAATTGGAGCTCGACAAATTTTTCTCATCCAATCCACAAATCGGACCTGAGCTGGCTTCAAAAATTAAAAACCTCTATTTAGAGGACGGTTATGCTCGCGTGGATGTCAGCTCAGAACAAGTCGCTGGAAATTACGCTGATCAAACTAAAATTATCATCAGAATTAACGAAGGTCCTCGAGTAAGAATCAATGAAGTTCACTTTACGGGTCATTTTACAGAAAAAGAAAAGTATTATCAGGATTTCGTCGAGGATCATTCTTCGAGTCTGATTTCCAAAGGATGGTACAACCGTGAATCCTTTGAAGCGGGCTTGAAAAATCTCATTATTGACCGTCAGAACAGCGGTTTTTTGAAAGCAAAAATTATTTCTGTCAAAACAGCTTATCAGGGTGAGAAAAAAGATAAAATTTCCATCACTGTGAACCTTGAAGAAGGTCCGCTGACGATTCTTGATAAATTAAGCTTTGAAGGCGCTACGGCCTTTTCACAGGAAGAACTTTTGGATTTGGTCGAATTGAAAGCCAATGAACCTCTCCAGCTCAATAAATTAGACGAAGCTTTGATCAAACTGAAAGAGCACTATCGTAACAATGGCTATCTTGAAATGTATATTGCCAATGAGAAACAAGATCTTGTCTCTTACAATGATGATAGCTCAAAAGCCCAAGTCAATTTTCGAATTTTCGAAGGCCCCAAAGTCATCGTGAGCTCCATCTTGATCGAGGGAAATAATATCACCAAAGATTATGTGATCTTGAAAGAAATTGAATTTTCAGTGGGTGATACGCTAACTCCTGCAAAGCTAGATGAATCGATTGCACGTCTACAACGTTTAGGACATTTTGCGACTGTGGATATTCGTATGCTCGAAGAAAAAACACAGATTTCTGAAAGAACTGTGATCATTCGAGTGCAAGATCGAGATCCGGGTGTTTTCAATCTTGGTGTCGGAGCCAACAATGAAAGACAGCTTACTTTGCGCGGATATGCCGGTATCGCTTATCGAAATCTGATGGGGAACGGACACGGAGTTTCCTTACGCGTCGAGGGAAATTATAATATCGCCGATATCAAATATCTCGAGCGAAAAGTCGTCGTGGGATATTTATGGCCTTATCTGTTCGATACGCGGCTTAAAGGCCGTGGCACCTATACTCAATCCACTTTCGTTTCCGATTCTGACAAATTGGAAGCCACTGAAGTGAAGCAGACGACTTACTCGATTGAGCAGGATATTACTTCGCATATTTTATTTTCTTATGATCTCTGGAGCTACGCTTTCTTGAGAAAGTTTGCCATTGATCCAGCCAGAAACGCGTTCGATACCACTGAGCTGGGGATTGCGACGACGGGCCCGACGATCGATATCGATTATCGCGACCACCCGTTCAATCCGACCTCAGGGACTAGAACCATTCTTAATATGGAGTATGGATCACCCGCTCTTGGAAGCTCCGAGACCATCGAGTTTGCTAGATACTTTGGCAGCTTTACTCATTACCTTCCGATGGGAGGAGCGGGTTGGGTTTGGGCGAATTCTTTGCGCGGAGGATATCTCGAAAATTTGAGCAAACGCTCTGATGGCGGAGTGCCCTATGACGTCAAAGGATTTAGCCTTGGGGGTCAATCCTCGATTCGCGGATTCACCCTGGGTGAAATCTTTCCCGGACAGACCGAACTGAGAGATGAGAATGGTCTGGCAGTAAAGCCAACGGATTTTAAGCTTAAAAATTCAGCAACAATGTACCTGATCAAATCTGAATTGAGATTTCCTATCTCAGGAGCTTTCGGTGGAGCCACTTTCTATGATGGCGGAGCTGTCTTCGTGAAGAATCAGGGCTTTGAAGACCCCTATCGCGATGCAGCTGGATTTGCACTGCGCTATGAAACTCCGGTGGGAGCGGCCTCTCTCGAGTTCGGATATAAGCTGGACCGCAAGAATGATGAAAGCGCGGGTCAACGCCGCGAAGATCCGTGGGCTATTCACTTTTCAATTGGCACTTTCTAGAGTAGTTTTTTCTCCTTCAAGGGAGAATTGCTCATGCGCAAACATTTAGTTCGTGTTTATCCATCTAAAGAAAAACTAGCTCGCGAAAATCAACTGGCTTGGAAGATTGCAGAAATTGCATCTGATAAAGCCCCGATCAAAGACGATGTCACTGATATGGTGATCAATCGTATCATCGACAATGCTTCGGTCGCGATTGCAGCCGCCAACAGAAGACCTGTAGCTTCCGCTCGTGCGATGGCCATCGCTCATCCTCGTCAAAAGGGCGCCACTGTTTTTGGAATGCCGAACAGCCAAAAATTTGATTGCGAATGGGCCGCATGGGCGAATGGCACTGCTGTTCGTGAATTAGATTTCC
>JACCDR011422568.1_pt1 | contig 21452 bp, 14 predicted proteins | sample 7446431 | NCBI WGS metagenome assembly JACCDR01 (sample SAMN15323443, study PRJNA562643) | freshwater metagenome | isolation source: river surface water | place: USA:Blue River Watershed | collected 2017-08-17 | reverse complement strand
GGTGAGGGTGTTGAGGTCCACGCGCTTGCTTTTCTCGGTGTCTGGTGTCCAGTTGACGTTGGGCCACAGGTCCAGCGAAGGGGCTTCCAAATACACAGGGCCAGAGCCGTCCATCACAAAGTGGGCGTGGCGTGTGGCCGCACAGTTGGGAATCATGGCAATCGGCTTGCTGGCCGCGTGCGTGGGGTACATCTTGATCTTCACGTCGAGCACGGTGGTCAAGCCGCCTAAGCCTTGTGCACCAATGCCCAACGCGTTGACCTTGTGGTACAGCTCCAAACGCAATTCTTCGACTTGTGTGAGCTTTTCGCCCTTGCTAGACTTCTCCAGCAATTGGTACATGTCGAGGTCGTCCATCAAGCTTTCTTTGGCCATGAGCACGGCTTTTTCAGCGGTGCCGCCAATGCCAATGCCCAACATGCCAGGAGGGCACCAGCCCGCGCCCATGGTGGGCACAGTTTTCAACACCCAATCGACGATGTTGTCGCTGGGGTTAAGCATGTACATCTTGGACTTGTTTTCGCTGCCGCCGCCTTTGGCTGCGACGGTCACATCCACTTTGTCGCCAGGCATGATTTGCGTGAAGATCACCGCGGGCGTGTTGTCCTTGGTGTTTTTGCGGGCGAATTGAGGATCGTCCACCACTGAGGCGCGCAGCATGTTGTCGGGGTGGTTGTAGCCACGGCGCACGCCTTCGTTGATGGCGTCTTCCAAGCTGCCGGTGAAGCCTTCCCAGCGCACGTCCATACCGATTTTCAAGAACACGTTCACGATGCCTGTGTCTTGGCAAATGGGGCGATGACCAAACGCGCTCATCTTGCTGTTGGTCAAGATCTGCGCGATGGCGTCTTTGGCCGCAGGGCTTTGTTCGCGTTCGTAGGCGCTTGCCAAGTGCGAAATGAAATCCGCAGGGTGGTAGTAGCTGATGTATTGCAGGGCGGCGGCGACCGATTCAATCAGGTCGTTTTGGCGGATCGTAGTCATTGAAATAGTCCTGAAAAAGGCCGGAAGTAAAAACAGCGGCTGAGTTTACTCAAAGCCGCTGTCGTCATGCTTGCACCGCAAGGCTGCGTGTTATTTGATGCTGAGCACCCAAGCTGCCAATTTCTTGGCTTCTGCATCGTTCACTTGCGTGTTGGCGGGCATGGGCACTGGACCCCAAACGCCTGCTCCACCTTTTTGGATCTTGGTGGCGAGCTTGTCGGCGGCGGTTTTGTCGCCAGCGTATTTGGCCGCGACATCTTTGTAAGCTGGGCCGACGAGTTTTTTATCGATGGCGTGGCAGGCCATGCAGTTTTTGGCAGTTGCCAATGCAAGGTCTGCCCATGCGGGCAAGCTCGTACTTGATGCAACGAGTAAGGCGAGGGTGCAGAGATGTTTGTTCATACCGGCTGGTTCGATAAATGCAGAAGATGGCATCAGTGTAATGTGCCTAAATTTTGCGCACTTTCTACTTCGTGTCTGTGTGGTCATGTGGGGCAGACGCTATGTTGTCTTTTGGGGTGGGCGATAATTCAAAGTGTTAATTCATGCACTTTATTGACCGGAGCTCTCACATGCCTGCTTATCGTTCCAAAACATCCACCGCTGGCCGCAATATGGCAGGAGCTCGTGCACTGTGGCGCGCCACCGGCATGAAAGACGACGATTTTCAAAAGCCCATCATTGCCATTGCCAACTCATTCACGCAGTTTGTGCCGGGCCATGTGCACTTGAAAGACTTGGGGCAACTCGTGGCGCGTGAGATTGAAGCCGCAGGTGGCGTGGCCAAAGAGTTCAACACCATCGCCGTGGACGATGGCATTGCCATGGGCCACGACGGCATGTTGTATTCATTGCCCAGCCGCGACATCATTGCTGACTCGGTCGAGTACATGGTCAATGCGCATTGCGCGGATGCCATCGTGTGCATCTCCAACTGCGACAAGATCACCCCCGGCATGTTGATGGCTGCGATGCGTTTGAACATCCCCGTCATCTTTGTGTCGGGTGGTCCGATGGAAGCGGGCAAAGTTCGCTTGGCTAATCCTGAAACAAAAACCATTGAAATCAAAAAACTCGATTTGATCGACGCCATGGTCATGGCCGCTGACAGCAAAGTCAGCGATGCCGATTTGGCAGAGGTCGAACGTTCAGCGTGTCCTACATGCGGTTCGTGCTCGGGCATGTTCACCGCCAACTCGATGAACTGTTTGGCCGAAGCTTTGGGATTGGCCTTGCCTGGCAACGGCACAGTGGTGGCAACACATGCTGATCGTGAGCAGTTGTTCAAGCAAGCCGGCCGCACAATTGTGGACAGGGCCAAGCGCTACTACGAGCAGGGCGACGAGAGCTTGTTGCCACGATCTATGGGTTTCAAAGCCTTTGAAAACGCGATTGCGTTGGACATCGCCATGGGCGGCTCGACCAACACCATCCTGCACTTGCTGGCCATTGCGCAAGAAGCTGAAATTGACTTCACCATGGCCGACATCGACCGCATGTCCAAGATCGTGCCTCAGCTGTGTAAGGTCGCACCCAATACCAACAAGTACCATATCGAAGACGTACACCGCGCAGGCGGCATCATGGCTATCTTGGGCGAGCTCGATCGTGCAGGCAAGTTGCATACCGATGTGCCCACTGTGCATGCCAAGACCATGAAAGACGCTTTAGATATGTGGGACATCGCTCGCAATCCATCAGATGATGTGAAGCACTTTTACATGGCAGGCCCTGCAGGCATTCCAACGCAAGTGGCTTTCAGCCAAAACACACGTTGGCCTAGCCTTGACACCGATCGTGCCGAAGGTTGCATTCGCTCCTTCGAACACGCGTTCAGCAAAGAAGGCGGCTTGGCCGTGTTGCGCGGCAACATCGCGCTTGACGGTTGCGTGGTGAAGACCGCTGGTGTGGACGACAGCTTGCTGGTCTTTGAAGGCCCCGCCCATGTGGTGGAAAGCCAAGACGAAGCGGTAGAGCACATCTTGAACGACCAAGTCAAAGCGGGCGACATCGTGGTGGTGCGCTACGAAGGCCCCAAAGGTGGCCCCGGCATGCAAGAAATGCTGTACCCCACTAGCTACATCAAGTCCAAGGGTTTGGGCAAGGCTTGCGCTTTGCTCACCGATGGTCGTTTCTCTGGCGGCACTTCAGGTTTGTCGATTGGTCACTGCTCGCCCGAAGCGGCAGCAGGCGGCACGATTGGCTTGGTCAAGAACGGCGACCGCATTCGCATCGACATTCCTAACCGCAGCATCAATGTGTTGGTGAGCGATGAGGAGTTAGCCAAGCGTCGTGTCGAGCAAGACAAGCTGGGTTGGAAGCCTGTATTGCCACGTCCACGCAAAGTGTCGGCGGCTTTGAAGGCTTACGCCAAATTAGCCACTTCGGCAGACAAAGGTGCGGTGCGCGATTTGTCCTTGCTCGATTGATAGACGGACGGCGCTTGCATGTTGATTCACCCGCAAATTGACCCTGTCGCCATTGCGCTGGGGCCCATCGCCATTCATTGGTACGGCCTGACTTACTTGGCAGCATTTGCCTTGTTTGTGGGCTTGGGCCACTTGCGCTTGAAGCACGAACCTTATGCTGCGCAAGTGGTGTTGGGCTCTTGGTCCAAGCAAGATGTGGAAGACATTTTGTTTTATGGCGTGATGGGCGTGATTGTGGGCGGGCGCCTTGGCTACTGCGTGTTTTACAACCCCAGCTACTACTTGGTGCATCCGCTCGAAGTGTTTGCCGTCTGGCAAGGTGGCATGAGCTTTCATGGCGGCATGTTGGGCGTGTTTGTTGCGACAGCCGTGTTTGCATGGCAGCGTCACCGCCCGTGGTTGTGGGTGACTGACTTCATTGCGCCTTGCGTGCCTACTGGGCTGGCTGCAGGCCGTGTGGGTAACTTCATCAACGGTGAGTTGTGGGGCAGGGCGGCAGACCCTAGCCTCGAGTGGGCCATGGTGTTTCCACAAAGCGGTACCCTGATTCCTCGCCATCCCTCCCAGATTTATCAATTTTTGGGTGAGGGCATTTTGTTGTTCATCATCTTGTGGCTCTATGCGCGCAAGCCTCGCGCCACTGGCGCGGTGTCGGGTGTGTTCATGATCGGCTACGGTAGCTTTCGCTTTGCGGCTGAATATTTCCGTGAGCCAGATGCGCATTTAGGCCTACTTGCTTTGGGGATGAGTATGGGCCAATGGCTGTGTGTGCCGATGGTCCTGGTGGGCGTGGCCCTGTGGCTGCACGCCATACGCAAAGCGCAGCCTGTTTGATCCTTTGAGTTAAGGGTTAGTCCTTGCGGGTAAATCCCCGAAATTTGGGCTTCGTGGTTTGTTTTTTGAAACTCATAATTACGTGTAATTACAGAGAGTTCAGCAGACCCATACCCCATGCGCTCGCTTCCCAGCTCCCTACATGACGACGTAGCTTCACAGCTGCGCAACTACATCTTTGATGGCCATCTCAGTCCTGGCAGTTTCATCGATGAAGTGACCTTGTGCGAGCTGTGGTCCATCTCTCGCACGCCTTTGCGAGAAGCACTCAAGGTGCTCACGGCCGAGGGCTTGGTACGCCACGAGCCGCGTCGTGGCTGCTTTGTCAATGAAGTGACTGAGCAAGACCTCGACGATATTTTTCCAGTCATCGCCATGCTCGAAGGCCGTTGCGCTTTTGATGCCACACAACGCGCCACTCCTGCGGATGTGCAAGCCTTGGAGGTCTGGCATCAGCGCCTAAAGCAGCATGCTGAAGCAGGTCGCATCAACGATTACTACGAAGCCAACTTTGCCATTCATGAGGCCATCATTCAGCTGGCCCGCAACAAATGGTTGGCACAAACCATTGCCGATTTACGCAAGATTTTGAAGCTCGCCAGGCTGCAGCAGCTGCACGCGCCAGGTCGCTTGAAGCAAAGTTTGAAAGAACACATGGCCGTGTTTGCAGCACTCAAAGCAGGTGATGCCGCAGGTGCGGACACCGCCATGCGTGACCACTTGCTAAAGCAGCGTGAGGCCTTGCGAGAGCTGGCCCTCGCCAAACGCACGGTGTTGACCGCTTAACGTCAAAAAGAGGAACGGGATGAACGCAACCACTTGGCTCAGCAGCAAACTCAATTTGCTTCGTAACTCAGCCTCCGCCGCTGCACAGGTGCCCAAGCAAGAAGACCGCTCGACACGTGAACGTTTAGAAGCTACGTTGCGTCAAAAGAAAGAGGCTTTGTCGCCCCGCACCTTGCGCCGTACGCTCACACTCTTGCAGGCCGTGGTGGATCCACGCGTGAGCGAAGTGGAGGGCGGTCGCCGAGCCAAGGCTCTGTCTGATTGGTACGCCAAAGCAGAGCCCGCCGAACGACAAGATTTGTGGCTGCTCATCAGCGAACAGTTTGGCCCCGATGCTGTCAAAGTGCGTGCTGCACGTGATGACTACGATGCGGCTTTAGGTACCGTGGACGAAGGCCCAGCAGAGATCCGTTTGCGCCGTGCCTTGGTCTCGCCGCGCACACGCTTGTTGCAACGCTTTGCTGCGTCACAGGGCGGTATGCGTTTTTTGGTCGATTTACGAGCGGAGTTGTTGCCGCATCTCAAAGGCAATAAGCGTTTGCAGGCCCTGGATGCCGAGCTTGAGAACCTATTCTCCACCTGGTTTGATGTGGCCTTCCTTGAGTTGCGCAGCATCAGCTGGGACTCGCCTGCTTCCTTGATTGAAAAGCTCATCAAGTACGAGGCAGTGCATGACATTCGCAGCTGGGCCGATTTGAAAAACCGCTTAGACAGCGACCGTCGCTGCTATGGTTTCTTTCACCCGAGCTTACCCAATGAGCCTTTGATTTTTGTGGAGGTGGCACTCCTGCATGAGATGGCTGACAACATCATGCCGTTGCTTGATGAGTCTGCTGCTCCCGAAGATTTGCAAAAAGCCACCGTCGCTATTTTTTATTCCATCAGCAACACGCAAGGCGGCTTGAAAGGCGTGAGCTTTGGTGACTCGCTCATCAAGCGCGTGGTGGAAACGCTCAAAGACGAATTCCCAAAGCTCAAAACTTTTGCCACTTTGTCGCCCATTCCAGGCTTGCGTCCCTGGTTGGCCAAGAACGCCGCAGAGTTGCTTGCCCAGCTCAACGAGAAAGAACTGTCGGCTCTGGGGAGAGAAATCAGTTTTGAGCCACCGACGGCAAGCCATGTGCTAGCAGCCATCGAACAGCCACAACTGTTGGAGGTGTTGTCTGCAAAGTCGCCCCTACGCCAGTTCCTCACACGCGCAGGTGCGCATTATTTGGGGCAGGCCAAGCAAGGCGAACAAGTGCTTGATCCCGTGGCGCGCTTTCACTTGGGCAATGGCGCGCGCATTGAGCGCATCAACTGGTTTGCCGATCCATCCGCCAAAGGCATCAAACAATCACACGGCTTGATGGTCAATTATTTGTATGACCTCAAACGTTTAGACAAACACCGTCAGCTGCTAGAAAAAGGCATCGCACCAGCCTCTGGCGATGTGGAAGACATGTATTTCAAGTGAGTTCGTTCAATAAAACCATCAGGAGACAAACATGAAAAATTTCAAAACTCAATCTAGCCGCCGACAGTGGATGGCTGTGGCTGCAGCCGCTTGTGCTGCTTTTTGCTTTGGCGCTCAAGCGCAAAGCACCTGGCCTGCCAAGCCAGTGACTTTGGTGGTGCCGTTCCCCGCAGGTGGCGGCACTGACACATTTGCGCGCCCGTTTTCTGCACAGTTTTCCAAGCAAAGCGGTAAGACATTGGTGATCGACAACCGTGGTGGCGCGGGTGGTAACTTAGGCGCTGGCGTAGCCGCCAAAGCCGCGCCCGATGGCTACACCTTGTTCATGGGCGCTGTGCACCACTCCATCGCACCTTCGATGTACCCCAAGCTCGATTACGACTTGGAGCGTGACTTTGTGCCTCTCGCCATGGTGGCCAGCGTCCCCCACGTGTTGGTGGTGAACCCCAAAAACATGCCTGGTGACTTCAAAGCCTTCATGGAAATGGTGCGTAGCAAGCCCGGTAAATTCAACTACGGTTCTGCGGGCGGTGGTACCTCGCACCACTTGGCGGGTGAGTTGTTCAAGCTGCAAAGCAAAACCTTCATCACGCACATTCCATACCGCGGTGCTGGCCCAGCTTTGCAAGACCTGATTGCGGGTAATGTGGACATGATGTTTGACGGCTTGGGGTCCTCTGCGCAGCACATCAAAGGTGGACGCATCAAAGCTTTGATGGTCTCTGGTAACAAACGCAACCCCGCATTTCCAGATGTGCCCTGTGCAGCTGAATTGGGCTTGCCCGATTACAACGTGACGACTTGGTATGGCCTTTGGGCGCCCAAAGGTACCCCTGCAGACGTACAAGCCCGCGCCATTGAAGAGGTGCGCAAGGCAGCGGCGTCTGATGACATCAAAACCAGCTGGGGCAATAGCGGCGCGGAGTTTCCTAACCTGACAGGTGTGCAGTTTGGTAACTTTGTCTCTGCTGAAATTAAAAAATGGGCCAGCGTTGTCAAAGCCTCTGGTGCGAAATTGGATTAACACAACAGTCAAACAATGAATCACAACCTCTATGCGGCCTTGCGTGCCGCATTTCCCAAAGACTTGAACGCAACCGCCATCGAGACAGACGATGGCCTGCATTACAGCTGGTCCGACCTTGAACGGGCCAGCGCGATGATGGCTAATTTGCTCGATTCGCTGCACATTCCCAAAGGTTCACGCGTGGCGGTGCAAGTGGAGAAGTCGGTCGAAGCCGTCATGCTCTACCTCGCCACCTTGCGTGCGGGCTATGTGTTTTTGCCGCTGAACACGGCTTATCAAAGTGCTGAGATTGAATACTTCATCGACAACGCCGAACCCGCCGTGGTGGTGTGTAGCAGCAAAAACTTTGGCTGGGTCAGCAAGATTGCCTTCAAGGCGGGCACACAAAACGTGTTCACCTTGGACGACAACCGTACGGGCAGCTTGCTAGACCGCGCCGCGCATTGCTCTGACCAACACCAAGTGGTGCGCAACACCGCGGACGACTTAGCGGCCATTCTCTACACTAGCGGCACCACAGGTCGCAGCAAAGGCGCCATGCTCTCGCACGGCAACTTGCTGAGCAACGCCCTAACCTTGAAAGACTACTGGGGTTGGAAGCCTGGCGACGTGCTCATTCACGCCTTGCCCATCTTCCATGTGCATGGTTTGTTTGTGGCCATCCACGGTGCATTGCTCAACGGCAGCAAGATGATTTGGTTGTCCAAATTCGACCCTAAACTTGTCATTGCCAAAATGAAAGAGGCCACCGTCTTCATGGGCGTGCCCACGTTGTATGTGCGCATGTTGGCCGAGCCAAGCCTCACCCAAGCACAAGCTGCGAACATGCGTTTGTTCATTGCAGGCTCTGCGCCGTTGCTGCTAGAAACCTTCAACGAATGGCGCGAACGCACGGGGCACACGATATTGGAGCGCTATGGCATGAGCGAAACCATCATGCTCACTTCCAACCCCTATGCGGCCGATGCACGCTACCCTGGGCAAACAGAACGTCGCGGCGGCACGGTGGGCTTCCCCTTGCCTGGCGTGTCTTTGCGTGTGCAAGACGACCAAGGCCATAACCTGCCCGTGGGTGAAATTGGTGGCATCCAGGTCAAAGGCCCCAATGTGTTTGGCGGCTACTGGCGCATGCCCGAAAAAACCAAAGAAGAATTCACCGCAGATGGCTTTTTCAAAACCGGTGATGTGGGAAAAGTCGATGAGCGCGGCTACGTGGTCATCGTGGGGCGCAGCAAAGACCTCATCATCAGTGGCGGCTACAACGTCTACCCCGCTGAGATTGAGGGCTACATCAACGAGATGCCCGGCGTCGCAGAAAGCGCCTTGATTGGCGTACCGCACCCCGACTTTGGTGAAGTGGGCGTGGCGGTGGTCATTGCCAAGCCAGGCGCCAAGGTGGAGCCTGATGCGGTGATTGCTGCACTGAAGTCTCAGCTGGCGAATTTCAAAATTCCCAAGAAGTGTTTTGTGGTGGCTGAGCTGCCAAGAAACACGATGGGTAAGGTGCAAAAGAACTTGCTACGCGATCAGTACAAAGGCTTGTTTTAAGTCACTTTGTTCGCTGCGCCGAGATGATCAGCCGGTATCCGCTGCGACTCCTTCGCTTCGCTCTTGATGTCGCCGCAGCGGACACCGACCACTCGCCTTGGCTCCGAGAAGCGGCATTCAACCGATTGATGACATACAACTCGGATGCTGATGGGGTTGTGCGGCGGCTGACGATTTCTGGTACTCCAGCATGAGGAAGCCGCCGCACAGTCCCGTCAACATCGGCGACAGAAATTACCGCGACAAAAACAAAAAAGCCACTCCGCAAAAGAGTGGCTTTTTCATAAGCGAAGAAGAGCTTAGCCAGCCAAAGCCGCCGAGTTCACCCGCTGCGTGATGTGCGCCAAAGCCTCATCCACTTGGTCAATCAAGATCAAACACAAATCGCCTTTTTGCAAACGGTCCATGGCTCGGTCAATGGCTAAGAACTCACCATGAATTTCGTCGATGTGTGAGGTTCGCTTGGCACCGTCCAAACCTTGGCGCAAGAGCTTCAATACCTCGCCGTCCACGCGGCCGCGTTGGCAGGCGTCTTGGTATAACACCACTTCATCAAAGGCTTCGCCAATGATGCGCGTTTGTTCGCGGATGTCTTCATCTCGTCGGTCGCCCGCACCGCTGATGACCACGCTGCGTCGCTGAGCCGGTAGGTTACTCACGGCTTGCACCAACGCCTTGATGGCGTCTGGGTTGTGGCCGTAGTCGGCAATCACGGTCGCGCCTTTGTAGTCAAACACGTTGAAGCGTCCGGGCACAGCATTGCTATCGCTCACGAAAGTGGCCAAGCCTTTGCAAATGGTTTGCCAAGGCACACCCACCGCCCATGCGGCGCCAATCGACGCCATGGCATTTTCAATTTGGAAGCTGATCGCACCGCCGCGTGTGACAGGAATTTCCGACAACGGAATGCGCACCGAGTGGTTACCTTGCATGGCCACAATTTGGTCGTCTTCCACAAACAACACGCGCTTGCCTTGCGCACGGTGCGTGGCAATGACAGGGTGGTGGGCATCTAAGCCGAAGAACGTCACTTGGCCCGGGCACTTGTTGGCCATGGCCGCGACGATGGGGTCGGTGGCGTTGAGCACCGCAGTGCCCGACTCGGCCACGTTTTGCACGATGACGCGTTTCAACACCGCCAAGTCTTCGACGGTGGTGATGTAGTTCAAACCCAAATGGTCGCCCATGCCGATGTTGGTGACCACCGCCACTTGGCAACGGTCAAAGGCCAGGCCTTCGCGCAACATACCACCACGCGCCGTTTCGAGCACGGCGGCGTCCACATCGGGGTGTGCCAACACGTTGCGGCCGCTGCGTGGGCCGCTGCAGTCGCCGCTGTCGGTTTGACGGCCGTTCACGTACACGCCATCGGTGTTGGTCATGCCCACGCGCAAACCGTTGGCACGCAAGAGGTGAGAGGTCAAGCGCACGGTGGTGGTTTTGCCGTTGGTACCGGTCACGGCAATCACGGGAATACGACCATCGCCGCCATCAGGGAACATGGTGGCCATCACAGCCTCGCCCACATCGCGACCTTTGCCAAACGACGGGCTCAGGTGCATGCGCAGGCCAGGTGCGGCGTTGACTTCCACCACGCCGCCGCCTTGTTCTTCGAGGGGGCGCAGCACGGTGTCACACACCACGTCGACGCCACAAATATCGAGACCAACCATCTGAGCGGCAGCGATGGCACGCAGCGCCACTTCAGGGTGTACGTCATCGGTCACGTCGGTGGCTGTGCCGCCGGTGGAGAGGTTGGCATTGTTGCGAAGGATGACGCGTTCCCCTTTGGCAGGTACTGACTCAGCTTCAAAGCCTTGCTCTTTGAGTCGTGCCAAAGCGATGTCGTCGAAACGAATTTTGGTGAGTGAGGTGGCATGGCCTTCACCACGGCGTGGGTCAGCGTTGACCATGTCCACCAACTCGCGCACGGTGTTGGTGCCATTGCCAATGACCAGTGGGGGCTCGCGTCGGGCGGCCGCCACCAGCTTGTTGCCCACCACCAGCAATCGGTAGTCGCTGCCTGGCAAGAAGCGCTCAACCAAAACCTCTTCACGGCAAGCGCGTGCGGCCACATAAGCGGCCTTGACGCCTTCTTCGGTGGTCACGTTCACCGAGATGCCTTTGCCTTGGTTGCCGTCGCGCGGCTTGACCACCACGGGCAGGCCAATCTCTTGCGCCGCAGCCCAGGCGTCTTCGGGGCTGGTGGCTGGACGTCCCATGGGGACGGGCACGCCTGCCGCGTGCAATAGCTTTTTGGTCAGCTCTTTGTCTTGTGCGATGGATTCTGCAATCGCGCTGGTGGAGTCAATTTCTGCAGCTTGGATGCGGCGCTGTTTGCTTCCCCAGCCCAGCTGCACCAAGCTGCCCTCAGTCAGGCGGCGGTAGGGAATGCCACGCGCAATCGCGGCGTTGACGATAGAGCCCGTTGACGGCCCGAGGCGAATGTCTTCATCGAGTTCGCGCAACTGATGGATGGCCGCATCGACATCAAAGCTGGTGTTGTTGAGTGCGGCCAAACACAATTCATGCGCCAAACGAATGGCCAAGCAGCCCACTTGCTCCTCGGTGTACTCCACCGCGACTTGGTACAGCCCGTGATCGGTGGTGGCTGTCGTGCGACTGAAGGTCACGGGGCAACCTGCTTCAATTTGCAAATGCAAGGTGGCCGCTTCGAGCGCGTGCGCCATGCTCAGCTTGACTTTGTGGTTGGTGGCTCGTAAAGCGCCCACGCCTGGGAACAAGTTGCGCAAACGACTTTCAAAGTCTGGGTGCTGACTCAAATCCGTTTCAGCGTCTTCGCACTTGACCATGGCTTCCACGGCGGTGTGACGGGTCCAGAGGTTAGGGCCGCGCAGGGCGCGGATACGAGAGACTTCCATTAGCCATTCATCCTTGCAACGTCTTTGCCAACGTGTTGGTTTTGTTGTCCGAAATTTTTCAAGCCCGCACGAATCAGCAGTGGCGCAATGTCCAACGACCAAGCTGTGGCTACTGCCGCCAGCAGCGTTGAAATATGTAAACCGTCTTTGAGTAAGCGTGCGATCAACTCGAGGTCGAGGTGGAACAGTTGTGTTTCTTGGTCGCCACGAACCAAGGTGACATGACCATCCTTGCAAAATACGCCACGGCCTCCCGATTGCAAATGCGCCTTGAGCGTTGCGTTGTCGGGGTCTTTGGCGTAGTACACCACTTCACCATCGCTCAGTTCGGCCAAGGTGGTGACGGCTTCTTCATCAGCGTTGAGCACGGCAGCACCTTCTGGCAACACCAAGTCGACTTGGGTGCGGATGACGGTGCGCATTTGCTCCGGCGTTTGAATGTCGTGCTTTTCAATCAGTGTTGCATCGGTTTCAGGCATGTTGGTCACGACACCGACCAAGCAGCGGTCGTAGGCCAAACCTTCATCCAAGATGAGGGCTGGCGTGGTTTCAAACACAGCTGCATCGAGCGCACGGTTGATGAGCAAACGCTCAGCGGCGGCAAAGCCACGCGAGTCTGTTTTGCCCAAATGCTGCTGGTCCATGTACAGCCCATCTTTGCAAGCCAAGCCTGTGCGCTTACCCGAGAGGTGAAGCAACCAAGCTACGAGCTGAGACAACTCGGTGGTTTGCTGGCTGCCCACAATGCCCACCACGGGGATGCGACCAGATTCATTGGGGCCAAACAAATGTTCGACGATGGCTTTACCCACTGGGCGGGGTTGACCCACAGCGGGCTTGACGTGCATCAGCAGACCAGGGCCTGCGTTGACTTCAATGATGGCGCCTTGCGTTTCCTCTAAGGGGCGCGAGATGTCTTGCGTGACGATGTCGATGCCTGCAATGTCAAGGCCAATCACACGCGCGGCAAGGGTCGCCACAGCAGCGACTTCGGGATGAACCAAGTCGGTCACATCGTTGTTGAGGTTGCCGTTGCGCTGTACCACCACGATGCGGCCTTTTTCTGGCACGCTGGAGGGCTCCAAGCCTTGGCGTTGAATTTCGAGCAGTGACATTTCACCGCGTGCGGTATCCAAGCGAATCAGGTCGAGCGGGAAACCTTCGGCCACGCCACGGCGTGGGTCAGTGTTGATTTGTGAATCAATCAGCTGTTCCACGGTGGAGGTGCCGTCACCTGTGATGGTGGCCGTTTCGCCTCGCACAGCAGCCACCACACGGTCGCCGACCACCAACACACGGTGTTCGTCACCGCGTACATAGCGTTCAATCAAAACCTCGCTGCCTTCTTTTTCAGCAGCAACCCATGCTTTGCGAACGCCTTCTTCGGTGTTCACATCGAGCGAAACGCCCCAGCCTCGGTTGCCATCAAGTGGTTTGACAACCACAGGCAGGCCAATGTCTTGCGCAGCTTCCCACGCTTCATCTGCTGTTTTGGCAATTTGGCCTTCTGGCACAGGTATGCCGCATTGCGTGAGCAAGCGCTTGGTCAGGTCTTTGTCACTTGAAATGGTCTCAGCAATTGCGCTGGTGCGGTCTGTTTCTGCTGTCCAAATGCGGCGTTGTTTCGAGCCATAGCCCAGTTGTACCAAGTTGCCCTCGGTCAAACGAATGAATGGTGTTTTGCGCTCCACAGCCGCATCGACGATGCAGGCAGTGCTGGGGCCTAAACAACGCAAATCGGCAATTTTTTTCAGGCGCTCAACGGTGCCTTCGATGTCAAACGGCGTGTTGTTGGCGGCGGCCATCACCAGTTGGCGGGCCGCTAAAAAGCTTTCGCGGCCCAGCTCTTCATGTTCAGTGCGAAACACCACTTTGTAGACGCCGCGTTTGCTGATTTCGCGCGCCTTGCCAAATTCGGCGCGGGCACCCGCCAAGAGTTGCAGCTCAATGGAGACATGCTCCATGATGTGGCCCATCCATGTGCCGCCTACCAAGCGAGAGAGGAAGCCACCGCGAAAACCAACGCCGCAGTGGTGTTCAACCAAGCCAGGTAGCCAAGCATTGATGCGGTCATTGAAGCCATCGATTTTGTTGGAAGGGTGGTCTTCCATTTCGCCTAAGTCGATGAGCGCTTCGATGATGGGGCGATAGGTCCAAATATTGGGCCCGCGCAAGTAATTCATGCGCAGGATTTGAATGTCTTTGAATGCCATAAATGAGCTTCAGATTTAGCGGAGGTTTTGGGTGGCTGAAGCAGGGAGGAGAGCCAAGGTCACCACAGCGACCTCCGAGGCTGCGGCGATACAATCATTTGCAAACGTGCTGGGGTTTAACAAAGTCTTGGCTCCTGCTTTTTATTTTTCCAATAATGAATTCTTCTTTATCGGCTTCCACCAAAGTTGTTTTGCCCGAGGGCTGGCGAACTTCAGCGATTGCACAACTGTCTGAACAAGAAAACGTTCTAGCCTGGCTAGAGGTTGACCTGAACGCCCAATTGCATTTTTCGCTAGGGCTACTGATTGTGACAGACCAAAGGGTGCTTTTCGCCTCAAAACCAGCGGATTCTGTGCCTTTCTGGGACAGTTGGCCGTTGGTGCCAGGCATGCGAATGACGCACACCGACCATGCAGGTGTGGGCACCTTGAGCTTGGTGGATGCCACGCACCGCATCGCCAGTTGGCGCTTCACGCTGACCCACAACGTCATGGCCATGCGATTGCAAGAGAAATTCGCAGACCGCATCGAGGTGTTGACCCACGGTCAATCCCTCGCAACTTCGGCCCAGGCGCGTTGCCCACAGTGCAAATTGCAGCTTGAAAATGCGGGTGACGAATGCCCCGTCTGTAGCCGCGAACAGCACGCGCCTTTGTCCACGTGGGGCTTGTTTCGCCTGTGGCGCTTTGCCAGACCTTATCGATGGCGTTTGTTAGCGGGTTTCTTGCTGACTCTGGCCTCGACGGCAGCTACCTTGGTGCCGCCGTATTTGACGATGCCATTGATGGACGATGTGCTCATCCCGTTTCAAAACGGCAAAGACATTGACCATGACTTGGTGTACCTGTACTTGGGCGGCTTGTTTGGCGCGGCCTTGCTTGCTTGGGGTTTGGGTTGGCTTAAAACCTATATCTTGGCTTTGGTGTCTGAGCGCATTGGTGCAGATTTGCGCACCACGGCCTACGAGCATTTGATGCGCTTGTCTTTGGAATACTTTGGCGGTCGTCGCACCGGTGATTTGATGAATCGCATTGGTGCTGAGACTGATCGCATTTGCGTGTTCCTGTCGCTGCACTTGCTCGATTTCGCCACCGATGTGTTGATGATTTTGATGACGGCTTCCATCTTGATCAGCATCGATCCCAAGTTGGCTGCGGCCACTTTGTTGCCTTTGCCGTTCATCGTGTGGTTGATTCACACCGTGCGCGACAAGCTGCGCACGGGTTTCGAGAAGATTGACCGTGTGTGGTCTGAGCTGGCCAACGTGTTGGCCGACACCATTCCGGGCATTCGTGTGGTCAAGGCCTTTGCCCAAGAAACCCGCGAGGCCAATCGCTTTCGTGATGCCAACAAGCACAACTTGGCGGTGAATGACCGCATCAACTTTGTCTGGTCTTTGTTCTCGCCCACGGTCACGCTCATGACCGAGGTGGGTTTGTTGGTGGTGTGGGGCTTTGGTATTTACTTGGTGTCGCACAACCAAATTTCGGTTGGCGTGCTGGCCGCGTTTTTGGCCTACATCGGGCGCTTCTACACCCGCTTGGATTCGATGAGCCGCATCGTTTCGCACACGCAAAAAGCGGCAGCGGGTGCTAAGCGCATTTTTGAAATCCTCGACCACGTTTCTAGCGTGCCCGAAACCACCAACCCACAAAAGCTGCCCACGCCCTTGCAGGGCCGCATCGAGATTCAAGATGCCGGTTTTCGCTACGGCAACCGCGCCGTCATTCGCGGCATGAACCTCACCATTCGCCCCGGCGAAATGATTGGTTTGGTGGGCCAAAGCGGCTCCGGCAAGAGCACTCTGGTCAACTTGATTTGTCGTTTCTACGATTTGAGCGAAGGCTCAATCAAGCTCGACGGCATCGACATTCGCAACATCGCCTTGTCTGACTTCCGCAGCCACATCGGCATGGTGTTGCAAGAGCCGTTTTTGTTTTTCGGCACGATTGCCGACAACATTGCTTACGGCAAGCCCGACGCCACGCGAGAAGAAATCGTGGCAGCTGCCCGTGCTGCCCACGCACACGAATTCATCTTGCGCTTGCCACAAGGCTATGACTCGCTGGTGGGTGAGCGTGGCCAAGGTTTGTCAGGTGGCGAGCGTCAGCGTATTTCGATTGCGCGCGCCTTGCTCATCAACCCTCGTATCCTCATCTTGGACGAAGCCACCGCGTCGGTGGACACCGAGACCGAGCAAGAAATTCAAAAGGCCTTGGACAACTTGGTCAAAGGCCGCACCACGATTGCCATTGCCCACCGTTTGTCGACCTTGAACCAAGCCGACCGTTTGGTGGTGATGGAGCAAGGCGTGGTGGTGGAAGAGGGCGACCACGACACGCTCATGGCCCGTCAAGGTGCGTACTACCGTTTGTATGAAGCCCAAGCCAAAAATGCTGAAGACGCCGTGGCGCGTGCTTCGACCAAGGAGTCTGTATGAGTGCCGTCTGCACAGTCGCTTTCACACTAGCGTTTGACCCCTTTGGCAAATTAGTCATCACCTTGGCTGATGGCACGCAGCACGTAGGTGCTGTGGTGGCGCGTGCGTTTCCGATTGCGTCGCCCGATCAAAGCATTTCCATCTTGAGCGCCGAGGGTAAAGAGGTGGCTTGGGTAGAAAACCTCAACGACTTACCCGCTAATGAGCGCGACATCGTGGCGCAAGCCTTGCAAGGCCGAGAGTTCATGCCTGAGATTTTGCGTTTAGATGGCGTGAACAGCTTTTCTACGCCCAGTGTTTGGCGTGTGCAAACCAACCGTGGTCCCACGCAATTGGTGCTCAAAGGCGAAGAGGACATTCGTCGTCTGAGCACCACACGCCTCATCGTGGCCGATGTACATGGTGTGCAGTTTTTGATTCGCGACTTGCCGTCGCTCGACCGTCATACCCGCAAGCTCCTTGACCGCTTCTTGTGAAGCGGGTGAACTGTTAGTGTCCTTCACAAGTAGCGAACAAGTCGAGATCGCGTTGGTAAACACTTGATTTAACAGCCATTAATCCCAATACCGAATGGAATAAGTTGTCGTGAGACAAAGCTCTGTCTCGGTGTGTTTGCAAGCAACGGGTACTGACTCGGCTGAGCTTTTCAAAACCAGGCGATAGCCAAGTGATCATGGGTACTGTGGTTTGTTCAGGTGGTGCAACACGGTAGGGCAGGCCGTGTAAATAGATATTTTTTTCGCCCAATGATTCCCCATGGTCAGACACGTAAAGCATGGCCGTTGTGTGAGACTTTTCTTGTTCTTTCAGCCAGCCAATCACGCGTGATAAGAAAAAGTCAGTTTGCACAATCGTGTTGTCGTAGGCGTTGACTATTTGCTCTCGCTCACATTGCGCCAGCGAAGTGTCAGTGCACTCGGGAGTGAATTTTTTAAATTCGGAAGAGGTGCGTTTGAAGTAGGCAGGGCCATGGCTGCCCATTTGATGCATTACCACGACTGCACCACGTGCGCGTCGCTCAGCAGGCAGTTTGGCCAGCTCAGTGTCAATTTGGGTCAACATCACAGAGTCACGACATTCGCCGCCCGAGCAATGCTCAGCAATTTTCAAGTTTGCCGTATTGACAGCAGGAATTCGGTCGCATTGACCTTTGCAGCCTGATTGGTTATCTATCCACAAAACGGCATACCCCGCACGCTGTAAGACATCGAGCAAGTTTTCATATTCGCTACGTCTATTTGGAAAATCTTTGCGGCCTAGATGCGAAAACATACAAGGCACAGACTCTGCGGTACTTGTGCCGCACGATGACACGTTTGTGAAGCTGGTGACGTGTTCTTTAGACAGTAGGGGATTCGTTTGGCGTGCATAGCCGTTGAGTGAAAAATTTTGACTCCGAGCTGTTTCACCCAAAACCAAAATCAGCAAGGGTGGTTTGTGCTGCGTCTGTCCGGAGGTTACGAATGTTTTTACATCTTCACCAATAGGTTGCAATGGACCATCTTTTTTCCTTGAAGGAACTACTGTGAATTGCAAAAAAACATTGACACTGTTGAGCGGGTTGATTTGATGCCTGAGTTGTGTGTGGTTGCGCATCAGTGATGCGAAATCTTGAAAAATTAGGAACAGGCAGCCGAGGGCAATCAGCATGGATGCTGCAAAGAGAGCTGCATTTCGACCAATTTGCTGAAGCCAGGGTAACGACGTCATCGGCTGTTGCCATAGCCAATACGCTGGCAAAACAGCTAAGCCACTGACGGTTAAGAACAGTTGCCAGCTCAGCTGGTCTTTGGCCTCTCGGACGTCAGTTTCTAGGACATTGATGGCCATGGAGGTGTCGAGCACGATGCCATACATCCACATGTAATAAGTGGCAAATCCTGTGATCAGCAGCATCAGTGTGATCATGGGTTTGAGCGTGAGTCGCCATGCAAATAACGACAACACCGCACTCACCACACACACGATCATGCACGCAAATACCAGTGTGAAACCAAAACCTTGCCATCCAGAAATTTCGGGCAGGGCCTGCAAGTTTTTCCAAAGCGTGATGTTGCCCGCCAGACTGAGCCACACACTAGAAAAGATCACTAAGCTGATGGCTGAACGTGGCGGCCGAGTAGGAGTGTCGATGAACATGAGGCGCATAAATATGCAGGCTAAGTAAAGTTATCAGGTGGGCCAAACACTGCCATGCTCTGGCACGATGGCTCGCCAATTTAGGTTGCGCTCAATGCGCTGGCGCAGTGCGTCGGAGGCCTCTGGCTCGCCGTGCACCACATACACCTGATCGGGCTTGTTCTTCATTTGTCCCAGCCAAGCAATGAGTTGCGAGGCATCTGCATGGGCCGATGAGGATTGCAGTTGCACCACTTCGGCATGGATGGCCACGTCTTGGCCATGCATGCGCAGCATGGTGCCACCACCTGCGATGGTGGCGCCGCGTGTGCCCGGTGCTTGGTAGCCGGTGAGGATGACCATGTTGCGGTGGTCGGGGAGGTAGCGTGCCAAGTGATGCAACACACGCCCGCCTGTGGCCATGCCGCTGGCTGCCAAGATCACCATGGGGCCATGGCGCTTAGACAGGGCTTTGGATTCTTCGGTCGATTCAATCAGCGTGGCGACGTGTTTCAAGCCCTTGAGGGCATGTGCATCTAAGCGATGTGCCTCAGGGTGGCGTTGGAACAAATCGGTGGTGTGAACGGCCATGGGGCTGTCCAAAAAGATTGGTAATCCATGTGGAATGTCACCGCGCTCTTTCATGAGGTCGATGGCATGCAAAAGCGCTTGGGCGCGACCCACCGCAAACACAGGCACCACAGCCACGCCACCGCGGGCTGCCACGCGCTTGAGTGCGGCACTGAGTTCAGCCATGATGTTTTCGTGGGGGTGTTCACGGTTGCCGTAAGTGGACTCAATGAGCACGGTGTCTGCATCAGGCGGTGGTGCAGGCGGGTTCATGATCATGTCGTCGGGGCGCCCAACATCGCCGCTGAACAAAATGCGACGGCCCGCCACTTCAACTAATACACTGGCTGCCCCCAAGATGTGGCCAGCTGTGCTGAAGGTGGCTTTCCAGCCAGGGATGGGCGAGAAGGTGTGCGTTTCCCGCTCGGTTTTGAGCAGCTGCAAAGACAGCAGGGCATCGTGTTTGCCGTAAAGCGGCATGGCCGGCTCGTGCTTGGTGTAGCCGTGGCGGTTTAAAAAGGCAGCGTCTTCTTCTTGAATGTGGCCGCTGTCGGGCAGCAAGATGCCGCACAAATCGACAGTCGCAGGTGTGGCATGGATACGTCCACGATAGCCTTGACGATAGAGCAGGGGCACGTAGCCGCTGTGATCCAAATGCGCGTGCGTCAAGATGACTGCATCAACATCCGAGGGGGTGACAGGCAGTGGGCTCCAGTTGCGCAAGCGCAGCTGCTTGTAGCCCTGAAACAAACCGCAATCGACCAGCAATTTCTTGCCATCGTGCTGAACCAAATACTTAGAACCGGTGACGGTACCGGTTCCGCCCAGGAAGGTGATGTTGACGCTCATAGGCGAAGTATCCCCTGTTTATGTGAAGGCACTTCGCCGCTGGGGTGTCAGTTAAAAAAACGTTTGAGCTTGTCTGTCCAGCTGCCTTCAGCGGGTGAATGCTTATTGCCACCTTTTTTCAAAGACTCATCCAGCTCTTTGAGCAACTTGCGTTGGTGTTCGGTGAGCTTGACCGGTGTCTCCACCGAGATGTGGCAATACAAGTCGCCAGGAAAGCTGGAGCGCACGCCCTTGATGCCCTTGCCGCGCAAGCGGAACTGCTTGTCGTTTTGGGTGCCTTCCGGAATGTCAATCGCCGCTTCGCCCGCCAGCGTTGGCACGCGAATTTCACCGCCCAAAGCAGCGGTGGTGATGCTGATGGGCACCGAGCAATGCAGGTCGTCGCCATCACGCTCGAAGATGTCGTGCTTCTTGACGCGAATTTCGATGAACAAATCACCGGGTGGTCCGCCGTTGGTGCCAGGCTCGCCGTTGCCGGTGCTGCGAATGCGCATGCCATCGTCGATGCCCGCAGGAATTTTGACTTCCAGTGTTTTTTGCTTTTTGATCTTGCCTTGACCGTGACAGCTGGTGCATGGATCTGGGATGATCTTGCCCGAGCCGCGGCAATGCGGACAAGTCTGCTGCACACTGAAAAAACCTTGGCGCATTTGCACTTGGCCGCTGCCGTGGCAGGTGGTACAGGTTTTGACCGAGGTGCCTGGCTTGGCGCCTGTGCCGTCGCAGGTTTCGCACGAGTCCCAGCTGGGGATTTTGATTTCGGCGTTTTTGCCGTTGGCCGCTTCTTCTAGCGTGATCTCCATGGCGTAGCTCAAGTCGTTGCCACGGTAGACCTGACGGCCTCCGGGGCCACGACGCTGCTGGCCAAAGATGTCACCAAAGATGTCGCCAAACGCTTCACCAAAGCCTGCGCCACCAAAGCCGCCACCGAATCCGCCACCGAATCCGCCTGGACCCCCGCGCATATTGGGGTCCACACCTGCATGGCCGTACTGGTCGTAGGCCGCACGCTTCTCGGGGTCAGACAGCATCTCGTAGGCCTCTTTGACCTCTTTGAACTGCGCCTCGGCATCCTTGGCTTTGTCGCCTTGGTTGCGGTCAGGGTGGTACTTCATCGCGAGTTTGCGATAAGCCTTTTTGATCTCGTCGTCGCTCGCGCCTTTGGCTAGGCCGAGTACTTCATAAAAATCGCGTTTGGACATGGTGTGGGCAGTGCCGTTTTTTGTGGGGCTTGAGCAAGACTTCGCCGCGTGTTCACCTGGTCAGGCGAAACGCGGCGAGGTCAGCTCAGAAGATGAGAAAGGGCTTAGCCTTT